>Ga0181358_1001517_pt1 | contig 10642 bp, 16 predicted proteins | sample Fa13VDMM110SD_FD_130096 | JGI IMG/M metagenome (GOLD analysis project Ga0181358, IMG submission 130096) | Freshwater viral communities from Lake Michigan, USA - Fa13.VD.MM110.S.D | ecosystem: Environmental > Aquatic > Freshwater > Lake | place: USA: Michigan | collected 2013-09-24
GGCACGGGAATGACCACGACGATTATTGATGGCAACAATTTGTACCGAGCAATTTATAACAATGGCTCAAGAACAATTGTTATTGAAGACATGACATTCAAGCAAGGTAAAAATGTGTCATGGAACGGTGGTCTTATTTACAACGCCTCTGGAACAATGACGTTCAATCGGATAAAGATTTCCAATCATTCATCGTGGGCTTTCTACCAAGGCGGTGGGGGAGTTACCACATTCAATGATTCCCAATTCACCAATAACGGTTATGCAATTACCTCTGACCACGGCGGAACACCTACAGCCCTGAGCCTTACGGATACTGATTACTCAAATCGTATTTATGTCAATGGCTCTACATTTACCTCAAATACTTATGGCATTCGTACCGAGCGCTTTGTCAAAATAAATAACAGTCAGTTCACAGGCAACACACAGGTTGGTGCGTATCTAGGAGGGCTCAACCGTCAGCAAGTTCTAAATTCAACATTTACTTCAAACGGTGTTGGCGTGTACTTATCGTCATGGATTCCGACAAGTTGGGCGGTTGGCGCTGGCAACCAAACGGTTTCAGGTAACACATTCAATGGCAACACGACCGCTATTCAGTTTGCAAACAATTGGAATAACGGCTCTTCGGTGTACAACGGAGTAAGTGCGAACTCGTTCTCCACAGCCAGTGGAAACACCTTTGGCGTTACTGCGCAAAACACAAACAATTTCTCGGGCTCTGGGTATGTGGAGTCCAACAACACAATCACTGCGGCTTACCTTAATCCAGTTACGAACTTGACGGCTGTTGCAAACGCAGACGGAAGTGTTGACCTTGATTGGGATGCATCGGCGGCAAGCAATTGCGTCATCTACGGTTACTCAGTTAGTTTCTACGACCTCACCGTAATCGGTGGGGCACAATCAGGTGGTTGGGGAGTTTGGACCAATCAAGGAACCAACTACTCATTAAGCACCGGGATGTTCTCTGGAAGCAATCCTGTCACGACTGGATACGGACCAGTTCGCTTTGGTATCAAAGCAATGACGGCTGGGTGTGCCGGAGTTGGAACTGGTAGTTGCACTTACGGTCCTGAAGTAACCATTGATGCAACTGTTCTTGACCCGACTCCAGTAACTACAACTACTTCTACGACAACTACGACCAGTACGACCGTCGTTCCTGTCGTCGTGACTCCCCCAGACGGTACAACAGTGCCACTCCCGCAATACCCAGAGCCTGAAACAGAATCCACAACGGTGACGCTTCCCGTAGAAACAGGAACTGGAATTGAATTGCCAACAGAGACAATTCCAGAATATTCAGAACCAATTGAAACAAATCCAATAAAACTTGAACCAGTTGAAACAGAACCCGAAACGGTAGTAGTAATAATTCCACCAGATGATTATACCGTCACCGATATAGAAGACAACAAGCCAATCACGACGGTCATACTGGACAATATTCTTGAAGATACGTTCACTACCGATATTGAGGCTGATGAGGTTGGCGCTGTTCTTGACACACTCCTCGGCGCAGAACTTACCAACGCTCAGTTTGACAATGTTTTAGAAGCCGTGTTTACCGAAGATGTTTCGGCAGATGTATTCACCGAAGCACTAACGACAATGCTGGATGCAGACATCACCAGCGCACAGTTGACAGCAGTTTTGGATTCAGCATTCTCGGAAGATACTTCTGCTGAGAATATGGTGACGGCTTTGGAATCAATCTTTGATGGTCCGCTTAGTTCTGGCGACCTAGACAAAGTTATGGACGCAGTATTTGACGAGGACATTTCAGTTGCGGACACCATGACGGTACTTGGAGACTTGCTTGAAACAAACCTAAGCGCGTCAGAAACAGAAGCAATCTTTGACAGCGTGTTTGACAGTGACCTCTCTGATGCAGAAACCATTGACCTCATCGTTGATGTATTGAAAGACGGTCTAACCGCAGAGAATTTGGGCGCTGCTCTTGGTGCCGTATTTGACGAAGAAGTAAGCACGGAAGTTTTGGTTGAAACCTTCACTGCTGTGTTGGGTAATGAATTAGACGCCAAATCACTCGGCGTCATCGTAGATGTCTTGGAGTCAGACTCCATTACGGAGGAACAAGTATCAACAGTTGTCAGTTTGGTCATTGACCAAGAAGGAGGCATCCCTAGTGAGCAAGCCGAGGAATTGGCAACGAGCCCCAAAGTCCTTGAAAGCATCAACGGCGAACAAGCGACGGAAGTCTTTGATGCGATCACAGTTGCCGAGGTCTCGCAAGAAGAGGGTACTGAGATTGTCGAGGCACTTACGGGCGCATCATCCGATGTAAAGGAATCTTTTGAAGAAGAGATAAATGTTTTCGCGGGCGTTTTTGATGCTTATGTTGCCCTTGGTTCCGAAATCAATGTGGGTGACCGCCGAACAGTGATTGCTGTCGGTTCTGTCGTGGCTGCTATTGGGGCTGTTGGTGCGCTTGGTGGCGGTGGAAGCCCCTCATCAGGCGGTGGAGCGCCTTCTGGTGGCTCTGGAGCGCCGTCTAATCAGAATACCGCTACACGCAAAGAAGAAGAGCAGGAAGCGTCTGGTGAGATTGCAGGCGATGGTCTTGATTGGATTAGTCGGTTGAGTATTTTCAGATACAATAATGGTGTTAAAATTTTAGATGGGGGTCTTTTTATGAAAAAACTTATTTACGGTGTAATGAATCTTGGTTTCACCATTTCTGGCTGTTTGGTCGTGTACCTCACGCTCTCTGGAAACCTACAGAGGATTGCTGGAATTTCGTCTGTTGTCGCTCTTCTCTGCGCTCTGTACTTGCACATGCGGGAACCCGACAACGATTAATCTGTAATTATATTATGGTGTACAATATTTAAGTTCCACCAAATATTCTGAAACGGATAAAACATGTCAAAAGTTGCTTGGGACTACATCGTTCCTATCAAAATGCCCAAAGACCTTAAAGGTTGCGAACCCGGCAAGTTGGATCCTCGCCTCCTGAGGGATGTATCGGGCGGGAAAATGCACCATATCGCCTCGTACGCATGGGAAGCAATGGTTTCTCGTGCCAAAAAAGAAGGCGTTGTATTAAAGCCGACCAGTACAGCAGATCTTTATCGCAGTTATGACATGCAAAAACGGGCTTTTTTGACGCGTTATGTCTTGACCGACACGGGAAGTGGCGCAACAAAAGAGTTTGAAGGAAAAACTTGGTACAAGAAGAAGGGTATGGCGACTTTGGCTACACCCGGTAAGTCAAACCATAACCTCGGTTTGGCAGTCGATGTGGCTAACGCAAACGGCAAAATCTTGAACTGGATGATTAAGAATGTCAAGGATTTTGGCTTTAGTTGGGAAGTAGTTCCTGAAGAGCCATGGCATTTGCGTTATGTCTGTGGCGACGATGTTCCTGCCGCTGTTCTTGAATTTGTCGGTGGCGTGTTGCCTGCGGTGAATATTTCAACAGCATCAACACCAGCATCAAAAGATTCTGTTGATGCCAAAGAATTGCAACAAGCCTTAAAGGATAAAGGTTTTTACAAAGGCTCCATTGATGGTGATATTGGTTCAATGACCAAGCAAGCAATCAGAGCATTCAAAGTTGCAAACAAAATGAAAGATGACGACATTGTGGGACCGAAAGTGAAAGAGTTACTCGGTCTCTAATGGAAATTGTATGGGCTAGTGCTGTTACTGGCGGGTTTGGCGTTTTAATGCTTCTCATAGAGAAGGGTCGGCGCGAGAATGTTCGTGACCACGGCTTTGTCGCAGATCGCTTGGATTCTTTGAAGGAAGACATTGCAGACATTGATGGTGATCTCTCTGTCATTGAATCAAAAATAGACGGTCATCTCTCAGACCACGTTTCCTCCTCTTTGAAGAAGGCTAAAAAATGAGCAAGAAGCCAGCAAAAAAACCTGCGAGTTCAAGTGCAGTCGCGCCAACACCCAAGGTTGACACAGGGATAAATGTTTTGTATCTCGGATACAAAGGCGTGAAGCATGTTTGCCCTGTATGTAACAGTTGGCGTGGCAAAGGCATGGTTCGTGAATACAAGTCTGTTCTGTATTGCAGTATTGGTTGTGTTACTTCTTTCAAGACCATCTCAGAGGGAAACTAATGAAAAAGGATTTGTTCGTTAATGTTCTTTTCCGAATTCTTGCCACTTTTGCCGCATCTGGTCTCGGCGTTATCGGTGCAGGAACTATCGCAGGTGTGCCACTTCTTAAAGCCGTCTTTATGGCTGGAATTGCTGGGGTTGCAGTCGTAGTTGAAGGTCTCTCACGCGCATTTCTTGAAGACGGTAAGTTGTCGCACACTGAAATCAATGATGTCTTTAATAAGGTTGACAAAAAAGCGCCAGTAAAGGCAAAGCAGAGTGAAACGGCTTAGTCTTCTTGTCCTTTGTGTATTCGCTCTTGCATCGTGCGGATATGACGGTAAATATCGCTACCCATGTCAAGACCCTAAAAACTGGGGCAAAACAGAATGCGTGCCTCCTGTATGCGAAGTAGATGGCGCTTGTACAGAAGCATTGCTTGGATGGGATCCGACCGAAACAACCGTAGAAGCAATTCCAACAGAGGAGACAACAGCACCATGAATAAGCGTCTTACGCCATTGGAATTAGATGCACGACTCAAGTTCATCATTGGATGCATGCTTGGTTTTGTTCTTGTTATCACCACGATTGGTGTTCTCTGGGCTTTGGTATTCGTTACGCAACCTATTGGAGCACAAGCAGAGAATGACAAAATGTTCTTTGGGGTTCTGTCGTCTGTCGCTACCTTCATTACTGGTACGCTTGCAGGGTTGATGATTTCAACTGGACGAAATTCCGAAGACCAGAACGGTAATGGAATCCCTGACGGCGAGGAATAATATGAGCACAAACACATGGGGTGCGTATAAAGGTGAAATAGTTGGAGTTCGTTTTGAAACCAACAAGTTTGACAAAAAAGCCGATGAACCAAAATATGATGACCCAACATCTGTTGAGCCTCCTTACTATCATCCAGCAGAAAAAGAATTCGTATCGGCAATGCAGGGCATTGTTCGCAAGTACGGAAAATTAGAAGACCGTGACGAAAAAGGGATTTGGGTTGGCTATGAATCCCGAGCCAAGAACGAGAACTATTCAATCGGTATCCGATGCGAAAATTGTGCTCATTATGAATCTGCAACGGTATGCAAAATTGTAAAAACAGCAATTGAGCCGGGCGGATATTGTCGCTTTGCGGCTATTCCATCAGAAAAAGTGAACGCAAAAAGCAAATAGACAAAACATGAAAGTTTGGATTGACCAAGATTTATGTACTGGAGATGGTCTGTGCGCAGAGATAGCCCCAGATGTGTTTCATATGATGCCCGACGGTCTTGCGTATGTCAAAGAGGGCGACAAGATTTATGCGTCTGCTATGGGGAACCCAGAAGGAGCGGCTGGTTTGGCTTCCTTCGCAGACGACCGTTTAGACGATGTGATTGAATCTGCTGAGGAATGTCCGGGAGAATGCATATTTATTGAGCCCTGATAAGTGGTAAAATATGTATGGAGAAACAATCAGCCTTCTACCTGTAGGGGTGCTGAACTTGTTTTTTGTAGTTTAGATGATGTAGCCTAATCATATGGTTGATATGGATGAAGTTATTCAATGGCACAATGACGGTCACATTGTCACCGTCCAACTGAACAAGAGTGCCTTAGAAATAGTTGAGATTGAATGCCCGAATAGGGAAAGCGAAAAACCTGCTTGCTCCCATGACGATGTGCCATGTGTTGTTGAATACTTTTTACAGATTTATGGTTTTGATTGCAATGTTGGCGTAGTTGCACCTAGCGGGAAAATGCAGTTCGCTTGGGCGTTCGTAGGTGACCCACATAAAGATTTAGGCTCATGCCAAGTGTGGGTCATACCAGCCGATGATGAGGCGTTTGCCGCTTGGATGACAACACAGTAAGAGCGACCTAGTCGTCGTCTTCAACGCCTCTGTCGCCACACTCAGGTTGTGCAGGGATTGGTTCTTTGCACGGGCATTTGTACTTTCTAATGCCTATAACAATCATGACTTGTTTGGTTGTTTAATCATCTCAAAGCCAAGCAGTTTCCCAAGTTCAGGATTGAGCGTCTGATAGTAGCCGTCCTTTTTCATGAGGACACCTTTTTCTCCGCTCTTCTCGCAGGTTCGTGCGGAACGCTTTTCGTACTCGTCAATGATTGCGACAAACTGTTTGCGTAGTTCAGGGTTTGTTGGCTCGCAATAGAATCGCAAAGTTCCGAACTTTTGCTTTATCTGAAAAATCTCATAGTTCTCGTCAAGTGTTGAAAGGTCGCTATGACATTCTGTGATGATTTGAATCCAACCGTCCTCGCATCGGATTTCTTTCTCCCAACCCTTTTTGAAGTTACGGAAAATCACCTCTTTGAGAACTTCGGCTTTTGTGTGCAGAAACTCAGCATCTTCTTGTTCGTCGTCGTGTTGCCATTCTTGAGGAACCTGAAACGCGAGACCACGAAAGAACTTCTCAACTAATCTAAACATTTTCTCTCATAGTTCTGTAGTGACAATCATGTGATCGTCGTAGGTGTACTGAGTTTCTGGCGGGGTTTTCCCCAATGTCAGAATACGAAGGAGCCATCTATCTGTTCCGTCATATCGGGCGGTAAATGGTTTTCTTCCGTGAACGACTTTTCTGTTGTCCAAGACAAGGACATCCCCTGCTTCCAAGGCTATTTCTTTTGTGTTCTGCTTGATTGCTAGACGCAGTTTACTTAATGCTTCTTCTGCTTCTTGTGTTTGACCAGTCATAAAGAAATCGTCAAAAAAGATAGACAACCCTTCTTTTTTTTTAACCAACACGGGTAGAACTATGTTCTTGTTTTCTTCTCCGTTTGCCCGAAAACTTTCATCTATCTGTGTGATGAATAGAGATTCTTTTAGGTAGAACAAGGTTTCTTCATCTAGGCACGAAACTATGTCTTCCAAGGTCGCGTAAGTTGTTAACGCTTCAGTATCTCCACGCAAGCACATCAGAATGACATATGAAGGGGAGTAACTATGAAAGGCTGTTTCTGTGTGGAGTTGTAATTCAACTTTTGATGATGAAGAAATCTGTAAGTCTTCTACGGTCTTTCTAGGAAAGATGTGCTGTATTAGTCGTCCGTCTTGTTCTTGTTTGAATGCCGCTGGTATTCCATACTGGTAGGCGATTTTTCTTAGAGCGCGACATGCTTCGTCCACTTCGGGCATTTCAGTAAGGTTGGTTGGTGTAGGCGGTATTTGCCCTATCTCTACGCCTTTTATAAGTGTCACACTCATGGTGATATCACACTATCTGACGAAGTGGCACTTGAAATAGTCCTTATGAGTCTCCGTAAATCGGGGTGATATCGCACATTGTTTAGATTTATACGATATTCATAGCGTCCTTTGACTTTTGTCCTTGCTATTAACTTGTTCTTAGTCAATAGGGATAAGGACTTTATGACCGCAGTGCTTGATACACCCAATGTTGTGGATAGTTCACGAACTGTCAGACCCGGTGTTTCAATTAAGTACACAAGTATCCGCCCTGAAGGTGTCAAAAGGTTGACATTGCTTTTTGGGGTGTAGGCGATGATGTTCTGCTCGTCTAGTTCTTCAAGTATCAGTTCAACGAGTTGTTTGGCGGGAAGATTCTTTGCCTGAGCATCTTTGACAACTTTTTCTAGCGGTCCGCGTATCGCGTGGTCGCGTCTGTTGTCATGTGCGGATGCCATGTGCGTAACGATAGCACGGTGATATCACTGACTTTTTTCAAGAATTGTGACAAATAAATTATTGCTTTACTTTTGTATTTGTTATTTGTCGATGCAAGTGCTTGACACAACAAAAAATACACACAAATATGTCATACTATGAAAGACAGGAGAAACCATGGCTAGTCAAGAGAAGTCCAAAAGCAACCTGCTCGGCACACTCGCACAACTTTCACAAACCGTAAGCGCCCCATGCCCAATAGGGAAAATACACAAACAGTTAGAAGAGGATACGCAAGTAGCACTCATCAACGCCCTTCAATCACCAGCATCAAACTCTGCGATTCATCGCGCACTAATTGATGAAGGTTTCTCAATCTCGCGAATGACAATCAATCAGAAACGCAAATGTTTCCGCGAAGGCGGAGATGGCGACTGTGCATGTTTTCCAAACAACCTTGGAGGCTCTAAATGAGCAAACTAAAAAACACACTCACAGATATCGCCCTAGATGCTGACGGTCATCCAAACGGGGACAAAGCATGGGCAACAGTTTCGCCTGAAGGTGGAGAGTTATCCACAGGGGCGATGCCAACAGAACTAGGAACCGACTGGGATGTGGTGCTCCGAGGATTTGGTTTAGATCCTGACATCTTTGAGATAGTTGACGACACAGTCAGAATGTCTAAATGGCAGTCATCCAAAAGGCTAGAAAACGGTGACCGCGATATCATCTGGCTTTACTCCTACAAAGCCCGCTTTAAACGCAAAAACCTTACCGCTTTACCAGACAAAGAGATAGATGACATTCGGACATATGTTCAGAAATGGAGGTCGGTAGCCAAAACCACAGCACCGATATCATCAGAAAAAGGCTCAACTCTTGTCGTCTGTTGGGCAGACCAGCAGTTAGGCAAATCCGCAGGTGGAGGAACCGATGCAACTGTTGAAAGAATCATAGACAGTTATCAAGCAACGATTCAGCGGGTTAAAGACCTACGCAAAATCGGGCGAAACATTGAAAAGATTGCGATAGTCAACATGGGTGACCCTGTTGAAGGATGCGACGGTAACTATGCGAGCCAACTATTTACCGTTGAACTCACACAACGCCAACAACTCCTTTTGGCTATTGACCTTTGGGCGCAAGGAATCCGTCAGTTATCACCCCTAGCCGAAGAAGCAGAGTTCATCAGTGTTCTTTGCAACCACGGCGAATGGATGCGCAGAGGCGGAAAAGCCATAACAAGCGACTCCGATAATGCAGGAGGTTTCCTCACCGATGCTGTTAAACGAGTATTAGAGGGCAGACCAGAAACAGATAAACTTAAATGGAATATTCCCCATGATGAGATGATTACCACCTCAGTCCTGTCGGGAATCAAAGTAGCGTTCACTCACGGACACAAAATCAATGGCAAAGAAGTTGAATGGCTCCGTGGACAATCCATCAAGATTCTTCGTGAAGAGGGACGCGAGCCTGACATTTGGGTAACCGCCCACAGACACCACCTCCAAGTTCAAGACTTCGGACCTTGGTACCGCTTCCAATGCCCATCTAATGATGGTGGCTCTAAGTGGTACACAGATATGAGTGGCAACTGGTCAACACCCGGCACACTCACATTCCTTGTAGGAAATCATGACCCTAAGGGTTGGTCAGACATGGCGGTGCTGTGATATCCACAAAACTGACACAACTACTACTAGTCGGAGATGTTCGCGAAAGTTTAAAAGAATTACCTGACCAATCCGTTCATTGTTGTGTAACAAGCCCACCATATTGGGGTTTACGCGACTACGGACATAGCGGACAAATCGGATTAGAACAAACACCCGACCAATACATCAAAGAACTTGTTGCCGTGTTCCGTGAAGTGAAACGAGTACTACGCGACGACGGAACCCTGTGGCTAAACATAGGCGACTCCTACTCCTCAATCAGGGACGGCAAAACCTCAACATTTGAAGGCACACCAATTAAACACAAAGACCTTGTAGGAATTCCATGGATGCTCGCATTCGCTTTACGAGCAGACGGCTGGTACCTGAGGCAAGACATCATCTGGCATAAACCAAACCCGATGCCCGAATCAGTCACAGACCGATGCACCAAATCCCATGAATACATTTTCTTGCTCACCAAACAACCGAACTACTACTTTGATAGTAAAGCCATAGAAGAGGACGCAAAAACCAAAGCAGGTGCCACATGGCAAGAACGCAAAGCGGCGGGTGCCACAGCCGGGAATGTCATAGTGGGAGACGGAACGCGTAATGGAACACAACGAGTAGTGCACGGCAAGGGAGTGACAAGCAACCTGACAAGACAGGACGGGAAACGCAATAAACGCTCAGTATGGGCTGTGGCAACAAGACCTCTCAAAATTGCACATTTCGCCACATTCCCACCAGCACTCATAGAACCATGCATTCTTGCAGGATGCCCTGAAGGTGGCACAGTTTTAGATCCATTCTTCGGCGCAGGAACAACAGGACTCGTCGCACAACAATACGGACGCGGATGGATAGGCATAGAACTCAACCCCGAATACGCAGAAATAGCCAAAGCACGAATAGGAGCACACCAATGAAAACAGATAAATCTAACCAGACACGGGAAGACATTGAGACATACCTCCAAGAGACCGACCAAACCGTCCTACTTGCAGACGGATTTGACGAAGCGTTCATCGGAGTGTCACAACGCATCAACGAACCACTATTAGCGGTCTACTCCTATCCCAAGATGGTGGAAACCCTTGTCTTTCGTGACGAGATGACCTTTGAAGAAGCCGAAGAATACCTTGAATACAACGTCATTGGGTCTTGGGTAGGGGAACAAACCCCAATCATCATCCGCCCGATTCACCAATAACCCTTCTCTGCACAAACGCCGCACAGTTCAACCCACGATTAAC
>Ga0181358_1001521_pt1 | contig 10633 bp, 9 predicted proteins | sample Fa13VDMM110SD_FD_130096 | JGI IMG/M metagenome (GOLD analysis project Ga0181358, IMG submission 130096) | Freshwater viral communities from Lake Michigan, USA - Fa13.VD.MM110.S.D | ecosystem: Environmental > Aquatic > Freshwater > Lake | place: USA: Michigan | collected 2013-09-24
AAGCTAAAGGACTCGACGGGATCTGTAGGCAGCCCAGGCTACTTTTTGACTTCCGTCGGGTCAAATTTGCTTTGGCAGTATCGAGCACCACCAGTTCAAACGTTGCTTTCGACTCAATTCATAGCATACACAACTCAATCTATCAATACACCAATTCTGCTCACAGGAATACCTGTCAATTCAGTTCAAATGACAGTGACTCTTTTTGGAGGTGGAGGCATGGCCTCTCAAGTCCCGAACGTAGCGATTACCGATTCGTTTCCTGTATCGATTTTCGGGTCGGGGGGTAGCGGGGCCGTACAGCAATATTCGTCGATTCCAGTGAATCCTGCTTCTATTTATTATTACCAGTTCAATACCAGTACTACTGCTGGGACTGGAATGACCATGGTGTTTAAAAATGGTACTAACACAACGATTGGATCAGCAGGAGGAGGACAAGTGTCGCGATTCCAAGGCGATTCAATTGGGTATCCGCTCCCTGGGGGGGCAGGGGGAATAACAACAAACAGTGGTCTATACTTCTCAAACAATTTCGTTGGTACAAATGGACCGTCTGGGTCAGTTTTTGCTGCACCCAATGTAACAACCACCTACTTGGGACCACAACCTGTGACGAATTCGTTTCAAATTCAGGGGGGTGCTGGGTATGGCAACAGTGTATGTACGTCAGGATCGTACTCGAATGTGGTTGTTCAATACAATGGAAATTTCTCTCCTCCAACAATTCAATCGTATCTCACAACTCAACCTCAACCAGCAGGGATTCTATTTCAGATATATGGCTTAGTATAAATATTATATAGGATTATACTATATGATTAATTTTCCTTCCAATAATTATCCAGCCATCGAACGACCATGTGCTCCGTATAATGAGACTGATTTCATAGAGACGCCTTCCTTTACGCCGTCAGCCATCGTTCAGGCTAATTATTTGAGTTATCCAACGGCACAAGGGACGGAGGTATTTGACACCGTCAAAATCTCTCAAATTGCGGACAGTGTGGGGAGTTATGGTACGGACCAGCAACTCTTACAAGGGACGGTTCAGAGTAAAATAAAATGGTCAACATTAGCAAATCAAACTGAGACATTTCAAACAGATGTATATAGGTCTTCTCAACAAACAGGATTGTTCGATATCACATGCCCCGCCAATACAACACGGGTCGATATGTACGTCATTGGGCAAGGAGGTTGGGCGTCTGCTTCGGGTCCAAAGTACAAAGAGTTGATTGTCCAAGCATCGGGGGCGACATTTGCTTATATTTATGGACCAGGGACAGGAGCGGCAGGAACGTTGATTACTTTGAGCAGTATCCCCGCACAAGAAGGAGTGTGTTTTAGAGGTCTATTCACAATGGATTCAGCACAATATAATACATTTTCAACACAACTCTATGCTGTCAACGGATCAAATAACGTTTTAATCGCAAATGCTCTTCAAGGTAATTGGGCGAGTGATCCTAACATCGGTGATGCGTATTATACACCTGGAAATGGATACCCTGGTTACGCCCGAGGGCCAGGAACTGGGGCGATTACAAATTTAACAGGGTCTCTTTTGAATATTATAGCAGGTGATAACGGAATTGATGGGGACGTGAAACAATTTCAATACCCGATCAACTCACCAAAACCGAACCCGCCATTTGACCAACCCGCCTCTATCAATACAGCGGTTCAATTTTACGACAATGGTAATAAGGCTTACGGAACAGGCGGATATTTCACAGATATTTTTGTAGATGGACCTGGTCCAGGGTATTTGCATGGGACTCCGAATTATCCCAACGATGCTGCTATCGTGGTAGTATCGCAAATCGATACTTAAAATATTCATACATAGTATATGTCTGATCAACCACCGCCAACATGTATATGTCCAATTTTCAATTCAGAATGTTTCGAGACACCTACAGACGTTGAGCCGTATAATTACGACACAATATACCTCAAGTTTCCGTCAGCACAACCAGGAGAGGTCATGTCAGCCACCAGTATGGCGCAGGTCGTTTTTGACGGGTCAGGCAATATACCTCAACAATTTGCATACTTGACTAGCACAGGGACAGAAACACAATGGAGTTTCTACGGCAACAAGTTAGGGATCGTGGCTCTAACACGCAACACAGGATTCCCTGTTGGGGTCCAAACGAATGTCGTGTTGCCCGAGGGGACGTCCTTTGTCGATGTTTATGTCTGTGGCTACGGCGGATTCTCTCAATCGCCGCCAGCCTATTTTACAACAACTGGTTCAATTTTTAATGTAGCAGAAAACGGTACGTGGGGATCAGGCGCGGTTGTTTTCTTCCCGAGGATGCCCGTTTCACAGTTTTCGGTTCTTCTTACAAACAGCACAGTTCAATTTTTTATCGACAACGTTGAATTCGTCAATACAGCAGCGGGGTCAGCGCCTACAAACGGTGTTGCTCTCAACCCCGTTTTAACAGCGGGGATCGGTGGTTCCCCTGGTACGTATAATCTTCTCTCGACCCAATTTACCTATTTAGCAAGCAACGGATTTGAAGGCAAAGACGGACGTGTCCTCAGTGTCCCATTAAACACATTCACTGATACTCAAGTCGTTTCCAATTTGATTACAGGTAATTTAACAAACACCCAGTATAACTCGACGCAAGGTATTCAGACTCTCGCGATTACAGGAAACTCGGGTGTCCTGACGTATAATTTCCCTACATCGGCAGGCATAGTCTATACTCAAAGTCAAAATCCAGGCGGTGTTCTTTTTAGATGTTATGCTTATTGAAATTAAAATAACAAGACAATGTATATGGCCACAATTTTGAATGTATCGAATTTTGCATCAGAAGCGTACATCATCGAAGGCGCAGTGAATCCAGTTTTGAATTTGTTTCGAGGTCAAACGTATGAGTTTGTCATCAATGCTTTAGGACACCCGTTTTGGATTCAAACAACAACCGTTCCTTATAATCCAGCCAATGTATATTCATCGGGCATAACGAACAATGGTTCGGATCTTGCGACGCTTACCTTTGTTGTTCCGATGAACGCTCCCAATCTATTGTATTACGTGTGTCAATATCACTCGTCGATGAACGGCTCAATCTACATCAGCGATGAACCAACACCCGATCCCTCAGGCAATTTATTTTCAACCATCACGTACCAGCCGAATACCGCAGTCATCTTTGAATCAACCGATACGTTGAATCGTGTTGAAACGAGCCAACTTGGGATTTCATTCGACCAAAATCTGCTCGGTGGTCAGCACAATCTTGAAATCAATGGCTTGGGTATTTCATACAACACGGTCGGGACAACATGGCCTGCTCTACAGGCCAAGGTCGCAGCGATTCAAGCGGTCACGTCGACAAATTCGCCAACCAAACTGGTCTTGAACAACAGTCTCCAAGTTCAGAATACGGAAGGCAGTATAGTTCCAACTCAATACATCAATATAACGCCGACTACAATGACTTCATCTTCAGGAATCGACATGACAAGCAATTCCTTTTTGAAAGGACCAACTCCATCAGGCCTTGACCTTCAGCAACTGGCGACGGTAGGCTATGTCCAAAGCATTGGTGGTGGTACGGGTCCTACTGGTGCTCAAGGTCCAACAGGTGCTCAAGGTCCAACAGGTACTCAAGGTCCAACTGGTCCTGCTGCAGCAATTGATATATCGGCAAACTATGTACTTTTTAGCAATGGGACTGATATTTCAGGAAATGCGGATTTTACTCATAAAAGCAACACTGGAATCGTCTCCGTAAATGAAGACCTATCTTATACATCAACCTATCCAATCGGGCTGGAAATCGGATTCAATGAAGCGACATTTTGTTCAGGCATCATTGTTCAAAATAAAAATGCTGGAGACGGGGGATCCGCACACGTCGTTATAACAAATGACATTGGTACAGACTCGACAAACTACGGCGATTTTGGAATTAATTCATCAGGGTCCACTATTTATTATGATCAATTTGCTACGATGCCAAACACAGTTCAGTTATCATCACAAAGTTCATCACTCGTTATTACACCAAACGCTGGAGGTGCTGGTAATATTCAGAGGAATAGCAATATATTTCTCACGTACGCAAACGGAAGCAAAGCACTACAACTGGATGACAAAGGACGACTTATTTTCGGCGCAGACACTCCCGAATATACTGGAGACACGTATGGTGGAGACAATGGCGGAACTGGGAAGGTCATCATGAGTGACGGTGAAAATGGCCTAAAATGGGAGACACTGGCAAACGGGCCGACGGGTCCTCAAGGTTTGAAAGGCGATACAGGATCGCAAGGGCCAACTGGTATGACTGGTCAAGGTCTGAAAGGCGATACAGGATCGCAAGGGCCAACTGGTATGACTGGACCTCAAGGTACTGATGGGATTTCAAGCAATCTCTACAACTACAAAGCAGACCTTCAGACAACGGGTACGCCGCCTGTAGGGCATCTGTATTGGGATACTGCAACACAAGTTTCTGCGACAACAATCACATTCTCTCATTTGACATCACTCGGGAACGATATTGATCTGTTCCTTTCAGTATTGAAATTGGGAGACCAGTTGGTGATTCAGGCACAAAGCGACTCTGATATTTTTCAACGGTGGATCGTGTCGGGAACGCCAAGTATTATTCCAAACAGTTATGTCATCGTTCCTGTTACATACAGTAGTGGGTCGGCTCAATTCGGTCAAAATGACAACGTGATTGCGGTCGTTCAAAGTATTGGCTTGACAGGACCAGCAGGTCCAACAGGTCCTGAAGGTGTAGTCGGTCCAACTGGTCCTTCAAATTGGGTCGGAACGGCAGCAAGCAATTTGAATATGAACGGCTTTAACATTACGAGTGCGTCCGCATTGACCATTGGTAATACTGGTATCAATACGACGTTAGAAGGTGATGTTATTGTATCTAATTCGTTAGTAATCGAGGACGGAACATCGTCATGGAGACTTTCGGGCGGAGACAGCGGAGGTGTATATTCTAATGGGACCGTAAATAATATACAAACGAGACTCGGGTCGACCCCGCAAAACCAAATTTACACAGCAGTAATTTTATCATCGTCAACCGCAAGCACAATAACGCTCCCTAATGTGAAACACGGCTACTATGTCTATATTTTAAACAACTCAATATACGAATGGAACGTGGCATCACAAGCAGGAGAGTTAATAGCACAAGGTACAGCCGAAAATGGTGTTTCATCCATTGTTATTAAATCATATCAAACATTAGGATTCATTCAATACGATAACGCCTTAGGTAAATACAATTTAATGGTTAGTGAAGTCATCGCTGGAACGGCAACCACATTTCCTTCGATAAGATGCCCAAATTACGACAGTGGCGGACCCGCAAACAGTGTCAATGTTGCTACCGTAAATGCGGGCGGACTAAATTTAGGAAGACTGACGCAAACTACAAATTTACTTGGTAATGTTCAAATTAACTCCAGTTCGGGAACATCGGGTCAGGTTCTCACGTCAACAGGAGCAACAACATCCCCAACTTGGCAGGCTGCTGGTGGTAGTTCAAATATAACATATTTTAAATCAGCACTTGATTCAGGCTTCAGTGCTTTGGGGACGAATGGTCTTTTTTCAGGGTTGACGCTCACAGTACCTTCGATAACAGCAACTTATTTGATGATGGCGAATATGGTCGTCGGAGCCAACGGGAGCCAAGTAGGCTTCATCTCGTTCAGTTTCGCCTCTCAGGCTGGGGCAGTGATTAACAATTTTGGGGGTTCGAAGAACATCGTGGGCGGAGCGGCTCTAACAACCACTTTAAGAATGTCAGCAACGACCTGTATCACCCAGCAACAGACATCTACCGCTGGGTATTCCTCAGTAAATTACCAGTACATATATACCCCAGGGGTTGTAGGTCAAACCACGTTTGCAATATTTTTGTCTTTGGCATCAACTTCGGTTGGGTCACTCCGACAACTGTCTTCTTTTAATATGGTACAATTGACAGCATAATTATCTTACAATCAATACATTATTCATCTCAATTTCATTTATTGGAACGAGTTTATCAGTCGGTATTCCGTTTGGGTTGGACGATTCGAACAAAGCACGGTATTCTGCGATGATTTCGGCCAAAAACGGTTCGCCTTCTTGGTTGCGATTCTCGACCTCGAGTTCGAGTGTGGTGTTTATACGCAACGCGAGAGTGTAAAAACTCCGATATGATATGAGTTCATTGTCGCTCTTTTTCTGTAGCCCGAGGTACAACTCAACCGAACCGATACACGAAACGATCAGAGAAAGCAAACACGTGATCAAGGATACGATTTCTTGTTGGGTGATGTAAGCATTGAGACCTACAGCAAATACGCTATTTATCGACGAAATGATTATGATAGGAATACGAAACCACTTCAATTGTCCAACCAACGTGTAATACTCCAACCTGTGATGGTTTGACATGAGACCTGAATTGTACGAGATTCGCCGTAAAATATCCTCTTGGTCTCTCGACCAAGTTTTTTTAAACGCGTCTTCCATTTATATATATACTGTTATATAAATGGATAAGGTATTTCAAGACTCAACCGACTACAGCCCTCAAGCACGAGAGATTGTGAGGCAATACGACGATGAAATTGCTATCGGCGCAATCGTTTTGCGAACGCCTGTATCGTCTTTAGCAAAATTGGGGTTGAAGATTATTTCGTTAGGTCAGTTTGATAACGACATCTATCATCTCTTTTTACAAGTATATTTTGAATCGGGTAAATCTCTCTTGATTGAGAAGAATGCCATCATTAATTTTATACCAGCGCCAAACGTCCGCATGGGTTCAGAGATGCAAAAAATTGGCAACTGGAGAAATAACGTGTCTTTTAATACTTTGTTGGAGGGCGCACGTAGAGTCTTGGGTCCAAAGTATTTCACGTACGATGCTAAAAACAACAACTGTCAAGACTTCATTATGGCAATTCTGACAGGTTCTTCTCTAGGAACTCCTGAGAACTTTAAATTCATTAAACAAGATACGAGAGGCATGTTCAAGGGATTGAAGAAAACTCGAAATATCGTCAAAGGAATAACAAGACTTGGCGGAATTGTTGATCGTTTAATTCACGGCGTTGGCACAAATAAAATCTCTGACAATAGTATAATGCCCCATATGATGAAAGGATGCAACGTTGAAGGCGAACCAGTGCTACAGGCAGGTGGCGGGCTAAAAAAGAAAAAGATGAAACAGATGAAACATGAAATGATGGAAAGCCCTGCTGAAGAAATGGTAGAGCATGGCATGGGTCTGTACGCAGGACGTGGCGTTGTTGTCCACCACCACCACCATTACCATGGCGAAGGTATTGGTAAATTTTTCAAATCGGCGGGGAAACAGGCGGCAAAAGCCGTCGTGACTCATGCGTTGCCCTACGCTGCTACTGCCGTAGGGACTAAGGCGGGAATGATGCTTGGTGGTCCCGCAGGCGCACTTGTTGGAGCGCAACTCGGTCATAAACTCGGGTCGATGGGCGCAGATGAGGCGAACAAAGCGATTGGCGACGGCTTGTACGCTGGTCGTGGTGTCCGTAAAGGCCGTTTCCCCAAAGGGTCTAAGGAGGCAAAAGAGTATATGGCTCATCTGCGGGCTATGCGGAAATAAAATCTCTCGTATAACGATGGACAAGTTGGCAATCGCAAACCAAATAAAACCTATAACATTGAATGATGTCGAGAAAGAAATGAACAAACTGATAAAAATTAATAACCTGTCGCATACAATCGGTCCTCGGTCTCGCATCGGGAACAATGTAGTCGATTATTTTACCTTTGTTCAACGTTTAGAAACGAGAGGCAAATATAACACAAATTTTTATGAGTTTCTCGAAAATATTGACGAGTTCAAACAAAAGAAGTATATTCAAACGATGTTAGTATATTACAAAAATGTAAAAAATAAAAACAACACTATGAATGAGGTCAAAATTTATAAAGAAATCTACAACATATGTATCAGTGCAATCAATATCATGCGACCTCTCACCGTCATGGACATTTATACAAAATACGGCACCAAACGAGCATTGAATTTCTGCTCTGGGTGGGGTGGTTCTGCTGTGGCTGCGGCAGCGTTAGACATTGAGGCATATTACGGTGTTGAACTAAATACAGATTTGAAGATTCCTTATGAAAACATGCTCTCGTATTTGAGAATCAAATGTGATACACAGTTTGAAATGTATTTCTGCGATGCTGCGAATTTTGATTATACAACGCTGACATATGACACCGTCTTCGTTTCTCCTCCGTATTATTTCATTGAAAAATATAAAAACAATATTGAGTATGATTCCAAAAAAGTAATGGACGAGAGATTTTACATACCTTCCTTTACAAAATCTTATCGTGGATTACAGTTAGGTGGCCACTACATCATAAACGTCTGTCGAGAAGTGTATGATAATGTGCTTGTAAAACTATTTGGACATGCGCATGAAACATTTAATTTAAAGAAATCACAGCGTCAAAATAATTATCAGGAAATGGTGTACGTATGGACTAAACGAGACGGTTTTCCATGACTTTGAAAATTTCTGGGTCTTTTTCAATTCCAATAAAATGACGGTTCAAGTTTTTACAGGCAATTCCTGTAGAGCCACTTCCTGCGGTTGGGTCTAATACAGTATCTCCTTCTTTTGAATAATATTTCAAACACCACTCGATAAGAGCGATTGGTTTTTGGGTTGCATGTTTTCCTTTTTCAGATTTTATTTCTAAAATAGTATTTGGGAGAGGCGGATCATATCGAGGCTCACTATTTCGTAATTTACCATCGTCGTCGTAGATGAATATTTTGCCCGATTCTGAACCGTATAAACTTTCTTCCCTTTCTCTCATCACAGTCTTTTCTTTTTCAAATTTATATTTATGACTACTCAAATCATAAAACGGTAATTTTCGATAGAATACATAGACCATCTCGTGCTTTTTCATCGGCATCTTCTTCGCATTGAGGAAGCCACATGCGGCAGACTTGATCCATACCATATCGTATCGAAAGTTCTTGGGATTACTGTTGATCAGTGAAACCCCAAACTTGGTAGAGCAACAAAAGAACATGGGTGTTGTGTCTTTACAAACACGATTGACTTCTTTCCAAAAGAGAGACAAGTCAATGGCACAGTCCCAATGACACGATGTTTGGTTGTATGGCAAATCACAAAAGAGTAAGTCTATGCTGTCGTCTTTCAACTTCTTCATTTCTTCAAGACAATCTCCAAGAACAATCATTATATTAGTTCAATATAATAATTGGGAGTTGCGAACAAACTTGATACGATATTCAAATTGGGTATATATTTTTTTGAAACCCACACGTTATAGGGTTGCTTTTTAATTTTAGGGATTTTTACCATATACGTTTTAAAATTTTAAAATTTTATGTACATAAATGTATGAAGAGTTATAAAGAGCAGTTCAATTCGGCATACGGATACCCGAAAGGTACATCGCATTCTCTCGGTGAAATATCAAAAATAACAGGCTACAAATTATCGGGACTCAAGGTAATATTTTCAAAAGGTCAAGGGGCATACTTTTCGAATCCTCAATCTGTAAGACCGCATATCAAGTCACCTGAAGAATGGGCCATGGCAAGAATCTACAGCAGCGTGATGGGAGGCAAGGCATCGCGCGTGGATGCTGCGCATTTAGTCAAACGAACTAACAGTGATTAGCAATTAAAAAATATTAAAATTATTCATCATCGGAATCAGAGGGACAGAGAGGAGCGCGGCAAATTGGACATGTGTATGGTGTGAGTTTTGGCCAGCACTTGTAGCAAAGAGGATGCTTACAGTCGGTCTTCGTTTTCGTTTTTTCAAAACACACTGGACAATTATCGACAATTGGTACCTTGACAGATTCGCATTCGATGCTTGAGAAAACCTCATGTAATGCTTCGCTGATTGAAATCTTAATCAAACTGGGAACTCGAAGTTCTCCATCAACATCCAACTTGAGTTTGGGTATGATTTCATATACTTCTGTGCTGAACTGGAGAATATCGTCTTCGTTGATTCCTTGTTTATTATAAAGGTTACGTCTGAAGATGAGATGATTGCCCTCGCCAATACTTTTAAAATTTACGCGTATTTCAAATTCAAGCCCCTTATAGTCTTGATAAAACGAGAACCGAGCGTCAATGTCACGGACACCACCAACCATAAAAAGCGGTACTTGTATCGCACTACTTTCATAACCAGCGAGATGATAACTATTATGTCTATCGAGTTCTTTCAACTCTTTGAGCGCGGACGCCAGTTTGCGAATGTGTTCGTTGGGTTCGGTCATCTTATTTTAATAGTTCATTTCATTTTAGAAATTTGAATCAATTTTATTTTTGTACAACGAGAGATTTTCGTGTTGGTGCGCATAATCTAACGTTAATCATGAAGAATGTATAAAGATTATTACAATAAACTAACATTAATATACATAAAAAATCAATATTATAATCGATTCAACAGTGGTTGAGTAATTAAAAATTTTTAATTCATATTAAGATGTGATTATGGTCATAATGTTAATATATTTGTAATGATTTCTCTTATTTATCTCTTATAACATTAAACGAATGTTAATCTTAACGTTAGATTA
>Ga0181358_1001522_pt1 | contig 10629 bp, 18 predicted proteins | sample Fa13VDMM110SD_FD_130096 | JGI IMG/M metagenome (GOLD analysis project Ga0181358, IMG submission 130096) | Freshwater viral communities from Lake Michigan, USA - Fa13.VD.MM110.S.D | ecosystem: Environmental > Aquatic > Freshwater > Lake | place: USA: Michigan | collected 2013-09-24
TAAAATGTACGGAGTAGTAACCAACTTAGCACCACTGTTCTTAGCAAAGCTGACAGGTCCACCATCGATGACTTCAATATTCAATCTACCCTTGTTTGCCTCAATAACATCCCTAGTACGGTCTGTAGAACAATCTGCAATAATGATTCTTGTACTACCAATCATCTGTGGTCGCAAATGCCATAGCAATTTTGATATGTAATCCTCCTCGTTCTTGCAAGGAATTACAATTGTAATTTTATCACTTAATTGCATATGTATTCTTATGCTGGAATGACTTCTTCAATGCCTTAACCCACATCTTCTTTTCTTGTACTTTGTTGTGATTAATGCAAGCTTCGTACATCTTCTTTAATATTTTATTAATCTTCATATCTGACTCCCCCGTTGATATATAATTTCCCATCTACCGTCATGGTGTTCGACAAGAGCAGAGCAAGACTCGACCCAGTCACCATCGTTCATGTATATGATATCATCGATTATCTTAATCTCAGGATGATGTATATGTCCACATATTACACCATCAAATCCTCTCTTCTTGCAGTATAAAGCCATATTCTTTTCATACTGAAATATGAAGTCTACTGCTTTCTTGACTTTGAGTTTAAGGAACTGGCTAAGGCTAAAGTACCGAAAACCCAAACGATAACGAATCCAATTAATACTAGTGTTGAGTCTAAGTATGAAATCATATGCTTTGTCTCCTAGAATTGATAGCCAAGGTGCTAGAGTAGTAATACCATCAAACAAATCCCCATGCGTTACCAGATAATGTTTTCCATCAATACCAATGTGTTCGCATTGATTACAAATATTTACACGACCAAAACCAATTCCATATGGAATAAGTGGTCTTAGAAACTCATCGTGATTCCCAACAACAAAAGTAACAGTTGTACCTCGTTTAGAAAAACTTAAAAACTTTCGAATGACGTTGGTATGAGATTGATTCCACTTCCATTTGTTTTGTTGAATCTTCCAACCATCAATTATGTCTCCAACCAGATATAGATTATCACAAGTAGATTGCTTTAGAAAGAGTAAAAGTGATTCAGCTTTACAGTCTCTCGTGCCGAGATGTATATCTGAGATAAAGATTGATTTGTATTTTGTTATCATACATTTATTTATCTATAGCCGCCCCCATAACAAAAGAAGGAAGTAGTTTCATCATTACTCCATCAATCCCTTTGAAGAAGTTCGAATCTACATCGTGATACTGGTTAGGAGGAGGGTTGTGGTGAAAGTCGACAAATCTATTTGACTTTGTACCAGTATTGTTGTTTTGTTGTTGGTTGGTCTGGATGACTGTATTGGTCGAGTTGTCAACCCTAGCTCCAGGTGAGTTGACAATTATCGTACCAATCGTAATGTTGTCCCCGCTTATGTATACACCACCACTGCCTTGTTTTTGTTTTGGATTCTGGGTTGTAGAGCGTACAGTTGTTCTTTCAACTATTACATCTTCCATCAATACGCTGCTATTATTTTCTCTTGGCATCGTATTGCAGCCAGTCAGAACAACACTAGTAAGTATCGAACACTTCAATAGTTCTCTTAACATAATCTTTTGGATCTTTCACAAAGACCTGAGGTAGGTCACCATCAACAGCAATCAAAATTACAATTTGCTCAATATCAAGATCATACCTCTCCTTGCACATAAGAGCATAAGCAGTTGATTGAATAAAGTAGTTCTCTATCCACCTTTCCAGCTTCGGCTTACCCGATGTCTTATAGTCTAGGATTGTGTATTTGCCGTTATATTTGCAAATCAGATCCGTTGTACCAGCAGCTCTCAATCTATCGGAATACAACGGATATTCGATACCATACACCTCTTCCAAGTTATTGTCAACATATGGTTGAATATCCAGGAATAGTGATGTCGTTGTTGGCATTTTGTCCAATGCAAAGTCCTCAACGTTGGCCACATAGTCCTCCATCATTGTATGGAGCTTTGTTCCTCTTGTTGATGCTTTGGTTGAAATCTTATTTGCTTCTTCCTCACCAATCTTGTTTCTCCATTTCTGGATTCCATCTTTTGATAGCTGAGAAAGGATTGTTGTGACGGATCTATACTTGTCACCGTTTGGTGTGACATAGTATCTCTTACCATCTATCTCTGTTCTTGGAATCTCAAGACGAGGAAGTGGTTTGTGCTCAAAGTATTTGTTTCTCAATTTGATCTGTATTTGTTTACTACTCTGTCAATCTGATGTTCTCTTACAGACCTCGATAACGTCCTGTCAGCTAGCTGACTATTAGGATGAGCCTCTGCGACTTTAGACAACACTTCTTTGAATCCATTATCGGTTTTGATTCCTCCGACACCAGAAACAATATTCATTGCATCACCAGGTGTGTAGTATCTTTCAACACTAGGATTACTTTCCATATACGAATCATATTCAGACATCCTCATTGAATAGTCAAATATTTCATTCGTTTCTTTATTTCGAAACGAGTAGGTCGCCATATTACTTTACTGACCAGTCGCTGCCTTTAGGTGCTTTTTTAGATGCAGGTCTTTTTGCTGCTGGTTTCTTTTCAACTGGAGCTTCATCTACCTTAGCAGCAGGAGCAGTAATATGTTCAATTTCAGTTGAGCTGTGACGCTTTGCCCAGATCCAATGTGTTAGGTTGAGAAGACCTCTCTCAACTGCATCCATTACCTTATTATTCCAAAACCAATTATCTTGCATCATTGTTCCCCTTTTGATATTTTGAATCTAACTCATCATAGAAATGATCGTACTTCCTATTTTGCAACGCTCTGTCAATATCTCTTACAGACTTATCGAAACTCTCTTTTTTAATAGCTTTAAAAATATGGTGTTGTTTCTCATCTAGTGTGCGAAACTGTTTATTCGTCTTACCCATTTATCCCTCTAATAGTCCTGGAAACATATCTTCTACAAACTTCTTGGTAATTCCTTTGTAAGGAATCTTTTTATCTTTGATAGCTAAAAGCAACTCCGCATCTTCCTTATCTAGGTTCTCTAGCATTTGTACAAATAAATATTCTCTTCGTGTTTGCTTGAGACTGGGATTACCACCCTCAATAAACAAATACAACTTACGAAGCTCGCTATAGAATACACTTTGAAGATCCGGTAGATCGTTTACTTTGTATGGTGGTGCTCCTTCGGGTAAAAGGAACTTGACCTTTGGATCATATGCATACTTGAGCAATGCTCTCAATGCTGCACTGTCCCATTTGTTTAAATAATCTATTTTTTCTTGCTTCTTCTCAAACTCAGAAGTTTTCTTAAGTATCTCAGCTAGACCTAGTTTCATCATATTTCCTATAAAAAGTCATTTACATTCTCCATTAACGAAGATAATTTATGTTGCTGGAAGTAATTTATAATATTTATTTTCTTGGGATTATCAAGTGATCTATGATACTGCTCAAGAATAGCATTTGTAATGTTGTCAGGAATCTCTGTCAGATCAATCAGTTTCTTGTTTCTTACAATTCCTGTCTTAAATTCAGGAACCTCAAACAACTGATACCAGTCCATCTTCAGCCACTCATCTAACCTCGTCTTCATTATTTTCTTCTGTCTGATTCCGTCAACCAATACATTATCAGGCGACATTGCATTTGGAACACCGTCTCCACTATCGCCTCTTATCACAAGCTCTTTTAAATAGAGATCAGGTCTATCTACTTTAATATTCTTTTTACGAATAGGATCAAACTGAATTACTCTAGAGCTATGAAGCTGAATGAAGTCCTTGTCTGCAGAAAGAATAAGGACATCCTCTGTTGTTTCCATTGCAAGAGTTGCAATAATATCATCTGCTTCTGCAGTCTCCACATGAAGAACAATGTAAGGTAGATTGTCTTTGATCTCTTGTCTTATCTTGTTGAGGATTTCAAACAAAGAAGACCAATCGATATCACTCTCTTCCCTCATCTTCTTGCGACCAGCTTTGTAGTATGGGAACATTGCTTTGCGCCAGTAGTTCTTATCATCACAAGCAATAATCATTGGACCGTAAACTACACCAAACTTTTGTTTATATAGCCGAAGTGAGTTAAGGATCATGTGACGAACGAGATCCTCCTGCACAGCTAGCTCTGTGTGGTTACCTATTTGAGCCATCAGGTTAGATATACAAACCTGATTAAAGTCTACGAGAATCATTTTAATGGATAATTAATTCGTTTGTGATCTGCTAGCATTGATATTAGTAAGTTCTGCCACTGGTTCTTTCTATTATGCCAACCATAGAATGCATCAATATATGCTTTTTGTGCTAGCAGTGTCTTTGATGTGTCTTGATGATTGTACAATCTAATCGCATTAGAAGTCAACTCATAGAAGATCTTAGCATGGTCTTTTGCATTCTCCTGCCACTGATACATCCAAGTCCAGTTTGATGATGTTTCGTACAGTGCACCATAGTTTGGATGGATACACATCAAACCAGCTGACATTGCTTCTAAGAGGCTGATACACGAGGTCTCTTGCCAGATATTTGGGTATGCGTATATATGAGCTTGCTGGAGTGCTGTTCTGATTTCTGAGTTAGGAACAGATCCGTGGTAGTTGATCTTTGGATGAGCTCGGCAATAATCAAACAAATCTTTGTATTGCTCGTCTCTTTGTTCCCATCCGTAAATTTTGAAGCTGGAGTACACATCAAGCTCGATGTTGTCAAACTCCTTGCATAGGTTATCAAATACTGAGACCAGGATATTAAGACCACGATGAGGAGTTGTATGGTAGATCAGCTTGATCTTATCTTTTGGCTTCTCAACATAAGGAATTGGTTCGATTGCATTGTGAAGAACAACACACTTATGCCAAGGTAGTCCGTAATGCCTCTGGTATGCTTGCATCTGCCAGTTGGATACAAACACTAGCTTATCAAACTTATTCCATCCACCTTGCTTCAGATGATCTGATTCAGGGTCACCAGGTAAATCATGAAGCCAGTATATCTTAATCTTGCTGTCATCAACTTCCCGAACGCGAGAAGGAATGATTTGAAAGTATTGGAGGAGGTCTGCTGGCAGCTTGCTATGAAGCGCTTCCATCATTAATTCGGTGCCACCCTTTGCGTTTTGGGCAAGCTCATTAGTTTCCATTTTAAGTTCCATGTTAGTTCATTAATAAGATCAACGTTAATTATATATGCGTTTTACAATGCATAAATAATACAAAATCAAGGATTTAATTGTACATCATAATCCTTTCAATGTCAACAAATTGGAGATACCTAATGTCTAAATTGAATTCGTCATGGAAACTAATCATGACCTAAAATGGATCCGTTCACACTGTTTGCTTTAGCAAACGGAGCTGTTGCTGCAGTTAAAAAAGGATGCCAACTCTATAAAGACATTAAGAGTGCTGCTGGAGAAGTCAAGGGAGTACTAAAAGACCTTGACGAACAATTCAATAAGGCACATCAGGACAAACCGGCTAGTCCTGAAGCAAAAAAACAACTAATTGAAGAAAAGAATCGCGTTGTTGATTTAAACAAACGCAGTGGCGAGACAACTAACATCTATACAGAAATTGGTGAAGCTCTCGGTGCGTACTATGATAATTACTTCAAATGTCTTGCAATTCTTGAACAACAAGAATTGATGAGCAAGACTACCGTTTACTCTGGTGACTCCAGTCTTGCTAAACGAGCTCTCCAACGAGTCTTGATGCAAAAGCAATTAGAGGCAATGGGTACAGAGCTTCGAGAATTGATGACCTACCAAAGCCCACCTGAACTTGGTGCACTATTTACTGATGTTGAAAAGATGACTAGGGCAATGGGAGCTGAGCAAAAGATTCTTATTGCTAAGCAAATGAAACAAGATGCCATAAAGGCTAAACGAAAAGCTGATAGGATGAGACACTATCAGCTTGATATTGCTGCCGGCATTGCTTTTCTTATCTTAGTGTTTGTTATAATGGGATTGTTTATATACATTTCCTACGATGCGCAAAAGAGATGGCCTCAGCTAAATACTAGTAGTGCCAGGGAATATAGAACAAGGCTTGAATTGCTAGAGATTCAAGAGACTCAACAAAAACTAGAACAACGAAGAAAGCAATTAGAAAGAGAAAACTAAATGACAATCGAGATCATCTTCTTGATGGTCTTAGTCGTGTTTGATAGTATTATTGCCTTATTATTGTTTTTTTATTTACTAAGACGGTTGATGGATTCTTTGTGATGCTAACAAAAAACAAACTAATAATTACAGTAAACCATCTTTAAGCAGCTGCTTTGTAATATTGTCTCCTAGCTCAATCTTTATAAGTCTTTCAGGCTGCAATCCATCCTTGTGGACGCAAAAAGCATTTGCCTCATATCTCAAATCAAGATTATTTTTATCTATCTGATAATGCTCTGGTTCCCAGACATTGTGAGTCTGGCCATTAGTGTTGTTGGAATTGTGTTTGGTGTAGATATGCCAGTACGGAATGTAATCAAGCTCATATATCTTTTCTAACAGCGGATCATTTCCACCCTTGTTGTTAAATTCAATATACAAATACGGCTTGTGCTTTTCAAGTAGTTTTGTTGCGCCGTTAAGAACATCTACCTCGTACCCCTCAACATCGAGTTTGATTAAAGTAAATTGTTGTTGGTCTATGTATGAATCAAGAACAACTAGGTTTGTATCTACACCCTTTTCGGCACCAGAGTTAATTTTAAACTCACCGTAGTTAACTCTCTCACCTCCAAACGGATCAATGTTAACCATTTTAATATTACCAGGTTCACTAGCTGCTCCAGCATGAACGGGATAGACATTGTAACATCCGTTGATAAGAATGTTAGCTGCAAGCATCTCAAATATGTAAATCTGAGGCTCAATTGCAATTACATTGCCTTTGTTACATTTCTTAGAAAAGAAAAGTGTATGAGTACCAATGTTAGCTCCAACATCAATTACATTGGAAGACTCAGTCAATATTCCATCAAAGAAGTCAAGCTCTTGTTGAGCCCACTCACCGTAATAGTTAAGACAAGCACCAATTGGATCATCATTTTGAAAATGAATGAACGTGCCGTTTTTAGTTTTTGATTGAGAAATTGGATTATTCATAATAAAAGTTGGTTGCGGAGGATGGATTCGCACCACCGACATCCGGATTATGAGCCCGGCACTCTACTCCTGAGTTACTCCGCGGTGTTTAGTTGTAAATGTTTTCTATGCACTCTACACATTATCCATGAGTTGTAGTACTTAGACGGATCCAACAACACATCGTATTGATACTGTAGCTTAGACTCGTAGTATGTACACTCACCTTTGTTCTTACATAGTCTTAATATTTCACGTTTAAAGTGATCTACTCCAACAGCTTCAATATCTTTTTGCAGTTCATCATTAGAGCCGTAATATGTTTGCCAATCAGACTCTGCTTTGAATCTTTTCTTCTTACCCTTGACCTGTCTGGTCTTCATTGAATAAAATAGTTTCTTTCCTATGTACTCACGACCAGAGACTGTGTTGGTTATTCTGTAGACAAACCCATAACACCCTTCTGGGATCATTGTAATTGGTCCATCTTCAAAAGTCCACATCAATCGTCTAATCTATCTTCATCGTAAAAGTCTTCATCGAATTCGCCGTCTAGTTCAGGATCAATTACTGAACCACAGTACGGACAGTACATTATCTGTTCGTCTATATTATACCCCTCGACAGAGAAATCTGCCTCGCACATTCTGCAGTTATGTGATTCCATATCCTACTCCTAAAATTAAATATTGGGACTGCTTCCCGTCTTTTCTTCTCCAGCACCCAACACACATGCTATTCTAGCATCATATTCTATTAGAGTCCATGAACGTGATTCTTTGTTCATTAGTAATGTTATATGACTATTGTGCACTGTCTTACCAACCCATATTGGTGTTTCTTTATGTATATCTACAAAATAGTTCATCACTGATTGAGCATCTGAACATTTCATTTGTTTGTTTAAATCAATAATCTCCTGGGCGTTTGCTATAGAGCTAGTTAGGCAGAATAGGAACGCTATTGCTATTTTACGCATGATGGCTCCTTACATAAAAAAAGGGAGCATAAGCTCCCTTCCGGTTACTATACTAGTATATAGTATTAGAAACTACGAGTGTATTGTAAGCGTACACCGTCTTTTTCTTCATCACCATAGCTACGGCTCCAACGAACTGCAACAGAGTCTTGCTTAGTAAGTAGATAACCTACTGCAACATGGCCGCGAGTTGTCTGGTACAACTTACCAGATTCAAATGCATTGCGGTAACGAGCACCAACATCTACTGTCAAACCTGCTACAAGTGGAAACTTAACACCAGAATCAACTGCATAGTAGCTGAAGTGAGTAGAACTTGTGATTCTTTCACCTAAACGAGCACCAACATACAATGCACCAAGACTTTTCTTTGCGCGAACTTCAAGCGCTTGAGAGATTGAACCACTGCCAATTTTAGTTTGGCTGTTCTCCATTTTAATGCTGTAGTCAACACCACCAGTTTTGTTACCAATGACCAAACCTTCTTTGATGTTCTCTGCACCTGTCTTACGATTGTTTTCATCAGAATATTCTACTGATCCATAACCCTGAGCCATTGCAGAACCAACAGACATCAAACCCACAAGCAAAACTGCTTTTACTAATTCCATACTTACTCCTTTTATTTTCAGGCCGCCTTGGCCCACACATTAGACCAATCTCCACTCAACGCACCCTTTGCATAATCAGTCGCCCGATTTTCAAAGAAGTTTGTATGTGTAGGAGCATTGATCATCTCTTCCACCCACGGTAGTGGGTTTCTTTTCACCTTGAATATTCCCTTCAATCCAAGACTAATCAACCTACGGTCAGCAATGTACCGAATATATTGCTTAACATCCGCCTCAGTTAAATTTTCCATCAAATTGCTTGAAAAGGCAAGGTCAATAAAGTTATCTTCAAGACTAACCATCTTTTCAGCAATAGAATAGATCTCACCCTTCAACTGATCGTTCCAAATACTTCTGTTTTCTTCAACATATGTACGGAATAGTTTAATCATTGACTCAGCATGCATAGTCTCGTCAACTATCGACCATGTGATGATTTGACCCATCCCCTTCATCTTACCGTGGCGAGGGAAGTTCAGTAGCATAATGAAACTCGAGAAAAGTTGCATTCCTTCCGTGAACGCAGAGAATGCTGCAATCTGTTGCGCTATCGTTGTTGCATCCTGGCCCGCAAGAGACAAGAAATAGTCGTGCTTGTCCTTCATCTCTTTGTACTGCAGGAACTCGTCGTATGTTGAGTCCGGCATCCCTAAGGTTTCGATCAAATGACTGTAGGCAGCCACATGGAGTGCTTCCCTTGCCGCAAAACCAGTCAACATCATTCGAATCTCTGGTTGTGGGAAGTAAGGTAGATAGTTCTTCACGTATCCTCCAGCCACGTCCACGTCTCCTTGCGTGAAGAACCTGAAGATGTTTGTCAGGAACGACTGTTCCGATTTGTTTAGTTTGTTTTTCCAATCTTTTACATCCTCCAGCATCGGCACTTCAGTATGTAGCCATGAGCTTTGTTCGTGTTTCAACCAAGCATCATATGCCCATGGATAGTTGAATGGTTTGAAATAACTGCGCTCGTCTGTTAATTTACTTTTTATTTTTTTAATCATTTTTGTTGATTCCTGTTTGTATTATTCTTTATCCAAAAACCCAATCTATCTCCCGCTGCACTATCATACCAACTCCAATCATCAACGGGATTGCAAGGTTGATCATTCCAAACTGGAATAATTTCATCACAATCGTGATTATGAAAATCATCATTATATCGCATATGAATTTCAATTGCTTTGTCACCTATGAATTCAATATTTAACCATTCGGTTTTATTAGCAAGTTCTGAAATAAAACCTGGAATGGGATATTGGTCGTTCACTTTTATCCAACGACTAAACCTATCCAATCTTTTGTTATTATCTCTAAAACCTTCAACAGTTAAATGTTGCTGCCCATACAGATAGTCTACAGATATATGTCTTCCAGTTAGAATTTCACTCCAGAAAAAACCATCAGGAACTGAATCTGGTATTTTACTATAAAGCTGCTGGATACTTGCTCCGCGACTCATCATCCTTATATTAGTTATCGGTCTAACTATGTACTCACCATCATAAGGAACAGGTATTCCTGCTGGACCAGCAACAATATTTTGTTTTCTTGCTACGATCAGCTTGTCATATATCCACAGATAGTCTACAGGACAATCTGGCCATACATCACAATCGTTTACAAACTTCATTTAAACTGTAAAACTACTACCACAGCCACACGTTTGTTTGGCATTAGGGTTTTTGATAATAAACTCTTTGGTCATTAGCTCGTCCTTAAAGTCGATTGTAGCTCCCTGTAAGTATTGCATACTCATCGCATCTACCATTATGTCAAACCTACCAAGACTGACATGAAAGTCATCTTCGTTAGCTTGGTCGTCAAATTTAAATCCGTAGCTAAATCCAGAACACCCACCGCCTTGAACAAACACTCTCAACCCCTTAATTGTAGGATCGTTTTCATCAATATATAAATCAGTAATCTTTTCTTTTGCTTTATCTGAAATTGATATCATTTATCTTTCCATTAGCTCGTTAACA
>Ga0181358_1001529_pt1 | contig 10610 bp, 12 predicted proteins | sample Fa13VDMM110SD_FD_130096 | JGI IMG/M metagenome (GOLD analysis project Ga0181358, IMG submission 130096) | Freshwater viral communities from Lake Michigan, USA - Fa13.VD.MM110.S.D | ecosystem: Environmental > Aquatic > Freshwater > Lake | place: USA: Michigan | collected 2013-09-24
TCTAAGAAAATCTCTTAACCATTCTCGCTCCAATTTGATTTTAAACTAACAAAAAAAAATTGAATTACATTATTACTACTACATTTTACTACATACCATACCACATACACATACATAATGTCTCTTATTAATTATAAAGTATCCACTATCCAATTAAAAAGTAGAAAAGGGGAAATAATAAATGGTAGGTTAGAGGAGTTTCAAAGTGTTACTCTGCCTTATGAACTTATTAATAAAATATTTTCTTATATTCAAAGTAATACTAATCAAATTATAAAAATTGCTATAACTCAATTTTATATTCCTAAATATAATTATAAATCTTTCCTGTATGATATTAAAATTGCCTTAATAGCAGCAAGACTAAATATATCTTGGGATAATGCGTTTAATGAGATTGAAATTAGAGAAAAATATTTTAAATATTCAACCTTACACGATGATAGAAAAAGATTAATTATACGATTTAAATCTGATGTTAAAAGAAGTAAATTTAAAGGTAAATTTGAATTAATTAAATTAATTAATTAACTTTTTTATTTTTTTTACGCATCTAAATTCGGTCCAATTTGATTTTATTTATAACAAAAAAAAATTGAAATACTTTTTTACAAGAGAATAAGTATTATCTTAAACACAAATACACATATCAAATGTCTAACGCTATTGAATATTCCATTAAATATTTGGGATTATTCACCAATAAAAAAGGAGAGAAAATTGAATTTATTGAAGAGGTAATAGTAAGTATTAAATTCCCTGATGGACTTTGGGATATTATTAAAGAATTTATGATTGAATATACTCACAAGGCATTAACTTATGAGAATGATTATAATTATAATAGTGAAGACGAAGATGACATTATTAAACAAAAAAAAAATATTCCTAATAATGTGTGTATTATGTGGGAGTATAAAAATGATAAACTTGACAATATAATAGAAAATGATATTCGTTATAACCCCGAACACAAACAAAATTTGATGTGGATTGAAATTATCAAAAAAAGAAATAACTGGAAGAAAGGAGAAGAATTATATTTATCTTTAAAATGTAATTGTGATGGTGCGTTCTATGTATGGGGATACAAGACACTACAAGGATTTAATAACAATATGATGGTTGATACAAATGGAGTTGTAAATGTATTTAGAGGCGGAGATAAAAGGAAGGTGGATTGTATGTATAATGATTTATTAAAAATAAGTAGATAGATGTAGATTAGAAAAAATGTAATTAATTAATTAATTAACTTTTTTATTTTTTTTACGCATCTAAATTCGGTCCAATTTGATTTTATAATATAAAAAAAAATTGATTTGGAATTATCCTAAGAGTTTGGTAGTATAACTAAACGCATATACATTAACAAAATGTCAAACGAACAAAGACCAAACTACAAAGACCTAGAACCAACCTATAAAATAACAGGACAAGACCAAGATTATACCTACATTCAAAAAGAAACAAGATATACTTATGGAACAAATCCAAATTTGAATTCTCATAATTTAATTTCATTAGGTCTTATGTTTAATGCTATGTGTCCTAAAAAATATAGAAATATTGATGCGGCAGCAATATTTTTAGACAAAAATAATGAAATGGTTGTTTATAAATGCTGGGTTGATGATGCGAGAACTGGAGAACCATTTATTATTCCCATATATCTCCCAGCATTAGGGAAGCAATTATATTATGCTATAAATCACCCACATAATATTACTGACGATGAAAAGATTGAGATATTTGATATTATTAAAAAAATGTATAAGGTAAATAAATGTATTGTATGTAATACAGAATGTAATAAGAAATGCTTATGTGGAATGGTTTATTATTGTTGCGAGGAACATCAAAGACAGGATAGAAAAAATCATAAACGCATTTGTCAGGCAAGTAAAGTATAGATAGATAAAATGTAATTAATTAATTAATTAACTTTTTTATTTTTTTTACGCATCTAAATTCGGTCCAATTTGATTTTATAATATAAAAAAAAATTGATTTACATTATTACTACTACATTTTACTACATACCATACCACATACACATACATAATGTTTAACGCTATTGAATATTCCACTAAATATTTGGGATTATTCGCCAATAAAAAAGGAGAGAAAATTGAATTTATTGAGGAGGTAATGGTAAGTATTAAATTCCCTGATGGAGTTTGGGATATTATTAAAGAGTTTATGATTGAGGATATTAAAATTAAATTAAACAAATTTATTTACACTATGAATGAAGCAAGTTATAAATCTCATTTATGCTATAAAATGTCAAAGTATAGTGAGTGTGGTCTTAAATTTGGTTTTACAAATATCAGTCAATATGTAGATTTAATCAAATTACAGAAAAAATTTAATCTAAACAAAAAAATTATTCGTATTATTGTAAGAGAAAAATCTGCTAAGCAATATATGAACCAACCAAATAAGTTTATTAAATATCAAGTTCCTTTGATTGCTGATAAAAGTGATGCTGGTTCATATTATAAATATTTTAATATGCTACGACAAGGGTCTTACCTAACAAACTATCCTATGGGAGATGCGTTTATTGTAACAAAAAATTAGTTAGAAATAGTTAGAAAAATTGTAATTAATTAATATACTTTTTTATTTTTTACACGCATCTAAATTCGGTCCAATTTGATTTTAATTATAATTAAAATAAAATTGATTTGGAATTATCCTAAGAGTTTGGTAGTATAACTAACACTAATACACATATAAAATGACAAAATATTTAAATTACAAACTAGAAAATTTATTGGTTAATGAAATTGAGGGTTACATTAGAAATTGTATAGATAATCAATACATAAAATACAGCAAAAAAATAGACGCAGATGATGATGATGATAACGCTGACGAGGTAATAGATGACTTAATTATTGAAATGTTTAATAATTATACGTTTGGACCTAACTTTAAAGACTATATAGGCGATAATAATGACTTACAGACAAATACAATAAAACTAATACAATATTGTAATAACTATTTTGAAAACGAGGATGAATACATAATTGACTGGAAAGATTTTGATAATTTTGAAATGATTATTAACAACGCTGCTTATGTATTCGTAAATGACAATCGTAAGGTATTTATGGAACTTTGGAATAAAATAATAGACGATGCTGGAGAGTATAATGTTTTAAAATAAACTACGTAGTTTAATTACTTTTTTTTCCTCATCTCCCTTAATCGTTTCATAAAATCTTTTGCTTGTTGGGAACCCTTTACACCTCTACCTCCCATTTTTGGAGCAACAACGCCATTATCAATTACTTTAGGTTGTTTCGGCATCACTCCTTTACCCCTTGGACTATAAGTGATTGCGTCTGCCCCCATACGAGTAGGCATCATTTCTCCGTGTCCTCCTCCCTCCATATCATCTTTTTTACCTTCCTTTAATGATTTAAGATTTTTATTAAATGTCTTGGGAACTGATTTTGCTCCATCAAATACATCACGAACAGAAAATTTTTTATCAATAAGGAGACCTTGACCGCACATAGAACAACATTCATCTTCGCTGTCACTCATACCTCTACCCTGTGCGTAAAGTCCTGAACCAAGTCCTCCTCCTTTACTTGACCCTTGAATATTTTCTCTTTTTGCTACTTCATTCATAGCATAACTTGTTGCGTAACTTGTTGCTACTGAAGCAGCAATACCTCCTGCTGGACCAGTTGCTGCCGTAGCGAGAATTCCAGCAATTGTGCCTGCCGTCACAGGAACGCCTCGTTTTAACAAAATTTCTGCTACATCTAACCCTACATCTTTTAAATGTGCTTTTGCTCTATCAGGAACATTTTTCATTTTAGAAATTGCTTTATTTACTTCATCTTGAATATCATCTGCCCGATTAATACCTCCTTCTACTTTATCAACTAATCTTGACGCCGAGCGACCTAACTTTTTAAAAGTTCTTCCAATACCCATACCTGCTTGTAGCGGTTCAGGCATATCATAAGTATCACGACTAAGTAAATTTTTATGTTGTTCTGCTTTTTGGGGCAATAAATAGTTAAAATCTTTCATTATAATATTTGTAGAGAAATTATTTTTTTCATTATTTTTTTCATAATTGTCTAAATTACCACCTTTTAATAAAACATTAGCACTTGCCCCAATATCTGTTAATGCTTTACTTACTTTTGCTAATGTTTTATTATTTTTAAATAAAACCTCTGTATTTTGTTTCACCCATTCTTTATTATCCGCATTTAATAATCCATTTGCGTCTAAAACATTCATCAAAAACACTTGACAATTGTTATTTACCGCATTATAGTCCAAAAAAGCAGTTTTTCCCATTTTTTCTTTTGTATTATTAATTAAATCAAAAATAGTTATTTCTTTTCCATTTAAAGGACAGGGCAAAGTTTCTAATCCTTTTGGATTTCCTATTGAACTTGTTACATTTACTCTTTCAATCTTTTCTAACAAAAATTTTGTTTTATCCGTTTGAACTAACATCGCTAAATGAAACAACTCATCGTAAGGTTGCTCGTCTAATTTCTTTTGAAAACTACCAAGTGATACAGCATTCATAGCACCAGTAATTAAATGTGATACTGGATTTCTACGCAAAGTAATTGAAGTAATTATTTCTTGTCCGTGATTATTCATTATTGCCTTGACAGATGGAGGCATAAATGCGTCAGGATTTAAAACTTTTTCTATAAATTTTCCTACTTCTTTTCCTTTCTTACTAACAACATTTACTGCTTTATTTACTCCTTTAGTTATATCTTTCACTATACCTTCGCCTGTTTGGTTACCTAATGGGTGTTCCATAAACCAGTCTATAGGGGCAACATAAGTTCCTTTACGAATTGCTTTGCGTTTTAATCTCTCTGCTGTTCCCTGCCTATATTCACTATTTATCCAATCTCGTTGTTGTTGTAATCTTGCCTCTCTTGCTTCTGCTTCAGTCGCATATTTTTTTGGTCTTCCTCTTTTTTTAAGAGCAGGAGGTTCAGGCGAAGGTTCAGGTTCAGGCGAAGGTTCAGGTTGGTCTTCAAAAAATGGTTCTTCCGATTGAGCTTCTTCCACAACTGCTGGAAGTCTTCGTCTGACTGGCGTTTTCTTAGTTTGTAAATTGTATTCTTTTAATGGTTCTTTAACTGACTGAAAAAACTCTATTAATTTTAATCTATCTTTTTTTGAAAACTCACTTAGATTTGGAGCAGGTCTAAAATTACCCTCTTTTAGTTCTAATTCATCTTTATTGACACGCAATACTTTTAAACTTTTTTCACCTTTACGAGTTGATAAATTTCTACTTGATGTTGTTGGTGCGAATAACTTGAATTTACGCTGCCCTTCTTTAATTCGTTTTGAAAAAACTTGCTGGATAAAATACTCAGGCACATATAAGGTTTTGTCATTTAATACAGGCAGCAATACTGGAGTTTTCTTGTTTGTTGGATTAAAACTTTCCGCAGCAAGACCTCCGCCTCTAATTTTGTTTTGTAATTTATCCATTTTGTTTTCTATTTTACCTAATTCTTGTTTAAGGTTTTTAACTTTTTCAGTTTGAATTTCAAAATCATCGTATTTTTTTTCCATATCTAATAATTTGGTAGTTGCTTCAATATATTCTGCCTCTTTTTTTTTTTTTTCTAAATATCTTGGATTATCAACAAGTGTTCCATTTTCTCCTATGTTATACTTAGGTATTGGGCGTGGGTCGTTCTTGTGTTTTTCTTTGTATTTAATTATATCATTTTCTCGTCTTTTCATATCGTCACGAAATTTTTGAATTTTTTTGTTTCTTGCGTCAATTCTGTATTGTTTTTGCTTTAAACTATTGTAAATAATTTTTTGTAATTCATTTCTTTTATAACTTCCATCTGCTTTCATTTTAACTATTCTTTCTCTTAATTCTTTTTCTTCTTTTTCTTTTTTTTCTGTTCTAAGTTTTTCCGCTTCTTCATAAAGTTCTTCATTTTCTTCCTCCTGCTTAATTTTTCTTCTATGTTTATAAAGATATTCTTGATATTTTGCTTCTAATCTTTTTGCGTCTTTTTCTGTTAATTTTCTTTTCCGTTCTTTAAATTCTTTATCTGTTTCTTCTTCCGTAATATGATAAGTTTCATCTCCTAATATAATTCCTGTTCTAAGCATATCACTTTTAAATTTCTCTTGCTCTTTAATTCCTTTCCCTACAATTTGCTTTTTTAGATTATCATATTCTTTTTTTAGTTCTTTAACTTTTTTTTTTTGCTCTTCAATTTCTGTCTTATTAGTTTTATTTTCTTTTAATTTTTTGTATATTTTTATTTCTTCTTTTAATGTGCTTTTAATTTCTTTATAATAATTTCTAAATCCTATTTCATCTTCATCTTCTTCTTCATCATCGCTGTCTTCAGGTAGTGGTTTAATAGTTTTTGTCTTTGGGTCCCAAATTGCTACTTCATCTCTTGTTTTAAGGTCATACAGAACATTATCTAATGTTTTAAAATATTCTTTTCCACTTATAATTATTCTAGTTACTTTTACTTTTGGGTTTGGTGCTTCTTCTTCTTTTTCTTCATCTTCTTCTTCATCATCGCTGTCATCATCATCATCTTCAATTAGGGTGTTTGTTTTTTTGTCCCACATTCCCATATAATCTCTTGTTTCAGGGTCATAAAGTTCATCTTCTATTGTTTTCAAATATTGTTTTCCTTTTATTGTAATTTTTTGAACTCTTACTTTTTCTTTTGGTTTTTCAGGTTCTTTTGCCTTTGGTGGTTCATCTTCTTCTATAACTGACTGAAAATACTCATCACTTAACTCATCATTTGTTACTACTGATTTTTTAGATTTTTTCGCTGGTTTTGGTTTTTTTGCTGGTTTTGGTTTTTTCGCTGGTTTTGGTTTTTTGGTTGGATTTGTCCCTGTTTCAGGTCTTTCGTTCAATTTATGTGTTTTGTTTTCTTCTTTTTCTACATCTTTAAAAAATTCTGTCAATTTAATTTGGTCCGCCTTACTGAATTCACTTAACAACGGAGGTTTATCTAATTTAGCATAATTTGGATTATCTACTATTGTTACTTCATCTTTATCCAATCTCTCTACATACATAGATTTTGTTTTTTGACGAGTTGATAAATTTCTTGTTTTTGTTGTCGGCACAAATAATCTAAATTTTCTTCCTTTTTTTGACGCTATTTGACGAATAAAAAACTTCGGCATTTCTATTTTTAAGTTGTTTAATACAGGAAGTAAAACTTCTTTATTATCAATAAATTTGTTTAATGCTAGACCCTCACCATCTATTTCTTTTGACATCTTATAAATTATGAAAATATTTAATTTTTTTCATAATTTTAATCAATTTTTTTAATAATTCGTAATTTCATTCGCATCTGCTATACCTTTGGTTATATCTCCACCTTCAGGAATAAATTTAAATCCTACATCTTTTATAGATACAGGTGATTTATCGTCAGGAGAGCGGAAGAAAAGTTTTAAAACGAATTCATTATATTTAAAATCTTTCTCTACATTTAAATCGTGGAACAAACTACTAAAATGTTCGCAATCTTCGTATAAATCTTTGCTTCTACCTTCCCAAGAATTTATAAAATGTAAAAACGCAAGGCAGTAAAATCCACAGCAATCCGCCATAAGTGACTGGACGTCTTTCATATTATAAGGAATTTCTTTCATTTTACAAAATTGTAATACTTCTACAGGCGGAGCAACTCCAAAACTATCCCAATAAACGCATTTATGCTCTCCATCAGGATATTTATTGTATTGAAAACAAGTGTAATGAGACCCTAAGTTTTGTTCTCCATCACTTCCATATTCATCTTCTAAATTAATTATATACGATTTGTTAAATTGTAATTTCATATCTTGTAATTGAGATTTGAAAAAAACGCCTGTCAAAGGTATTCGCATTCTTTTTGCTAAATCTATAATTTGATGGTTTGTAAGCATTCTATATATAATTAATATATTTTTTTTATATTCAAACCGACGCAGATAATTCAATATTATTTGTTGTTCTATTATTTATATCTAATTTCTCTTCTTCTCTTACATCACGAGTGATGTCACACGCCCCCCAACATAATTTTACATTACTACATTTACTTTTATAAAGATATAAAAATATACTTGCTAGAGCAGGAACTATAATAATAGATAAAAATGTGTATAATTCGTTCATATATTGTATACTATATATTAAAAAAGAACTTATAAGACTTTACATCATTCTTACGATGCGTATAGACCCTGTATAAGTAAATGTTCCAGTAGCAAAAGTTCTAATTAATTGTAGAGCAAGCGTCTTACTTGTTCCATCTTGTAAAAATAAAAACGAACCATTTTCAAAACTTGTTTCACCTATAGCATATGTTTGCGTCGCAAAATTAGTATATTTTGCTCCAGCAATTCCAACTGGAACTGTAGTTGAAATAATATTATCACTTACAAATGTTTTACTTTTAGAAATAGAACCAGCAGCGCCGCAAAGAGTAGCAACTTCAAAATCACATCTAAACCAACCGATAATATTACTTGTTACTGCTCCCAATTGTGCTTGAACCGCAGTATTAATATTAACACCGAATGTTACTGAAACTTCGCTATAATATCCAATATATGCGCTTGTCAATCCATTATATGTCGCAAAAGTTGAAGTATTTCTTGTTTTTGAAAAAATAATATCCTCTGACATAGTTGTATTACCCCTAATTAAATTTGTTGAAGCTGTCCCGCCAATTGTTAAAAGTCCTCCTACTATCATATTATCAAATAAAAAATGACCTACGCTTGATGTTAAAGTGCTTCTTATTATTCTTGTAGAAAAAGTCACTCCATCAAAAATTGTTATTGTGCCGTTAGTAATAGTTGAACTATTTCTTACCGTGTTTGCCGTATTATAAGTTTGAAATATATAGTTAGTGCTAGTTGTTGTCCCAGCATAAACTGTAAAAGTCGCTATTGCTCCCGACACACTCATTTGTAGTGTGTTTGTAAAAGGACTACTTTTATCAAAAAGGAATAAATCTTGTTTAAGATTTATATCGTTGGTTATGGTAGTTCCAGCATCTTCAATTTCTAATCTTTTAATTTGTGTTGATGTTCCATCTTTGATATATACTGATACTTTATCACCAATAGCATCGGGACCAATAACAAACTCATTTCCTGAAATCATATAGAGTGAGGTAAAGTTCGTGGTTGGAATAGTTAAACTTAAATCATAAATTCTCATTCTAAACCGACTATTTAAAAAACCACTACTGGTTGATGGAACTCCTACATCTAAACTATTATTTATAGTAACTTGTCCGTTAAATGTCGTTGATGGTGCGGTTGATGTATCTGTATTAACTTTGCTTAAATAAAGTAAATCTGCTTCTGCCTGACTTAAGGTATCTTCTGGTTGATTGAATAAAGATGTATTAAATATTGGTAAATCTTCTGTTGGGGCATTGTATGAACTCATAGTTTATATATATAAATATTTTTATTTTTAGATATATTAAACTAAAAATAATATAGTATATATATAATGTCAGTTGTTAATTTTTATGAAACCATTCCTACTAAATTTTTGGATATTTTACCGCCCAACCCAAATATTGATTTACACGGATTTAAAATACCATTTAGGTTGTGTTGCGTAAGTTATTCAGGTGGGGGCAAATCCAATTGGGTTTGTAACCTCATAAGTCTATTTTCTCAGGGCAGAGGAACATTCGCACAAGTGTTTATTATTACCAAGGATAGTCAAGAACCGCTATATAAATTTCTAGCAGATAAAAGCGAACAAATACAAGTAACAGAAGGATTACATACACTTCCTCGTCTTGATACATTTGACAAAGAACAAGCAATTTTAGTTATTATTGATGATTGTCAGTTAGATAAAAATCAAGAAAAAGTATGTGAGTATTATGTAAGATGTAGAAAGAAAGGTGTTAGTATTGCTTACCTCGCACAAAACTACTATTGTATCCCCCCTGTTGTTAGACAGAATTGTAATTATTTAGTTTTGCTAAAAATTAATGGATTAAGAGAAATTAAAATGATTTTGAAATCAGGAGGAATTGGAGTTGATGCCGACCAGTTAATAGCATTATACAAACACGCTACAGATACTAAATTTGTTCCCTTGATTATTGATTTAGAGGAAAGACTTGAAGAAAAGAAATTCCGCAAAGGTTTCACAGAATTCCTAAATCCTAATGAGTTTTAAGTATGTTTAGCAAATAGGTCATCTAATACTTCAATATTCTTAAAAAGGTTAGTATATCTCCCCCATAATAAATACATACTAAATAATGCTGGAGATGGTATTAAGTTATTAATTAAATATAATTCCTGTGGATTAGCAAGATGTCTAAGATAATAATTTTCTTTCAATAACTTATCGTGATGGTCTATAAAAGTTGAACCTGTTTTTAATCCAAAATCATAGTGCGTCCCATCATTTAAAAATATTCTATATCTTTTATTTTTTAATGGCGAATTAGTAATATCCATAATCTTATAAGGCATTTGCGTATATAATATGATATTATTTTATTATATTATATTTAGAAATGAAATTAAACAGAGAACTCACGATTGTAGCA
>Ga0181358_1001530_pt1 | contig 10610 bp, 22 predicted proteins | sample Fa13VDMM110SD_FD_130096 | JGI IMG/M metagenome (GOLD analysis project Ga0181358, IMG submission 130096) | Freshwater viral communities from Lake Michigan, USA - Fa13.VD.MM110.S.D | ecosystem: Environmental > Aquatic > Freshwater > Lake | place: USA: Michigan | collected 2013-09-24
ATGTTAATGTTTTGACCATTACCAGGAATTGTTGTTCCTAGGTTTACTTCTGCTAAATAACTTCTGATGATTGGTTTCATTTTTCTTTTTCTTGATTAGTGTTGGTAGAATTTTGCATATCCCAAAGAATTAGAATTGTTTCTAAGGAAATTGTGCTGTCTGCGCTTGTATGGTATTTTACAAACTGTTCAAATGTTTCGAACTGGTCTGTAATGGTTGTTTTTTTTGCCATTATTTTGAGTATAAATAAAAAAGGCGGCAGCAAGTGCCGCCGCCATTTCTATCATGAACAAAATTTACGTTACTAGAAGATTAACGCAAACGACGTTGAACGCGGCGCTGTACTGTTGCTGCTCCCTGGTTCAAGAAACCATTTAGAATAATTACAGCAGTAGTAAAACCAGCAGCCTGAGTATATGCAACTGTTGTTGGTAGTGTAATTCCGAATTCGATATTAGACTGACCATTTAACTCAATTGTTGGAAGCAATTCAGAACGGCCAAACATTGACAAAGGCCATGAAGACTGATTTACAAAACCGGCCGCAGCTGGTGCGCCTGATGATTGTTGAACACCTGTTGCAACGTCACCAACTCTATAAAATTGGCGCATTGGAATAGAATCCAAAAATGTAGTAGTATCAACACGCAAAGAAAGGAAACCATTATAGATTGCCTCTAATTGCACAGCTGATGCAGTTCCAATTTGTGGAAGTCCAGCATTTGGAAAAGTTCCCAAGCGCTCAACTGATTGTTCAGCTGGTGTTGGTGCGCCAACTGCTGCGGCTGTTCCAGTACCAAGATAAAATGAAATATCTGTAATGGTAAATGAATCAGCAAGCTTTAAACGGCGTTCTGTAGCCAATTTAACACCGCTTGTGTCAAGTGTGTTAAATGAAATTTGACTAAGTGTTGTTGCTGTTGCAGAATTTGCAAGCAATGTTTCAAGACGCAAATAACCAGGGGTTGTAATTACACCTTGGCCAGCATATTGACTAGCTTTTTCATTGAATACAGCCTGTCTGCGGCTGAATGGTTGTGCTGCTACGATATCGCCTCCTTGGGCTTTGATACGTGCTGCTCTTACGGACATGTTTCTGATGCTCATGTTTTCGATTTATATATATGTGAGTGGTGGTGCTTATTAATCTTCCTGGTCAAAACCTGAAAGGATGCTCATTTCATCTTGCATGATACCATCTTCATCCATGCCGGATAAAATAGATTGGTCAGCTGGCAAGCTTAAAATAGATTGGTCAGCTGGCAAGCTTAAAAAATCATCATCGCCCATCATAAAATCATCATTTGCGCCCATTGTGAAAATATCATCAATAGCGCCCATGTTTGGGAGAAATGCGTCTACTAAAGCGCTGCCGCCTTTTGCAACCATACCAAAGCCAGCACCTTTAACTAGTGCGTTTTTTTGGGTTGCTAAAAATACACCAGCTGCAACAGGAATGAGTGCCTTTACTACTGGTGAACCGGTTGGCATAGCTTTGTCAACTGCCTTGCTCACAAGGTTGGCTGCTACTGCTCCGGCAATAACTCCCAACACTTCTTGAATTGGTAGTTTTGAAGATTTAAATTTTGCCATTTTGGTTGTTTTTATTTTTGTGGTTGTTGTTTTTAATTTCGCTTAAAAGGGTATCGTAGAGATCCCAAAAATAACGTAAAATTCGATCACTGGCAGCACCTACATTTTTTCGTATGTGTTGCGCCCATCTTTGAAATCGTTTTTCATCGTCATTATCAGAAGTCACTATTTCATTTTTTTGCGCGCAATTTTTACGGCTGCTGCTTTTTTCTTCTTTGCAGCTTTTAATGTTGCTTCAAGTTTTTTAATTGCGGCTGCTGCTTTTTTTACTCCTGGTGAAGCTTGGATTTTGCGAACATAAGAAGCAATGCCACCAACGCGGCTTGTGCTTTTTTTCTTTACTGCTGCTTTGCGTTTTTTGATTGGCATTTTATCTGCGTTTTTTTGATGTTAGAAAATATACAAGTGCAATTGCACCAATTGCGCCGCCAATTAAAAGTGGTGACGGCTTAAACGAAGTTGAACTACTTCCTGATGTTGTTTTACCTTCTCCATCTGCAACTACAAATCCTTCGCCTTTAGGGTCGATTGGTTCTGATTTTGAAGCTTCATCCGGTGTAATTACTGGTGCTTCACCATCTGGAATACCTTCTTTTTTAAAAAGGTTTTGAACTGCGATTAAAACTGGTGCCGCGGCTGTTAAAAGTCCGGCAACTGCTTCTAAACTTCCCATGCCCTCATTGAAGTCACCATAATATCCTGTATGGCTACTTTCAATACCTTTTAGACCTTTACCACCACCAAAAAATGGTTTTTTGTTTTTGGCCTTGTCAACTGCCTTTTTTAACTTGTTATAGTCACCACCTAATTTTTCCCAAAATTGTTTAGCTGTTTTTGATTTTGAAAGCTTTGTGGCAATTGCTCTAAAATTTAATGCAACCAAACCTAAGAAAGCGCCCCTGGCTGGTGCTAAAAATATTTTTTTTCCGCGGCCTTTTTTGCCAATTTCAGGGAAGTCATCTACTCCGGTCATGTAACGTAGTTCCATATCAATTGTATTGGTAGCTTTTGGGCTTTCCTTTAGATTTTTTATAGTTGGGTCAAAAGTAAATTTTTTTCCTGAATTATCCAAAACATAAAAATAAACATGGGTAGGTATCTTATTTGGTTTGTATGATGCAAACCTAAATCCGCAACGGTGACCAGCTGCCAAACATTGCGCGACAGAAGCAAGTGAAAAGGATTTACAATCAGCTTTTTTAGTTCCGGCAATCATACGTGCAGGAAACTGTATGTCCTGAAATTTATATCCGTCTGCTTTGTATAAAACATTGTCGCGTACAAATGCCGCTGCCCGTCTTGCGTCTTTTGTTGGGTTTCCTGTTGGCCTTGGAAATTTACTAGGATTTAAAACAACTTCTTGAACTGCTTTTGGTACAGCAGCTTCAAGCGCGTTTATAATATCCTGTGTATCTGCTCCACTTTTTACTGTGGTTGTTTTTCCGTCATATATCATTACCAAAGTATTTTAGCTGCATAGTAACCTGGTGTGCCTGGTACCTTATTTTGTTTATGTCGAATGTGGTAAAGTTTGCGCCGTTTGTTTGCAATCAAAAGGCCGTATTTTTCAATGTATGTTGGATAGTCTAAATATCCGCGTTGACCAATTGAAGCTACTTTAACACCATTTTTAAAAACATCTATTTTTTTTCCGGTTTTTGTGGATGGGCGAATTTTAACACCTATTTTGTTAGCTTGTTTTATACTGTATGGTTTTATCCTATACATTATATATTAGTTAGATCTAAATGATTTTGGTTCAAAGTTCATGAATTGAACTTCATTTAAAAAAACTGCGCCTGGTATTCTTGATCCGCTTTCAGTTTGTATTTCAAACTCGTTTACCTTGGCGCCAGTGTTAATTGAATTCAACATGTACTGGTAAACATTTCTTAGTTTGTTTCCGGTTGGCTGTATATTTTTCTTCCAGTATAAAAAATAATTATCATTCAATAAAAGCGGTGCGGCGCTCATTGTTGGCGATCCAATTACTTTTGTGAATGATACGTTAACCGTTCCTAAGTCTGTCAAAATTGTTCCTGTTACAGTAACAGGAAAATTAAATCCATCTTCAATTATATTTAGCACAGTAGTAATAATTCCAGCTGTTGAAATTGCAGCTGTTAATTGAATAACTTTTGAACTATTAGCTGGTATTGAAAATTGTGTTGATGAAGTTATAGTGCTTATTCTAGTATTACCAGCATTAGCGACTAGATCAATATCGCGAACTACAACAGAAGCGCGGCCATCGTTAATAAGTCTAATTTTTACGTTATAGTAAATTTGAAAAAAGTTTGCAGCGCGGCTTCTTTCAGTATCAATTGCAATGTCAATTGGTTCATAACGCAAATTTGCTCCAGCATCTTGTTTGTTTTTTAACCATCTAAAAATGGCAAAGCCTGTACCTAGCAAAAGTGCAACTGGAAGTATGTTGTTTTTCATGTTTCAAAATTACGAATTCTATTGGAATATTTCCATTCTCTTTCTGTTGGATAAAATCCAGTTAGCATTTCCCCTGTACATTGGTCAACCCAATCGAAAGTATATTTCCCCGGCTCTGTTTCCATCCTTGTCCATTTCCACAATGTTCTATCCTCTGTAATTTCTCCAGCTTGCATTTCTACAGCTTCTACTTCTTCTATTTCATCTGAAACCATACGAATGCCGCCCATAGGTTGAATTATTCTCATGTTTGTAATAGCTTGAAAAATTGTATCTAATGCCTTTGGATAGTGCCATTCATCACGAATGATTTTTTTTCCTTTTATAGTTATGGTGTCTTTTTTTGATTTGCTGGTAAGCTTTGCGAAATACTTAAAAAGTTCTATTGGCTCTTTCGCTTTTTTAATATCCTGTGCTTTAGTTGTTGCTGTTGGGTATCTCTTTAGCCATTCTTTTCTAAGGTGTAAAGCATTTTCGATATTATCTACAATAAGGTGTAAATGTGGGTGGTAGTTGTTGTTATCTACATTATAGGTACATTCTAGCTTTCTGATTCCTTTAATAAGTTCCTTTTTGTTTTTTCTTCTAAGGTCTTGAATGCGTCTTATGTTGTGTAACATTTCTTGCATTGTTTCCCTTAATTCTTCCGCTAGTACATTTGGAATGGTTAAAGTAACGAATTGCGGCTGCAGCATTTCATTTATGGCTTTTTCATATCCTGATATAAGCTTACCCGTTCTTATACGGTTGCATATTCTGCACCATCTCTGTTTACAGTATTTTGCTGTTAATGTGTTTCCATTTTGTAAAAGTGACCAGCTGCAAAACTGTGTGTCTTCATACTGTTTTTTTAATGGGCTTTCCAGTTTAACTAATGCTTGTAAAAGTCGATTTTGTGCAAACTTTGCCTTAGCTCTTTTTCTATAACTTTCCCTTGTTCCATTTTTGCTTTCACTAGTGCAACTAGTTACGGTTTTAGTCTTGTTATCTTTTCCGCAGATGTGCTTACTTATGGACAGGGTTCGCAGTTTTGTGTTCTGTATTAATGTTGGTGCGGCTTTCATGGTAAAACAATAAGGTGTCCTCCGGACGGGTTAATGCCACTTTTTTCTTTTCCTTTTTGAAGAAAGACTGCATGTTGTCCGGCACAATGCAAAATTGCTTTTTCTTCATGTAGTGTAAACATTTGGCATCCTGTGCCGCAAGCTGGCTGTTGAATAATTGCTTGGCCTTGTATGTTTGGGTGTGGTAACATTGTAGGCATGCGAAAAGCGCATGGCTGAATATTTCCATCTTTGTGAAGTATTAGTTCTCCGCCTACTTCTTCAACTGTAAAATTTTGTATTTTTGTCATAATTGTTAGTTAAGGGCTTGCATCCTGGGGCGGTTCACATTTAGTGGCCGCCTTTTGTTTTTTACTTATCTAAACGGCCATTTATTACATCATTTATAGCATCATATAATGATGTGCCTTTTCTTAAATTTCCTGTTTTTGTTTTTTTTATAACTCCATGAACAACTAAATGTAAGTGTTTGATGTGTAAAATATCATCAATCATTTTCATGTCATCGTATGCCGTTTCAATGTCGGCTCCGGCTTCCATTGCTGCTTTTACAAATAAAAATGCTTCTTCTGTTTTCATTACAGATGTTTCAAATGTTTCGCTGGCAATTCTTGGTGTATAGATTGAATTTTTCATATCAATAGCAATATAAAGGTATACGAATGTCACAGGATTTAACTTCCCATGGTTCTTTTTCGCCGTATGTGGAAGCGGCGAATAATACAGCATGATCATGCTCCTTAAAAATTGCAACTGGTTTTAGTTTGTTTGTCGGGCTTAGTACCATCCAACCAAAATTTCTTGCTTTGTCAATTGTGAATTTTTCCATCGTTGTTTGAGTTTGCATGTTTTTAAAATGTAAAAAGCCGGAACAATATATTCCGGCCTTTCTTCAAAAATAACCGAATTTACAAAGTGGCGCAAAGTTCATCGGTCGAAAAAAAGTTAATTAAGGTTAACTGCCAAATTGATAACCATGTTATTTTCAAATTTATTGATTGGCTTTGTTAAAGCTTCCAACGATCTCATATATGCAATTCCGTTACATGTTACAATTTTGAGATCGTTAATGTGTCTTTGAAATTCAATGTAGTTCATTATACATTCCAAAGTTTCTGCATCGCAATTTTTTACTAAGCTTTTATACAGAAAGTCTGCGTCACCTATATAGAGTTTCATTGTTCTGCTCCTTTCTTGTTAGCATTGAAGTCTATATTAATTCTCCAGGCTTGCAATTCAGTGTACCACTTGTCATTGTGTTGACGGCTGGTCGGGTTGAAGCTTACATTAACATTATCGTTTTCTTTGCATCTATCAAGCTGTTCTATTGCGTTGTTCCATGCTGCTAAATGAACATCCTTCGGATAATTTCCAATGGTCTTAATAACAAAGTCGCGTTTTTTCCAGTTATCGCCTTGGATTTCGTCACCAATCCAAACAATAATGCCTGGGATGGTAAGGGTTTGTTTTTGGTCTTGCATGGGGCAAAGTTAGGTGTGTTTTTGAATTTACCAAACATGAAGCAAAAAAAAAGCGCTCACTTATGTGAGCGCCTTTTGCTTCTCCAGAAGCGTCAACCCAAACCCGTCAAGAGTGGTTTATTTTCCGCCTTTTTCCCATTCGCGGCGTTTGCGTCTTATTACTATTTTCTTTTCAATCGATCGAATCAAAAGTGCAACTGTTGCAATTATTAATTCACCAGCATAGCTTACAGCGTTTGACAATATTGTTTCCATGGAAGTTTTTGCATGGTTTACGAATTCAATATCATATTGTTATACGTAAATTCCAACTAGATCAAATTTTAATTCTCCATCACCAGTAGCATAAGCAGAGTCAAATTCTACATAGATTTCGTCATCTCTAAAAACAGCGCCGTAAGCTGGTTGTGAAGGATCCTGACTTACAACAAAATTAAATCCATGATTATTTGGTAAAGTTATTTTAGTAAATGAAGGATCAATCCAAACTCCATTAATTCCACCGGCTGAATAACCTAGGGTTACTGCTCCGCCAGCAACGGCTGTATTAAAGTTATTTGTTCCGTTAATATATAACATTGAACAACTTATAATTGCAAATGGTCTTCCAGTGCTTTGATTAATTATGATAGGCGTAAAAGCAGAAATATTTTGAACATCTGCATTTGATAGTACAAAAGTTTTTCTTACTATGCCTGTTTCATTTATTAAATATCCCATTACTTGTAAAGTTTACGAATTACCAACACTTGTTCTGTACCTGCACCAGTATAAGAAAGTCGGTACCTAGTCATGTTTATTTCATTTATATTTCCAGGTGCGTAATATTGGGCACCAGGTACAATTTCAAGACCGTCAATTATGGCCGTTGCTGTTCCAGTGTTTATTACAGTAATACTATTACATTCACTTCTTAATTCTGACACCGAATTGTAAAGCTGGAAGTATTCATAAAATTGAATCATGATTGCAGTTTTTTAGAAACGAATAAACCGGCTATAATTAGACCGGCTACAAGTAAAGGAAGAAATTTTTTTGCGTCTGTTGTAGTTGGAAGAATTATGTTTTTCACATAGTCCTTTACCTTGTTAGCAACACTTGTAACAATTGTTGTATAACTTGGGCTTTCGGCATAACCAGCGCGCGCAATTGCAACAATTTGTTCAACATAGTTTTGTGCTTGAAATACACCAGCATTTGTGTAACGTGGGTTAACTTGTAGAAATTTAATGAAGTCAGCAACTGAAGCTTCAAAATTTGGGTAAACTCTAAATGTGCTTATTTTGTCTGCATCGCCTGGCGTTGGTAGTGCAACTGTTGCGCCTTTCCATGCGCTGGAAGTTTTAATTCCGAAATAATTGTTAGCGCGTTTTGCAACAAGGCCTTGTCCTGGGTAATAGGTACCATTAACGCGGCCTTGACTTTCTACAACTGCCATCGCCATCATTGTTTCGGGAAATATACCAGTTCCGGTTGTTGCCTTAACTGCTGCTGGCCAATTTGCCTTAACCCATTCTTCGCGTGTTAGTAAGCTCATGTTATTATTTTTTTCTTGCAATAAAAAAAAGTAGTAAAGCTGCTGCGATCGATATATACAAAGTTGTATAAGTTCTTTTGGCTACAATTTCAGGTGTCGAACCTTTTAGATCACTGAAGTAAATGTTTTTTAAGAAATCTAGATTACAATAGTAAAATTGATTATTTCGATTTACAACAATGAAGCTTATACCTGGTATTGTTTTAGATTTTACAAAAGTCTTAACAGTACCAATTAAATCATTTGGTTTAATTTCTATTGATTGTCCTTCAAAGTCTGGTTGACTATGAATAAAAAACGAACCTTTGAAATCAGGTTTACAAAAGATTTCCTTGCCAATTAAGTTTTTTAAGTCCATGTTAAATTCTATATGTAATGCCTTTGTTTGCAAGTATGTTATTAAGCTGTGCAATTTCGCTGCTGTCTAGTTCCTGTTGAAGCCATCCATCTAAAGAAAGATTATCTGAAAGGAAACCAGGTACAAAGCCGCCTGTATAATTGCGAACCCCAAAAGCGTTTTTAAGTGCCAAAAAGTCTGCATTATTTATAAGATTGCCAAAAACAGCAACTATTGCGTCTTCATCTGTTCCAACATCAAACATCGCCTGTTCTAGTCTGTTTGCCCATGCAAAAAATTGTGAAGCTGGAAAATTAGTAGTTCCAGCTGCGGTGCTTTCATTTGTAAGTGCTTGCTGTTCTTGTGCTGCTGCTGATTTTTTACGAAACAACAAAATAAAAATAAGCATGACTGCGCCGCCTATAACGTATGGTTTTTGTTTTGGTGTCAGTTTCATATAAAACGGTGTATATAGTAAGTAACAACAATTGATACAATCAAAGCAATTGCAATTTCAATAATTGATTCTTGGTCTTCTTTACGCATTAAAAATTGGTTTAATCTGATCAATTACACCAGGGTTTCTTTCTAGATAGCTTGTCATTTTTTCAAGTGTGTCTAAATAGTCCGGGTCAACTGCTGCAAGTCTTTCAAGCGTTTGTGAAATTTCGCCTGGTGTGCTTGTTGTTTGTGGTTGTGCAATTCTTTGCACTGGTTGTTTTCCAGCTGCAAGTTTAGAAATTGCGCCTGTAATTGCCATTACTAAAGCATCATTCTGTAAAAGTTTTTCACCTAATCGCATCCATGGGCTGTCAGCTTGATTGCTTTCTAGTTCCATCCGCATTTTTTCCAATTCAACTTGGCGAATTTTATCATGAAGCGCCAAATATTCTTGTATTCCTGGTGCCATTCCTATTGAAGCTTGAAACGGTTTTTGCGTCTGCATGCTGTCTAGTCTAACTTTTAAAGTTAAACCAACATCGTGGCCAGCTCCAGCGGTTGTTTTTGCTGGTGCAATTGTGAAAAGTCGAACTGTTACATAGTCAGCTTGACAATTGTCCAAAGTTTCTTGAAGCATTGCCATTGATTTATTAATGCCAATATCTTGATCAAGCTTGTTGATCATTACTTTGCCGCTGCTATCGTAAACCTTCCAAAATTTTGCCTCGTGGGTTTCTTGCAGATTTTTGACGTATTCTGGAGATACAAATGCCATTGCTATTGATTGTAAAAAAAAGTAAGTGTTACAATTAAATTCGGTGTAACTGGGAAAATCGTATTTGGTGGAAAGCTTAAATAACTTTTTCTTGTTTTTATTCTACCAATGTACGGATGAACTCTTTTTACATTTGTTGGTACTAAAATAGTATTAAACAAACACAATGATTTGAATGGTATATTGTAGAACTTTTCGCCATCTTCATCATCAAAAATTGTTATGAAAATATAAGATGCAAAAATTTGATTAACATTTGTTCCACCAACTAATGTTTCCAGATCACCTTGCAAACTTGAAAAAATACTTGGAGCAACATGTCCTTCAATTCCTACTATTGTTTTTTTTTCAAGTATAGGCGTTTCCGGAAAATAAAATTTAACTCCTGGTGGCGCTGTAGTTCCGTCTAATGTTAACGGAATTGTCATGCGGTAAAATTTATTGGCTTCTAGATTATTTCCGTACATAAAGCGCTGAATATTTTTTCCAGTCTTTCTTAGGTACATAGAAGAAATTCAAGCAAACAGATTGATTTGCAAGTAGTCCAGCATTAGAAAGAACAGTAATATAAGATTTTGTCAATTGCAATTCAAACGGCACAAAGTCACGATAAAAACCTGATGTTAAAGCTGGGTTTAAATCATGTGTAGGATATTGATAGATCATTTCCATGTTGAATTTATCCATCAATGTTAAAACTATTCCACTAAGACCAGCAACAACTGTTTTTCCTTGTGGGCTTACTGCAACTTGATTAAAACTAAATGCTTCAACACCAGTAATAATTACGTCACGTAATTGTGGGTAATCTTGGATGTTAATGTTTTGACCATTACCAGGAATTGTTGTTCCTAGGTTTACTTCTGCTAAATAACTTCTGATGATTGGTTTCATTTTTCTTTTTCTTGATTAGTGTTGGTAGAATTTTGCATATCCC
>Ga0181358_1001533_pt1 | contig 10605 bp, 14 predicted proteins | sample Fa13VDMM110SD_FD_130096 | JGI IMG/M metagenome (GOLD analysis project Ga0181358, IMG submission 130096) | Freshwater viral communities from Lake Michigan, USA - Fa13.VD.MM110.S.D | ecosystem: Environmental > Aquatic > Freshwater > Lake | place: USA: Michigan | collected 2013-09-24
ATTTTGACAAGAGCGGGCTATAAAGAATCGGGAACTACATTCTTTTTTAAGGAATCACAATGAGCTTTTTATGTGAAGATGGGCCATCCGCACCCGTTGCGCCCGATCCAACGGCAACCGCCGATGCACAATCTGCCGCCAACATTAAGGCGGCTTTTGCAACAGCCAAAATTAACAATCCAAATATTGTTAGCCCTTACGGTAAATCAACAACGCAATATGGGTTAAACGCTTTTTATGCCGCAAATCCCGATGCGGCACAAGCTTTTGCAAGTAACAATCAAGGTAAATCGGCTGAAGATTTTGCAAAATCGTTTACCGCTGACCGGCCTGGCATGGCGAATCCATACGATGAATATACACCGTATGTTACGCAAACGCTTACCCCCGAATCGCAAAAGATTTTTAACACACAACAAAAAACAAAACAGCAATTTGCGGATTTGGCAAATTTGGGTACAAGTAACGCATTTAAATCACTAAGCACTCCTTTTTCTTTTACCGGCGATAAAAAATACGAGCAAGTTGTTGGCGCTAATGGGTTAACACCCAACATCGCACGAGATTTGATGCAAAGGTCTATGACTAGTAGCGGTGTGCCTACTTCCGAGTTTGAAAAGTATGGTGGTTATGAAAAGGTTAAAGCCATATACGACAAAAGCGGCGGCAATTATTCCGGTGAGGGCAAGGGATACGCCGGACAAGACGCAAACACAACCATTGCCAATGCTGGCAAGATTACGCAAGGGCCTAATGCCGCAAACTTTTTGGCGGGTAGTGGGCCAAGTGCTAGTGACTTTATGGCGGCTGGTGGGCCAAGTGCAAGTAGCTTTATGGCGGCTGGTGGGCCAAGTGCGGCTAACTTTATGGCAACTAGTGATCTTGACCTTTCCAATGTAGCGGCTATGCCGGTAAATGCAGGCACAACGGGACAACAAGCAATCATGGCTCGGTTAGAGCCACAATTAGCCCGTAATCGTGTAAGCACGGAAACGCAATTAATCAACCAAGGGTTGCGACCAGGCTCGGAGGCGTACAACAACGCAATTACTTTGTTGGCGCAACAAGAGAACGATCAACGCACCCAAGCGGTTTTACAAGGTCTTGGTTTGGACATAAGCGCCAATGCACAAGGCTATGGTCAAGCGCTTACATCGGGGCAATTTGGAAACACGGCACAAGCTCAAAACTTTGGGCAAGGTAATATCCAGCAACAGCTTTACAATCAATCACAAGCGCAAAATTTTGGTCAGGGTAACATCCAGCAACAGTTGTTTAATCAAGCTCAAGCTCAAAATTTTGGTCAGGGTACTACCGCACAAAATACGGCAAACCAAGCGGCTGGTCAAAACTACACGCAAAACTACAATACGATTGCCCAAAACAACGCCGCACAACAACAACAATTTGCTCAAAATACACAGCAAGCGGCTTTTGAAAACCAAGCACGGCAACAAGCACTAGCGGAAGCTATTCAAATGCGCCAAATGCCAATAAATGAAATCTCTGCTTTTATGACGGGTTCACAAATACAAAACCCAGTATTTCAACCCTTTACCGGCGCAAACGTAGGCGCTGCGCCAATTGCTCAAACCATGCAAAACGCCTATGCCGGTGCTCAAAACCAATACAATCAACAAATTGCAAGTAACAATGCAGAAATGGGTGGATTGTTTGAGCTTGGCAAAGCTGCATTGCCATTCTTTATATGATAGTTAATCACGGGAGATTAAATGGCTGACATCAATTTAGCTCCAAGCAACTACGAGCTGGAAGCAATCCAAAAGCGCCGCAAATTAGCTGAATTGTTGATGCAACAAGCTCAACAACCTATGGAAATGCCGCAAATTGCTGGCGTGCGTGCTAGCCCTATTTCGGGGCTTGCCAAGCTATTGCAAACTTACACCGCAAGTAAAAATTTAAAAAAATCAGAAGCAGAAGAAAAGCAATATCAATCGGATTATTTATCCGACCTTGGCTTTCTTATGCGTAATTCCGGTAAGACCACTCCTGCAACCGAGGCCATTCCCGAGAAAATTGAAAACATCACAACGCCAATTGACGCTAATCAAAATTTGCAAGAAGTGGCTTTGCGGCAAAGTCTAATGCGTGATCCCAATGCGGCTATTAATCCATTTGAAAGACAAATTGGAATGGATGAACGAGCACAAATAGCTAAATTGCCAGTTGAGACTGTTGAGCAAAGAGTTACCCCCGCCGTCCCCGCTATGAAAGGGTCACCATTGTTGTCGCCCGATTTGTTGAGTGGCAACAACGCTAACAATTACATTAAGACTAATGCGGGAAAAATGGCTTTGGCGCAACTTTTAATGCAACAACAAGCCCAAGAGCAAGCAAGGGCTGAAGCTGAATTGGCAGCTTCTCGACAACTTCATGCTTTTAATCCGGAACAAAATGTAGGCACATTTAGTGGCGGCAAATTTAATACGGTTATTCAAGGTCAACCTAAACCAATGACTGATGCCCAACGATTGGACGCTGAATTAAAGCAATTTGCTGCTGAAATTGAAGCTGACAAAGCTATAGATCAAGGTAGATCACCAAGAGCATTTGAACGATTACCTAAAGGAGTTCCTATAGGAGCTAAAAAAATTGGCAAAGATAAAGAAACAGGAAAAGATGTTTATAAGTTAAACAATGATTTATTTGTGGGGGATTAAATGGGTAAATTTACAGGTGAAGTAATTTATGATGACTCGCAAGTACAAGTTAAACCAGTGGTTAATCCTGCTTTGGTTCAAGCGTTAGTGCCACCACCAGTAAAAAGCGTTTTATCCCCTCAAGATCAAAGAGCATTTGATTTGGCAGAAGCTAAAAGAAAATCTGATCAAATATCAAAAATTGATGAAGAAAATCGAGCGCAAGCAAGAAAATTACAAGAAGAAGCTCGGCAAAAAGAAACAAAAAAAGCTGAAGAACAAAGAACATTAAAATTAGAAGCTGAAAAAATAGATTTAAAGAAAGCCAAAAATCTTGAAAATTTACCGACTTTAATTAAGAGAGCAAAATCGGTTTTAACAGGCGAAAGCGTTGATGAAACGGGTGCTTTGATAAAAGCCCCATTACCTACTCAAAGTTTTGGTGGTTCAATAATTGATGCTGTTGGTGGATTTGTTGGAAAAACTCCGCAAGGAGCAGCACAAGCAGATCGATTAAAAGTTATTGGTGGCGCTTTGGTTTTGTCAATGCCCCGAATGGAAGGGCCGCAATCTGATGCCGACACTAAGTTATATAGAGAAATGGCTGGCAAAGTTGGCGATGATACTGTATCAATTGAAAGGCGGCTTGCTGCTTTGGATGAGGTTGAAAAAATCTATTCCAAATACAACAAAACGCCCGAATTAGGAAACAAGCTACCAACCGGCGCACCACCAGAAGCTAAACAAGCAAAAGATGGCAATTGGTATTCGCCTGATCCAAAGCGGCCTGGCAAATATTTAATGTGGAAAGATTGAAATGGGTACACCAGTTGAATACGACCCATTTGCTAATCAACCAATAGCGGTTGACTTTGATCCATTTGCGCCTAAAAAGAAGTCATGGCAAGAGACAAGCGGAGAATCTTTACAAGCCCAAGTAAAAAACCGTCAAGTTCCACGTTTAGCAAATATTTTGCCGCCTGAAGAAGAAAGCCCTTTCCGTGGTTTAGGGATGGGTTTTACCGATCCTATGTATGCGGGTACTCGGTTGTTAATGGAAACGGGGTTGGGCGATAAATTAGACAAACGTGCAATGGATGCTGTCATTGCTGAACGAGAAGCAAAATACCAAGCGGAACGACAAAACCAAGGCTTTGACACTAATCGATTGGTTGGCAACATTTTTAGCCCTCCAAACGTGGCGCTAACAATGGCTTTGCCACAATCAGCGGTTGCAACCGTGCCTAGATTATTGACAACCGGAAGCGTTATGGGCGCAGGCACAAGTTTGATGAATCCTGTGACTGAGCCTAGCCAACAAAAAGATTATGGTGGCACGTTACAAACAAACATGATGATGGGCGGTATTCTTGGGCCAGTATTCCAAGGCGGGGCTAAAGTTGTTGGTGCTACGGGCAGCAACATCATGCAAAGAATTAACGAAAGCTCTGCGGCTGAAGCGGCAAAACTTAAACTTGCTGAAGTATTGTCTAAAAGCGGCGTAGGCTCATTATTTGAGCCTGGCGGTGGTGGAAACGCACTAACACAAATTGAAGCTAAATTAGCCAAACTTGGGCCTGATGCAACTTTATTTGATGCGGCTGGACAACCTACCAAAGTTTTGCTTGACACGTTGGCAACTTTGCCAGGGCAGGCTAAGACCTATGTAGAACAGTTAATTCGCAGTAGGCAAGCCACACGCCCACAAAGAATAATGTCGGCGGCTGATGAATCTTTAAAAACTGGTGGCGCTGGTTACAAAACAACTTTGGACGCATTACTTGAAGAAAAGAAAACTGCTTCTAAACCATTTTATGACCAAATTAAAAATTTGTCGGTTAGGGTTGATGACAACCTACACAAGCTACTTCAACGTGCTCCTGACGCATGGAAAGCCGCAGAAGACTTGGCAATAAGAGAGGGCAAAGTTCCAATAGATTTGTCAAAAATTAAAGCTGGCGATGATTTGTCATTTGAAGCGTTGGACACGTTAAAAAAAGCATTATTTACAATAGCCGAAAAAGAAAAAGTAAATTTCCAACCTACCGCAGAAAGCCGAGCAACTAACGAACTACGCAAACAATTAACTCGCAAACTTGATGATTTGTCGCCTAAAGACAAAGATGGTAAGTCAATTTACAAGATGGCTCGGGATGCGTTTGGAGGGCCAGCGGAACTTGAAACCGCCGTCATAGCGGGACGCACCGCAATGAAAAACGATCAAATTGGCGTTTCCGAATTGATGAAAGACATGAGTTCTAGTGAGTTAGAAGCATTTAGAATTGGTGCTTTACAAGCTTTGCGGGATAAAGTTGGGACAAAAGCCGGTCAAACACAAATGCTTGATTTTTGGCGAGAAACAAAAACAAGTGGCCCATTGAAAGAAATTTTTGGAAATGATTATCGAAAATTTACTGCGGCGCTTTTTAGAGAAGAAAGTTTAAAGAAAATTGAATCAGTAGGTCGAGGAGCGCAAACCGCACAAAGACTTTTGTCGGCGGCTGATATGGATGCGGCTGATACTGCGGTACAAGCTGGACAAGCTGCGGCAAGTGCTTCACAAGGCAATGTAGGCCCATTGGTCGGAACGGTTTTAAATCTTGGAAAAAAGATTTCTACGCCGGAACAAACACGCAATGAGATGGCAAAATTGTTATTAGAAAAAGGGCCATTTGCCATGCGTACTTTGAGAGAGCTGCCTGAAACGGTAAAACGGTTTAATGAGGCTCAAGCCAAACAAGCGGCTTTGGCAAATGTCTTAGCACAACAACCTAATAGGTGATCGAATGAGTTACAACGGTTCGGGAACATTTCTTATTAACACGGCGGGGCAACCCGTTGTTCCAAGCACGATCATTAGCTCGGCTACCTTTAACGCATTGACGGCGGACTTAGCCACGGGTTTGACTACCGCCATAACAAAGGATGGTCAAACCACTACAACGGCTCGCATACTCTTTGCCCAAGGCATTAACTCTACGCTAGTCACGGACGCATCTAGTACGTCTACGGGCTCAATTTTTACGGCTGGCGGTGTAGGCATTGCAAAAAAACTTTATGTAGGCACGGACGCAAACATAGCGGGTACGTTGACGGTTACCGGTGTAACTACTTATTCCAATTTAACGGCTTCAAGTGCGGTTGCAACCGATGCATCAAAAAATTTGGTGAGTGTGGCAAACACCGGTACGGGTTCAAATGTCTTGGCAACAAGCCCAACAATTGCATCGCCAACATTGACAGCACCGGTGCTTGGTACACCCGCAAGTGGTACGTTAACTAACGCAACGGGATTGCCACTAACAACGGGTGTCACGGGTATTTTGCCCGTGGCAAATGGTGGCACAAGTTTAGCCACACTTACCGCAAACAATGTGATTCTTGGCAACGGCACATCAGCGCCTACGTTTGTAGCGCCAGGCTCATCGGGTAGCATTCTCACAAGCGATGGGACAACTTGGGTTGCGGGAGCGGGAGCGGGAGCAAATGCACAAGGTTTTGTAACGCAATATCAAGGGCCAACAGCAGCGCCAACGATGAATTCTTTTTCAATTGCACTAATTTAAGGAGCAAAAAATGTCAACCTCGGCACAATACGCCTCAACCCCGAAATTTGGGTCGGCAAATTTAACAACGGCAGATACATCTTTGACCGCACCGACAACCGTTGGCACAATTGTCACGGCTGGCGCTTCCGGTACTCGCATTGATTACATTGATATTCAAGGTGTAGCAACCACGGTGGCGGGTCTTATCAACTTGTTTGTCTTTGACGGCACAAATTACATCTTGTGGAATCAAGTACCGGTGATTGCTATTACATCAAGCACAACAGCGCCAGCGTTTGTTGCTAACTTGTCAAGCAACAACAATTCAAACATCATGCCGTTGACATTGCCAACAGGTTATTCCTTACGAGCCGCTACATCTGTGGCTCAAACGGGTGTTCGAGTAACGGCTTATGGAGGTGATTTCTAATGAATCAAGGTTTATACGGCTTTGGGTTGCCGCCAAATCAAGCAACCCGTGTAGCTCCACCAAAGTGGACAAACTTAAAAGTAATTACAGCCACAACCTCTACTGAAACAGTGCCTGCAAACGTCTACCAGCTTTTGGTTATGGTTTGGGGCGGTGGTGGTTCGGGTGGAACTGGAAGTGGTCTTGGGGGTTATGGCGGTACTGGTGGCGGTGGCGGTGGGTTTTCTATGGGAATTGTGGATGTAATTCCTGGGCAAATTTTGCCAACCATCACTATTGGCGCAGGCGGTGCTTCTCAAGCATCGGGTTCAAGTTCTGGAAATGCTGGAGGCACTTCTTCCTTTGGTTCTTTGTTGTCATCTACTGGAGGTGGCGATGGTCAATTTGGCGGTACTGCGGCGGCGGGTGGCACTGGAACAGCCGCTAGTAATTTGCGGGGCAGATTTACTGCTTCTGGCGGCGCAAGTGGTACTGGTAATGGCGGCGGCGGTTCTGGCTCTTCAACGGGTGGCGGGGCATCCGGCTCACCTTATGGCACAGGCGGCACAAGCGGCTTTTCAACAACAACCACAACTAGCGCACAAACTGGCGGTGGTGGTTGGGGTGGTGGAGTTGGTGGTTCTAACGTAGCCGGTGTGCATACAACTGGCGCATCTGGCGGCGGTGGCATTAGAAATAATGGAGCAATAGGAAACGGCAATTGTGGTGGTGGTGGTGGCGGCACTGCGTCTGCTGGTGTTTCTGGAACAAATGCAAACAATATTGGTGGAAGTGGTGGCGGCCCAAGCGGTGGGACTCCTATGTTTGTAAGCAGCACTTCACCTTACCCAACAGGCCCTGCATTTCCTGTTGGACAAGGATATGGAACTCTTTTAGATATTCCGGCTATGTCAATTATGGGCGGTGGTGGTTCTGGGGCAACTTTTGAGTCCGCAAGTTCCCCTAGGTCTGGTGGAGGTTCTGGAGGCCCTGGCGGTGGCGGTGGTGGCGGATCAAGTGTTACGTCAACTAATGGCGCTCCTGGCGGCTCTGGCGGCATTGGCGCTGGTGGCGGTGGTAATGGAGGTGCTGGTGGTTTTGGCGGGGGCGGCGGTGCTTCCAATGAGCCGGTCGCAGGAGGTAGTGGTGGTTTGGGTGGTGGAGGCGGAGGAGGAATGAATTCTCCAGTTAGTGCAAAGCCAAGCGGTAAAGGCGGCGATGGTTGCGTCATTCTTTACTTTACAGAAGGATATTAATCATGAAATACGCATGGATTGAAAACGACAAGATTCGTGATGTTGCTCACGATGAGCCATCAAAAATCTACCATCCCGATGTTGCTGCACTCTACACGACGCAAGTGCCTGACAATGCCGTCAATGGCGATGGTTGGGTGAATGGCGCATTGGTTAAGCCCGTTGTTGTTGAGCCTACACCGGCGGCTAGACAATGGACTGCCGACAACTTCCGCACCGGCATGACGTTGGCGGAAAAGACCAAATGGGACAACAATAGCGCCCCCGAGATTATTGCGATCAAAGCGGAATTGCCAAAAGAATTGGCTGGCGCAACCGAGTTGTTGGATTTCTTAGTTATCACAAGCGTGATAAGCGCCGAAACCAAAACCAAAATATTAACCTAAAAATGACTGACGACACTACAAAGATAGCCGTGCATGAAGCGGTTTGTGCGGAGCGTTATGCGGCAATTGAGAAATCTTTCACCGATGGCGACAAGCGCATGACTCGAATCGAATACTTGTTGTATGCGGTGATTGTGTGCGTTTTGTTTGGGCCTGGCGTGGCTGGCGAGTTGGTCAAAAAAGTCTTGGGGCTTTAAATTGATCCGTTCACCGCAGCCCTTGCCGCTATTGCCGCTATTAAGCAGGCCGTATCGTTTTATAAGGACTGCAAAGCGGCTTCCAAAGATGTCACCAACATCACAATGGAAATTTCGAGCTACATCGGTAAATTTTTTGATGCCCACGAACAAGTCAAAACCGCCGCCGCAGAGCAGAAAAAGAATCCATCAAAGGGTAAATCACTAAAAGCCCAAGCCCTTGATAACATTTTTCAAGAGATGGAGTTAGAGCGCCAAGCGGTAGAGTTAAGGGAATTGTTAATCTACGGCGTTGACCCCGCATTGGGTGCGGTGTGGTCAAGGTTTCAAGAAGAGTTTGAAAGGTTGCAAGAGGAGCAAGAAAAGGAAAGATTAGAACAAGAAGCAAAGGATAGGGTCGCATCATGGCAACGGCGAAAAATGCTAAACCGGCTTCAAGACAGGGCGTTAATAATCGGGGTGGTAATGATAATTACCCTATACCTCCACCTTATGCTCCTAGCAATAAACCAAATGAAGATAGCGAAGTTGGGTTCTTGATTGCTTTTCTTAGTATGGTGGTAGTGTTTGGATTGTTGTTACCCATCTTGGCAATGATGTATTTTGATATATTGGAAACCAAGCAAGAGACAAAGCGCCAGCAAGAGGTGGTGCAAAGATTGATCAACAAAACAAAGGAAGAAGATGATTCCAATAGTCGCAACCCTCCTAAGTAGTCTTGCCCAAAACGGGTTGACATTATTGTCAAGCGCTATCCAAGCCAAAGGCAAAGAAGTTGTCGAAAACACTTTGGGCGTGAAAATTCCCGACAACCCAACCCCCGAGGATGTTGGCAAGTTACGCCAATTGCAATTTGAACATGAAGAGCGCTTACTTGAGCTTGGCATTGAAAAAGCAAAAATGGAATTAGCGGAATTGCAATTATTTGCCGATGCCGCCAAAAACGAAGATAACAACGTCACCGACAGATGGAAGTCCGACATGGGATCGGACTCTTGGTTATCCAAGAACATACGCCCCATGAGCCTTGTAGCCATCTTCTTGGGCTATTTCTTGTTTGCCATGATGTCCGCATTTGGTTTAAACGCCAACGAGAGTTATGTGCAACTTCTTGGGCAATGGGGAATGTTGATCATGGGCGCTTATTTTGGTGGTCGAACAATTGAAAAACTAGCCGACATGAAAGGTAGAAAATGAGTTTAAGCACCGAACAAGCGGCTTTTTTATTAGATGCTTGCAAGCTAATTCAATACGCTACCGATCAAGGCTTTGTAGTGACTGGCGGCGAGTTGGCACGGACTCCCGAGCAACAAGCTTTGCACTTCAAGGCGGGGCGTTCTAAGACCATGAACAGCATTCACCTTAAGCGGTGCGCCATTGACCTTAATTTTTTTAAGGATGGAAAAATTATTTGGGATAAGGTGACTCTTGCGCCTCTTGGGGCTTATTGGGAAGCTCTTCATCCAAAGAATCGTTGGGGTGGGAACTTCTCCAATTTGGTAGATTGTCCTCACTTTGAACGTGTGCCAAAACCATAACAAAAACAATTAGTGTTCCCGCGCCAATGACAGCCCCAATGAATAGGGCAAATACGGTTGCAATCATAAAACCTCCTGTTTATGTTGATGTAGGCGGCGTTCAAGCCGTTGAATTCGGCGCTCATTAAATTCTATGGCAGCATCCGCATATTCGGCGGCGGTTTCGGCTTCTAGTTTTCTTAAATGCGCCTCTTGCAGCTCGGCGTAAATTACTTCTGAAATAGTCTTGGCTCGAAGAATATCTTTTATATATTTAATCGTGGTTTCTCTAAAAGTCATAAAACCCCCCTTAATTGCCAACCAAGCAAAAAATAATTCCAACGGGTTTGTACGTTTAGGTCAACATATCTACCTTTAACTTTTTCTAAGTTTGTATGATTTTTAGCCATCATCATGGCTTCAAATACTTGTTGCGGTTTAGTCATGTTTTTCCTTTATTGTGTAAAACCAATCGTCACCGGCGCTCCATTTGCGTGTGCCATCCACCGACCACAAATGTTGTGCTGCTTGGAAATCGGGAAACTTAGTTTGTGATGGCACAAGGCTTTGGTCATACCACAGGCAGCGGTTGTTGGGTTGGCAAGCAAATTGACCATTTTCCAATTTAATCC
>Ga0181358_1001537_pt1 | contig 10593 bp, 12 predicted proteins | sample Fa13VDMM110SD_FD_130096 | JGI IMG/M metagenome (GOLD analysis project Ga0181358, IMG submission 130096) | Freshwater viral communities from Lake Michigan, USA - Fa13.VD.MM110.S.D | ecosystem: Environmental > Aquatic > Freshwater > Lake | place: USA: Michigan | collected 2013-09-24
TAAATTAGCATTTTGTACCAATGCCAAATCAGCCATTTCTCTGGCTTCGTTTAATTCTACTCCTCGAATTTTATTTGATTTCTGTTCAGCGGTTAAACCAGCTTCAGACATAATGTTTTCTTTATCACGTCGGTATTGTAAGTCTTTTGCTTCAATCTTATTATTGATTTCTGCTACTGACTGAGACAGTGCTGGAATATTAAACTTACTCTGAGTATCATTTACTATCTGTTCTTGTGTAGTACCAAACATCGCACCTTCTAAGCCTTGTTTTAATGTGTCGCGTTCTGCTGTAAGGCGTGCAACTTCACTATTCCTATCAAGTGTCATCTGAGCGTTATTTCGAGCTGTAGCAGCCATTGTAGAGGCTTCTGAGGCTCCTGTAGAAGGTTTATCAGTAGGCAATGAGGCTTTCTGTGGTGAAGAACCTATAGTACTAGCTGGTACTACTGGTGGTTGTGAACGATCGATTTGGAGTGTTTCTCCTGGGTAAATAAGGTCTGGGTTATTAGATTTCCCCATACCTACTTTATCAGCTGATACTCCTAATCTATTAGCTATTGATGAGCGTGTGTCGCCTGGTTGTACTTGTGTGTTTTCCATACTATTCTTTGATTAGTTTATCACCATTATTACTTACTGACAAAGAGTAAATTTTCGACTGGTCTTTTACTTTTATAACTACTTTAAATTGAAACTTAACATCTTTATTATTATTTGGCACTTGGAACTCTGAGAAGTTTGTAACACTGTTTACTCTACCTATAATTTTCTTAAAATTGGTAAACATGAGGCTAGACGTTCCACTACTTACTAGTAAGGGTTCATCTATCGTTACGGTTGACGAACCACCACCAGTAGTTATATTTGATACGTGCGCCACATGCCCTGCGCATGTTCTATCTAGAAATGTAATTTCATCTCCTAATGAGACATTTGCTGTTATATCACTAGCTATTGTAACCGTTGTTTGTGATGTTATTGTACAGATATAGTTTGATATTGGTTCTCTATCCTGAGTACGATATTTCAAGGTTATAGTATCTTCTGAGTCTCCTAGTTTTTCAAATGTAGTATTAATAGCTTGGAATGTATCTGTTACTTGTCCTGCTTTGATAAATGGCGAGGTGAAACTTGATGTTCTTGGTAAATTTAGTCCTGAATCTGTACCGAATAAGAAGTGGTTGTTTGGTGAAGACAGAACCATAGCCCCCCAAATGAGATTACTTGATGAGATTCCACCTCCAGTAGTATCTTCTATAAGAAATCCTGAAGCTAAAGCGCCACCAAATGAGCTTTTATACTCCCCATAGTCAACCACACTAACTGCTGTAGTACTCTCGTTATAAGTTGAAAGAGAGCTTGCACAATAGTGGTATAGCCCAGAGTTTTCTCTATCTGATAGATCTAAACACCATACACCACTTGGCATTTCATATACAAATTCATTTCCTGTACCTGGTCTTACATATGTACCACGAACAAGGAAAAACACTCTATCTTGTTCTACCAATTTACCATTGAAGTGGATATTTTTTCGACCATCTTGTCTAAGTCCATAGTCAAAATACCCGTCATAGTTAGCTACTGGGAACCGTGATATTTCTTTAAATCCTGAACCAGTGAAACCATATACAATACCCTTAGAATCAACTACTACTGGGCTGTCATTTACAATTGCACATACCATCGTGCCTGGTGAGTTTAATTTATATTGACGTGTTGGAGTATTCGCAAGCACCCCATCCCATTCAAATACAGTAGCTCTACCGCCTGAATTAGAAGTAACCCCCACCCATATTTTATTTGAAGCAGACTCCATCCATGAAATATGACCAACGTCTTCAAACCCTGTTAGGTCTAATGTGTAATTACCACTTGTCGCGACTGATTCAGAGGTATCAAATGACCGTATTTTTAGCTTATCGTATACATAGTACATGCGTTTTGCATAAGGCTGTAGAATATGTATAGCTCCATTTACAAGTGAACCACTAGGAACTAATGACCATGAACCACCTGGGGATACTGAGTGTAGTGTAGTTGGCTCTGTTGCGTACATCTTTTTATTAAATACTTTCATGTCACAAAACTCTTCACTACTAGTCCCGGGAACATTTGTCCCTGTTACTTGAGACCAGGTACTACCTGGTTTGTTTTCGCCATACCAAAAGTTACCGTTGTAAACACAGTAAACAGGTTCGCCCGCTGTTGCATAGTCAAAATATTGTATAGATACAGCAAGTCCGTCATAGTTTGAACTAATACTTTCACCAAATAACATTTTAGAACGCATAGTTTTTATGGTTCCTTTTTCTGATAAGTCTATGTTAAAGCTAGAAAACATCGAACCGTCGAATTTCGATGTGTTACTTTGTGTTAGTGAGTTAGGGAATTTAGTCATATTTTAGTCCGCTGAATTTATAAACTGGTATTGCGTAGTTTTCTGTATTTAATTTCAAAACTAATACAGTTTCTGGATAATCCATAACTTGAAACGTTGTAGAACCTGTACCATAATTCACAGTAATATCTCTTAGTCCTGTATTGGTTGAACTTGTACCACTTGTGTTTAGTACTTTTACAACTGGTATTTGCTGACGAGTAACAGCACCGACAAACTCAGTGTTCTGCGACAAATTAGTCACTTGTTGTGTAAGTAACTCAATTTGCTTTTGCATGTCTTGAAATTGTTGATACTGTTGTGGTGTCATATTTACTCAATTATATAATTGACTGTTATAGCTAGAGTACCTGTAAAAGAGTTTGTTACTGTTACGTTAGTGCTAGTAACTCCTGTTACAGCAGCAGTCCCGAATCTACTTGTAGTAGGTGAAATATCAGCTGCATCCACATAAATACAATTTGATGTAGCATTTACTGCATTTCTAAAAGAACCTGATTGGTCCCCAACTATTGCCTGAGCAATGTTTGTTATGGTTGTACCATTATATGTTGTTACTCCATGGCTATTAAATTGGTATATACTGGAACTTCCAGATCCTGTCTTACTGAACCCTGTAAAGAAAGTTATTTTACGAGGGTTGCGACCAAGTGAATGAGTGATAACTGTTGTCCCACTATTTACAAGTACAAAAGAGCCAGTTTCAATAGCCAATGTAGTAGCGTTTACATCCTGAAACTGTAACTGTCCAGAACCATTTGTAGTCAATGAGTAACCAGCAGTTGAATCAGCATTAGGGAATTTAAGCTCTGCATTACCTAGCTTAACACTTCCAGTACCTTTTCCTTTTACTTTTATACTAACATTAGTATCATCTCCTTTTGCTTTAACCTCAACGTCTCCACTAGTTGCAGCGTTTACAACTTCTAGGTTATTTACGGCTGACGCGGTAGCTGTCATTTCGATCATCTCATTACCGTTTGTATCGAATATTGCTGGAATACGCTTGTTAGTTATAGTTTGTACTGTATCAGTTCCAACAAGAGTAGTATTTGCATCTGGAACAGTAAAAGTACGAGTAGTACCTGTAGTAATACCGCTTGCTTCAAATTTAAATGCTTTTGTAGCGTCAGTATTGTCTACGATTGTAGTTGTAGAGTCCTGTAGTGACTTGTTTGTAAGCGTTTGTGAAGCTGTTTTAGCTACTGCTTTATCCCCAGTAGAAATTTCTGATAGTTTGAAGTCATGACTGGTCTGTACAGTTGAGCTATTAGCACCTACTTTAGCTTGTAGAGCTTCGATAGCATCGTTATTATCTGCGTGGAACTCATCGTGGGTTCGCCCACCAATCTCAACTCCCACAAGGTCTGTTATTGCAGGATTTACATATATGTCTAATGATGTTGGGTAATTTGTTGTCATACTATGATTTGTTTTCGTTAGTCCAGACGGTAGTCGTTCCTATACCGCCATATTTTACTGGTGCTAATTCGTTGTTTTCAGTATCTCCATATGTTATCTCGAGTGAGCCATATTGCCAGCCTCCTCCAGGTATCATAGATTTTGGTTCATTTTGCCATGTTGCCATACTATTCACTCCTCCAAGGGTCTGTTATTGGGCGCAATACGATTTTTTGGTCTGCGTCTCTATCCTGATAGTGCGCTGTAATCTTATCTTCCATGTCTCTAATTTCTTCTGTGATACCTGCAATCTTGTTATTCATGTCATTAGAGCGTGCGTAATCTAGACATGCGTATAGTGCTGGTAAACGGTGATAAAGTTGTACGAAACCTGGTTTTTTAGTTGTATCGGTGTATGTAAAATATGAAGGTGGTCGTTTGTAATATACACGTAACCCTGCTGTACTGTTATAGTTAGGCTTTGGGTAAAGAATTATAGCGTGGTCTAACTTATCGTAATACATTGGAGTTGATCCAGCTTCAGATAACATAGCATCACGTGTCATTTCTGTTTCCTCTAACGTAAATGGTTTCAATAAAGTCCAGTTACCTGATGAGTCTTTCATTTCTACACGTTCGATAATCATCATTTCTGGTGATACTGATAGAGTATAGTCTTGCTGGTCAGCTACTAAGTTAGTAGTTGCAATAGGAAAATCTGTAAAGTTTGAATCATCAAAAGCCCAATAGCGGTCATTCTGTAAAATCAGACTAACTGTCTTATCTAATCCACGATTAATTTTATTGGTAAAAGAAAAGAGCAATTCCGAATCACTCGAAATTACCCCGTACTTATTAAATAGGAAGTCTTCACACGCTTGGATTAGCCCGTCTTTGGTTGTTGTATCGTTAAACGTCATTAACCAAATTATAGTGCTATATATATTTTCGTGCAAGTACTTTTTTATTTATTAGCTTCTTTTTCTTTCTTTTCTGTCAAGAACTTTTTAACTCTTTCGATATTAAACTCTAGTTCGTCGAATACCTTAATTACACAGTCACCTGATGTGTCTTCTGGTTCTATAATTTCTGCAAGCTCTGCACTTTGTACAATTTCAAATTCCTTTAAATCTGATACCAATTCTGTTGCAATTTCTTTCATCTTGTTACGGATTTCTTGTCCGTTGGCAGCGATTCTTGCATATTCTCCATCATTAATTTCATTCAAACGTTCTACAATTTCTTTTTGACGTTCTTCAAGTTTTGACATTTCATTGCTCAATTCTTCGATTTCTTTTGCAACTGGCTCCATTTCTGGCAGGTGCTTTTCGTTGTACTGCACTAATACTTCTCGCAATCGTGCGTCATTTACTTTAATTAATCTTTCCATAAGTTTTTACCCAGTTATGGGCTATGTTATTTATCTCGTAATTTTCTAGTACATAGGCTTTCGCTTTTCGTCCTAGTTGGTTATACCATTCTCGATTATCTGGTATATCTAGTATTGTTTCTTTCCATTCTTCGGCACTAGTACATATTACCATGTGCTCACTATCTGTAGGAACCTGTTGGTAGGGGCTATCATGTGTATCAAAACCTTGTGCAATTGTTGGTACCCCTAGTATAGAAGATTCCAAGAACTTCAAATTAGATTTACATCTATTGAAGTAGTTATCTTGTCTAGGGATTAGTATCACATCCAAATTTAACTCATGTAATTTCTTTGGGTAATCTGCTACTGGGGTAAAATGGTGCCATTCTGGTTTGTATTTCTCCCAGAACTTATATTCTGGTTTATACATTTCTACTGCTAGCTTTGTAGTATCTGATATAGGAGGTAGCGCGTATAGTACTAATTGGAATCTATCATCATCTTTTATAGCGTCTAATGCTGGTATGATATTGTCATAGTCTTTATTAGAAGCAACACTACCCACTATTCCTATGCGTATCCTTTCAGACTTCTTGATCGGATTAAATAACCAGTCTAGTTTACTGATGCCGTTTTTCAATACAACAACATTATCATTATATTCTAGGTACTCTTTGCGTAAATGTTCTGTAGTAACCGTTACAAGGTCTGCTAGCTTTAGACATTCTTTAAGTGTTACGTCGTATATATCTATCTTTTCTTCTAACTCTTTTCGTAACCTACCTAACATTTGTACTGGTACGCCTGAATCTTTTTTGTAAGTGTCGTCGTTATCTACCACTATCTTTTTCCCAAGTCCTTTTAATGCTTTTAACATATCTAAGTGCGCTTGTTCAATAGGTCTGTGGAATACTACAACATCGCTATCTAGTACCTCCTTTGACATTTGGTCATAAGATTTGCCAACGCCTATTTTCTCCATATCACCATTCCAACCATTTGCTCGGAGTGGTAGTAGACATCGTACATAGTAGCAAGATTCGTACCTTCCTCCTATGTAGTAGACTCTCATAGCCCTAATAGTTTGATTACCATCGCTCGCTCTTCTGGTGTTAGTGAATCAAGCATTTCTTTAAACTTTGCAATTGTTTGAATATCCATAGGTTTATTATTAGTTGGTAATTCTGTTGGCTGTAGTACTGGTTGAGGTGCATTACCTCCAACTACCTCACTAGCCATTACTTGTGGAGTGGTCGGTACGTTTGTTGGATGCTGCGGGCTACCATTATCACGGTTATTGATAGCCATGAGGTATTCCTCAGATGCTCCATCCCCTGACATAGAAATAGCTTGTCCTGTTCGTGGGTTGATTCGTATCTTAGATACTTTTGGGTTTCCTATTATTACGTTCATATAGTTGACTGACAGTATGTCTCGCCCCATTTGTACTGCTACTGGGGCGAGCAACCAACTATGCTACAGAAAGGATTTCCACTGCTGCATTGTCACGGTTCTTAACTACTCCGAAGAATAGGTCCGCTGTTACGAGTTCTCCCAACAATTCCTGACGGTATTGTGATTGAAGACGTACGTTTGATGCACCAATGTATCCAGTATCTGAACGTACTGGCAATGGAGCTGCTGCCCAATGGATAGCGTCCTTGTGTGCCAAAACGTTGTAACGTCCGTTTGCACCTGAAACGTTAGGAACAAGATTCGAAGTGATGATCTTGATTCCATATACGCGGTAGGTAGGCATACGGGTTGGGTTGTTTACATCTGCTGTGTTAATTGATAGAGAGAACTTATCAGCTGACATGTATTGCTTCCAGAATGTATTAGGGTGGAAGATAAATGCAAGGTCATCTGTCATATCTACTGGTACACAGTTTGTATCAAGTGCTGAGATAGCATTTCGCAAATCTGAATCCGCAACGTTAGTTGTTGAAGCACCTAATTGTGTAGTAAATGATGAGAACAAAGCTGCGATTGCTGCTTCGAGTACACGTGCGGTTGTGTAAGCCGCGTTAGTTGCGTAAGTTTCTAGAACTCGCATTGAACGTGCTACTTGGGCGCGCTGTGCATCTTCAATAACAAATGATACTTCCTTGTGAGTATTGATTGTCAATTGTACCTCAGTCTCGGTTGGTGAGTTCAAAGTAACGAATGCTCCAGTAGTTTTTGTGTTCGCAGACATTTCTGAGAAGTTTGGAGTGTGAAGAACGTCTCCACCATCGCGTACTTCGTCTGAACGGTCTGTAAAGAAGTTTGCAAGGTTCAATGAACATTTAAAAATGTCATTTACTTTTGCACCCCAGATTTCTGGTGTAAATACTGCCAAATCTGCTGAGGTAAATGTATCGGTTGGGTAAGCCATAAAGTTAATGGCTCGCTAGGTTATTTACCTTGTTTTTCTGCTTTCCAGCGTTTCTCAAATTCTTCTTTTGATAATCCTTCCCATGAGTCTTTAGACTTACGGTTAGAACTTCCATGTGATGCACCCATTGAGGCTGCTTCACGCTTAGCATCTTCTCGTCGCTTTTGATTCGCCAATTTGTAGAGGTCATCATTAGCGGCTTCTTGGAACGTCATACCTGTCTTCATCAATTTCTTAATGTCGGCAAGGTCTTCCTGTGTTCCTCCAGAAGAGGCAAAGAACATGAGGTCTTCCGCTGAAATATCAGAGGTAGTAACCTGTTGAGCCTTAGGTTGATTAGTTTCTAAGGTTTGTTCTGGCTTTTTAGCTTTGCGCAAATACATTGATTTGTATTTTAATGCTTCAGCTTTCCAGTCAGTTGATTCATCATTCTGACTTTCATCATTAGATTCATCGTGTAGGGTTTCATCAAGTTCTACGTCTTGGTTTAGATTTTCATCTGACATATTTTGTGGCGGGATATGAACCCGAAATTATACACTTTTAGCGGTGAGTGCGAACGTATTTTTAAGCGCGCCTTTTTGGTCGGAAGACTAACCGTACTAATTATTTAGTATCTTTATAATCAATATGTAGCTGATTGATCAAACTGTCAAGTAGTTTTTTTGCAATTGGGTATATAGTTACGTCTTCACCTTCATGCACAGCCTTAATTATCTTCTGATTGATATGTTCTGACATGTAATATTTTAACTGTTCCAGTGAATCTAGGTCTGCCCCTAATCTTTTCAGTCTATCAATATTCATACTATGCTTGTGCTATTTGCTGTACTGGTGACAACTCTTGCGCGAACTGCATCTGTTTAATCTGTTCTGCTTCTTTTCCTGATTGTGCTTTTCGCAACTGTGTAGGTGAGATACCCGCACCAGATAGTTCTACTGCTTTTGCAAACAATTGATATAACGTTGGGTCTTCTAGTAGTTGTGGAGCATTAGCAACCTGTGTAAGAATACTTGAAATTGATTCTAGCACTACTGCTTTGTTACGTGCTTCATTGGTAATTATTACTGAAATCTTTGGCTTAAAGTCTTTATAGTAGCCTTCTGGCACATCAATGAAACGTCGCTCTCCAGAAACCATGACAAGTTCTTTAAAAGTATTGATTGAATTTTCGTAATCAGTAGCGGTCTTAATTTTACCATTTAGTACTGCGTTGATTAGTTGCTTGTTAGCTTGTTCTGTCGCAAACGCTTCATCAAGTTGCATAAGTTCATCAGAACTAAACTCAGCGTTTATAATGTGGGCTTTGTTCATTTTAGATCCAATTGCTGGCAATACCCAATCGTAAAATACTTCTTGCAAGAATAACGCAGCATCCTCCTTCTTGTAATCGAAGTGGTTATTTGCTTCACTATTTAGAATAGCGGTTGTACGGAATGGTGTATTAGAAGGCATTGTTTCACCTGTGATAGCTCCAAAAGAGTTAGCCACCTTGTTGTACTGGTCATCCCATTGCTCTTTAATGCTTTGTGCTTGTTGGAATGATGGGTTAGTAAACTCAATAGGACGAACAAAGTCATCATCATTTACCTGCACCATTAACCCGTTCTCAATATTCATCATGTTCCCAGCTAAACGTCCTGAGTTAGTCAAGAATACACGCTTTGCTGATAGTTCAATCATTTCGTGTTCTTTAATAACAACGTCATTAGTCCATTGTTGTGATTGAAAACCGTCTTCTACTACACCACGTCCAATACGTCCATTTACCTTTTCCCATGCTAGGTCTTTATATGGGAAGTCTTTTAGTTTCTCATCTTGCTGGAAAAGTACAGTACCATCAGATAGTACATAAGAGAATACACGCTTATAGTTAGGTTTTTGTTTAGTCCCTACATCAAATAGTCCATGTGCTTCATAAACAATAGCGCATCCATCCTCTGAACCCATTGCTTCATCAATAGCAATATCTAAGTTATCCCAGATTCCTGACTTACTTTCTAGGTCTTCGATGTCCATAAAGTGACGCTCTACTACTCGTTTACTAATGTCAGCACCATCAGTAATGATATTTCGCCAATCGCATACTTCTAGGCGGATTCCGTATTCTGAGTCTTTAACTCTTTTAATTATTACATGCCCATACTTAGGACGTGTATTACCAAATTCATTTAAGAATTGACCGAAGTTTACATCCTTCATCCACTGGTACAAGTCCTTTTGATAAAGGCGTGATACGTTAAAGAACTTTGGTTCATCAGCTGTTACTTGAATATCTTTTGTGTCTAGGTCTGTAGCTCGTTGTGCTACTGCTACACGGTAGTTAACTACATTAAAGAATGGGACTCTAGGCGCGTTTTTTCCTTTACGTGTTCGGTAGTATTCTGAATTAGAATAGAACTCAATCTTACGAAATATATCGTATTGAGATACAGTTAAACCATCGACAATAGTAGTGGTCGTCTTTTCTCTATTTAGTGCGTAATTTATTATTGTAGTCATTGTGTAAAGTATAATGCTATTCGTAATTTCTAGCAATACCAAAACTTAAATTTTGTAAAGATGGTAAATTATCATTCACTTGTCGGAACTCAAACCACATACGCATAATAAATACATCTAGTATGTCTGGAGATTTTCCAAGTATTAGTTTCATATCGTCCTTACTAATCATTTTAACCTTACCATCTGATTTTGAATTATCTTGTTTCAAAAGTACAAGTTCTTCAGTTATCTGTTCTGCATATGTAGTGTCATGTATTGCGATCTCTCTGCGTTTGATAAGGTCTGCTAGCTTGAAACCACATTGGCTCTTTAGATTATTGAAGTTATCTATAAGCATTCGCATTTTTCCATCAGTATACTTTTCTCTACCAAAAGGTGAAGTGTTGGCTATAAAACCTTTTACCCCTCGTAACTGGTCTATCACACCTCCACCTATACCGTCCTCATCGATAATAATATTACTAAAAGGTACTTTGTATTCAGCAGCCATTTCACGTATGAATCTAGCGGTTGTATCTGTAGTAATCTTTTCA
>Ga0181358_1001538_pt1 | contig 10582 bp, 12 predicted proteins | sample Fa13VDMM110SD_FD_130096 | JGI IMG/M metagenome (GOLD analysis project Ga0181358, IMG submission 130096) | Freshwater viral communities from Lake Michigan, USA - Fa13.VD.MM110.S.D | ecosystem: Environmental > Aquatic > Freshwater > Lake | place: USA: Michigan | collected 2013-09-24
AATGATTGAACAGTGGGCAACACATCAACATAAAGTAGATGTGGAAAGATTTAGAATGAATGAGCTTGAAGAAAGAGGGTTTAGAGATTCATTAATTACTGATAGAGAATTCTGGCATTTTAGAATGATGGAGGATGATTATGAAGTAGAGCTCTGGAATCCTGCAATTACTTTTTATCATAAGTCTCCGGATGCAAGATATATTTCTCAAGCAAATTGGGTTGGTAAAACAGATATGCTTACTGTATCTGATGTAATTGATAGATATGGATATTTAATGACTGAAGAACAGCTTGAGTCATTAGAAGCTGTTTATCCAATTAGATCAGCTGGGTATAACATTGGTGGTATGCAAAATGATGGTTCATATTATGATGCTACTAAATCTCATGATTGGAATACTAATATGCCGTCACTTGCATATAGACAATATACTTCAGCAGCGGCAGGAAGTATATATGATTCTGGTGATATTGTTCAACAGATACTTTCAGAAGGAGAAGACTATGTATATAACGGTACAACATACTTATTGCGCGTAACAACAGCATACTGGAAATCTCAACGTAAAGTTGGACATCTTACTAAGATTACTGAAAATGGAGAAGTAACTAATGAAATTATTACTGAAGATTATAAAGTAACTGATAAACCAATTTATGATACTAGACTCTTTAAAAATAAATCAAAAGATAATCTTCTTTTTGGAGAACATATTGATTGGATTTGGATTAATGAAGTTTGGGGTGGTGTAAAAATTGGACCAAACATTCCTTCATTCTGGGGTATGAATAATCCTGGCGGATTCTCTCCTCTTTATATTGGTATTGAAAAAAATAAAATGGGACCACTTAAGTTCCAATTCAAAGGAGATAATACTCTTTATGGTTGTAAACTTCCAGTAGAAGGTTCTGTATTCTCAGATAGGAATACTAAGTCTACTGCACTCATTGATCTAATGAAACCATATCAGATTGGATACAATATTGTAAATAATCAGATTGCAGATATCTTAGTAGATGAATTAGGTACAATCATTATGCTTGATCAGAATACTTTACCTAAGCACTCTCTTGGAGAAGACTGGGGTAAAGGAAACTATGCTAAAGCATATGTAGCAATGAAGAACTTCCAGATGCTTCCTTTGGATACATCTATTACAAATACAGAGAATGCGTTAAATTTCCAGCATTTTCAGAAACTAGATCTTTCTCAGACAGAGAGATTAATGTCAAGGATACAATTAGCAAATCACTTTAAAATGCAAGCATTTGAAGTAATTGGTGTTAATCCACAAAGGATGGGACAACAGTTATCTCAAACTACTGCTACTGGAGTAGAGCAAGCTATGGCAGCCTCTTACGCACAGACAGAGATATACTTTATCCAGCACTGTGATTATCTAATGCCTAGAGTACACCAAATGCGTACAGACTTAGCTCAGTACTATCATTCTACTAAACCATCTGCAAGATTAAGTTATCTTACAACTCTTGATGAGCAAGTTAACTTTGAGATTAATGGTACAGATCTTTTAATGAGAGATCTTAATATTTTCTGTAGTACTACCGCAAACCATAGAGCTGTTCTTGAACAACTTAAGCAAATGACTATTCAAAATAATACTACTGGTGCATCTATATATGATCTTGGTAGAATTGTTCAGTCTGATTCCATTGCAGAAGTAAATACTGTTCTTAAGGATTCTGAGCAAAAACAAACTCAGTTGAAACAACAAGAAATGCAACAGCAACAGCAGATGCAAGAACAACAGCTTAAGGCAAAAACTGAAGAGGAAAGACTTAAGAGAGAATATGAAGAAGCTAGAGATGAGAAGAATAGACAAAGAGATATTCTTGTTGCTGAAATTAGAGCTGCTGGTATGGGTGCTATGACAGATACTAATCAAAACATGCAGTCAGATTATTTAGATGCAATGAAAGAGATCAGATCTACTGAACAATATCAATCTCAAACAGATCTTCAAAGAGAGAAGGAAAGCAATAGAATGAGTATTGAATCAGATAAATCTCAGATAGAAAGAGAAAGATTGCAAGTGCAAAGAGAGATTGCAGATAAGCAATTACAGATAGCTCAAGAGAATAAAAACAGATTTGATAAAAATAAATAATGCTTCTTAGCTATATAGTCCATAAAAATAATTTACGGATTTTAAATATATGAAGTTTAATTAGTATATTAAATTATAAACAAAACCAACAAAACATGGAAGAAACCAACAAAAATCCTGAAGAAATTCAGGTACAAGACACTACATCGGTAGGTCAAGTTGATGTTGATATTGATCAGTTATTTGGAATGCCTGGTGCAGAAAGTGTAATGCTACCAGAAGAAAAACAAGAAACTGAGAAACCAAAAACAATGTTTTCTAAAGAAAATGTTGATATGGCGTTCATTGATAAAGCTGATTCTAATAATGAACCAGCACAGAAAGAAGAAGTTGATGAGGTAATTGCTCAGCTTGATGACATGATCAGTCAAGAAGAGGAAACTGGAAACAAAGGAAGACCAAAAGTAGATAAGTCTGGTCTTTCTGAGTTAGCAATGAAAATGATTGAGGAGGGTACTCTTATTCCTTTTGATGATGATAAACCATTAGAAGAGTATACTACTAAAGATTTCCGTGAGTTATTTGAAGCTAACTTTCAAGAAAGAGAGTCTAAGGTAAAAGAAGAGGTTCCAAAAGAATTTTTTAAAGCTCTTCCAGAAGAACTTCAGATTGCTGCAAAGTATGTGGCAGATGGAGGACAAGATCTTAAAGGTCTCTTTAGAACACTTGCTCAGGTAGAAGAGATGTATGATCTAGATCCTACAATTGAAACTCACCAAGCAGAAATTGCTAGACAATATTTATATGCTACTAACTTCGGTACTGCAGAAGAAATTGAATCAGAAATTGAAGAATGGTATGACATGGGTAGATTGCAAGCTAAAGCAAATCAATTTAAACCCAAATTGGATAGAATGCAGGAAGAGATTGTTGCAAGAAAATTAGCAGAGCAGGAACACAAAAAAGAACAACAGTCTAAGCAAGCAAAAGCATATACAGATAATGTATATAAGACTCTTGAAAAAGGTGACTTAGGTGGTCTTAAGATGGATAGAAAAACTCAAGGCATGTTATATTCAGGTTTAGTTCAGCCTAATTTCCCATCAATTTCAGGTAAACAAACTAATATGCTTGGACACTTATTAGAAAAGTATCAGTTTGTTGAACCTAGACATGATCTTATTGCAGAAGCACTTTGGTTACTTGCAGATCCGGATGGATACAAAACTAAAGTTAGAGATCAAGGATCAAAACAAGCTGTTGAAAAAACAGTAAGACAATTAAAAACAGAGGAGTCTAGAAAAATTACTTCATCAGTAACACCTGAACCAGAAGAAAGAAGATCTAGCAAACCTCAAAGAACACTCTCTAGAAATAATGGATCTTCCATGTTTAAGAGATTTTAATTAGTAACAATTTAAATTAATATAATAAAATGGCAACTCCAGTTTTAAACAATGGTATATTCCTTAGGGATACCGCTTACAACGCAAGTTCCCATGTGGATTCTTACCACTTGGTGAACATGCTGAAAGATGCTGAACCAATGGATCTTGGTCCAGTGGATCTATGGGCTATGGCTCAAAAGGTAGAAATGCCTCTTTATCAAATGTCTTCATTTGGTGGTAAAAATGTTATCAATGTAGATAATGCACGTGGGGAATACAGATGGCAGACTCCTGTCTCTATTGACCTACCTTACATCATTGAGGATATTGAACCAGACAATGAGTTCAAAGGTATTGAAGGTACTACTTTCCGTATTAAATTAAACCGCAGAGAGTTTGGACATGGTGATATCATCACTTATGACAAATACAACGGTGTTGAGATGTACATCACAACTGAAGACATTCTTCCTATTGGTGATGGTTTCATCTATACTGTACAGTTGGTGAACAATGACAACTACAAATACATGGATAACAAGTATTTGGCAAATGGTACTAAAGTATTCCGTAAAGGTTCTGCAAGAGGTGAGTATGGTGAGAGATTCTCTGACATTACTACCAACGCAGGCTTCCGTGAATTCTACAACTTTGTAGGTGGTGCTGAAGCTCACGTTCACTATTCTATCTCTAGCCGTGCTGACTTGATGATCAAAGGTGGTATGAATGCAGATGGTACAGTTCCTGTAACTGAGATCTGGAGAACATTTGACAAAAACATTGACCCATCTATTGCTTCTTTGGAAGACATGGTGAAGGTAATGGGTAAAGATAAAGTTAAGAAAGCATTTGACAACGGTGACTTGTCACGTACATTCTTAACCAATATGGAAGCTGCTCACTTGAGCAAAATTGCAACTGACATTGAAACATACCTCATGTGGGGTCATGGTGGTAGAGTACGTCAGGATGGTCCAGATGATGTTAGATTGTCTGTGGGTCTTTGGAGACAGTTGGATAACTCATTCAAAAGAGTATACAACAAAAATAACTTCACACTTGACTTATTCCGTTCTGAGATCTACAACTTCTTCAATGGTAAAGTTGAATTCCAAGGTCCAGATCCAAAACGTAGCCTAGTTGTACAAACTGGTATGGGTGGTATGAGAATGGTTAATGAGGCTATCAAACAAGAGGCTATCTCTTCTGGTCTTCTTATCCAAGCTGCTGATATTGGTGCAATCACTGGTAAAGGTATGGACTTGAACTTTGGTTTTGCTTACACTTCTTATGTTATTCCATTCTTGGCTAACGTTAAGTTTGTGTTGAACCCAGCATTTGACAATGTTCATACAAATGATATTGAGAACCCAATCATTGATGGTTTCCCATTATCTTCTTACTCATTCATTATCTTTGACATCACTGACAATACTAATGACAATATCTTCTTGTTGAAATTGTCTTGGGATAATCAATTGAAATGGTGGTATCAAAATGGTACTATGGACTACATGGGACGTAGCCAAGGCTTCCAGTCTTCTGGTCAGTTCAATGGTTACCGTGTAATGATGAGCCAAACAATGCCAGCTATCTGGGTTAAAGACCCAACTAAAGTCTTGAAAATTGTTATGAGAAACCCAATCACTGGTGGATCATTCTAATCAAAACTAGAAATAAGGGAGGGGGAAACCTCTCCCTTTTTTTCTTTATATTTAACCAACAAAAATAAAACCAACAAAACATGGAAAATTTCACAATGGTAGAAACTGGACGCGGTTCAGTAAAACAAAGTGCTATTGCAGTACGCCCGTTCTTTGACAATGCAGTCTCTAATATGGGATTGGAAAACTATGGCTTATCTCTTTATGATGGAGTTAAGCACTTTGAACAACTTGCTTGTCTTGAGCAAAATGGAGTTATTAGATATCTTACTGGCTTAAATGAATTTACTCCAGAGATTAAGCTCTTAAATCCTCTAGATAAAGAAGCAAGAATAAAAGAAATTAGAACTGCTGTAGCAGAGCTTGAGAGAGAGCTTGCTGCTAATGTTTTAGATATTGAGGATCCACAGTTCTGGAATCAAGTTAAATTACTTAAACCTGACAATAAAGAATTCTGGAATAGAATTCATATTGCTTGTGGTAATGAACCTACATTCTTAGATCCTAATGATCCATATGATAGAATTAAACTATATGCTATTGAAGCTGGTGGTTTTTCTATTGTAGCAAAAAGTTTTGATGATGCAAGATCAAGAGCTGTTCCTCCTAAGTTTTATTTAGACAAAAAAGAAGAAACAGTTATTGCAAGAACTGAGTACAAGAAAATGCGTAACAAAGCACTTTCTGAACTCCAAAAATTATTTGACAAGAACAGTACTAAACTATTCTATGTAGCTAAAGTAGTAGATGGTAACAGTACTCAATATAGAAAGTCAACACCTAATGATGTTATGTATGAGAATATGGACTTGTACATTAACGGTGAAGGAGTTGAAAGCAACAAAGAAAGAGCTGCTAAGTCTTTCCTTGAAGCTGTAGGAATGGATATGGAAACATTAAAAATTAAATCAATTGTACGTGATTCCGTATTTTTTAAGTATATTATTAATAAGGCTGATGGTTATATCTACCATGCTAAAACTAATGCAATGTTAGGACGCAATGTTTCAGATGTAATAGAGTACTTGAAGAACCCACTTAATGAGGATGTTCTAACAGATCTTAACAAAGCCTGTGAAAAATTTTGGAATTCTTAAATTAAAATATAATGAAAAAAACTGTTAAAAAATATCAAAAAGGTGGTGGTATTGATGATCCAAAAGATCCAAAGTCTCAAACAGCCCTTAAATCACCTGCTCAAACATTAGGAGCTATGTCTGGTAAAGATTACCGTCAGATTAAAAAAGGTGTTAAACGCGAACAAAAACTTGCACGTATTGAGAGTGGTAAACAAGGAGAAAGAGTTGATAATGTAATTAGAGCTGTTGCTTCTGGTGCTGATGCTGCATCTTCTACTCTTAGAGCTGCACAATCAGCAAAGGATCTTATGAAAAATAAGAAAGGTGGTTCTGTTAAAAAATACCAAAATGGTGGTCCTGCAATTAGTGCAAGAGCAGCTGAAAGAAAATCTGCAAAAGGTAAAGGCTTTACTAGTTACTCATATGGTACTAAAGATGCTCCTGGTAGTGAGGGTAACAAAGGTAAGTATGTTCCATTTACTAGAGCTGGTAGAAAAGATGCAAAAGAAACAGGAATGGTTTCTTCAAATGAAATGAAACCAGCTAGAAAAATTATGAAAACAGGTGGTATGGTTAAAAAAACTATGACACGTAAAAAGAAATAATGGCAACTAAGAAAGCTACTAAAAGTAAAGTAAACCAGGCTGGTGTTTACACTAAGCCTGGTATGCGTGAGACTATATTTAAAAGAATCAAAGCTGGCAGTAAAGGCGGAGATCCTGGAGAATGGTCAGCACGTAAAGCACAACTAATGGCTAAGGAATACAAAGCTAAAGGTGGTGGTTATAAAACAAAGAAGTAATGGCTAAAGATCCTCAACAAAGTCTTAGAGATTGGAGCGCACAAAAGTGGATGACCTCTGGAACTGCGGCTAATAAAAAGAAAGGATCTTCCAAGGAAGTTAAGTCCAAGGGCAAGAAAAGATACTTGCCCGAGGCAGCTTGGGCAAGTCTTACTTCAGGAGAAAAAGCTGCTACTAATAAAGCTAAAGCTAAAGGTAATAGTCAGGGAAAGCAATTTGTTAAACAACCAAAAAACATTGCAGCAAAAGCTGCAAGACATAGATAACATGGCAAAGACAAAAGCACAACAAGCAGCTATTGCAATCTCAATGAAGAAAGCTGGCAAGACACCTAAAGCAAAAATGGCAAAAGGTGGTAGTGCTAAAAACTGTTGGCCTGGTTATGAAAAAAAAGGAAGTAAAACAATGTATGGTAAAACATATAATAACTGCGTAAAAAAATAAAGATGGCAAAGACACCCGCATGGACGCGTAAGGCAGGAAAGAACCCAACAGGAGGTCTTAATGCTAAAGGTGTTGCTTCTTATAGAGCAGCTAATCCAGGTAGTAAACTTAAGATGGCTGTAACTACAAAACCATCAAAACTTGATCCTAATAGCAAAGATGCTAAAAGGAGAAAATCTTTTTGTGCTAGAATGTCTGGTGTAAAAGGTCCTATGAAGGATGAGAAGGGAAGACCTACTAGAAAGGCTCTTTCTTTAAAAAAATGGAATTGTTAAAATTAAAATATTATGAAAAAAGTTGCATGTGCTAAATGTGGTGGTGCCATGAAGAAAATGGCAAAAGGTGGTACAATGAAAACTACTGTTGGTAAAGCTACCCCAAAAGGTCAGATCTATGGTATTCCACAAACAGGTCCTACAGGCCCTAACTATCAAGGTATTAATACCATGAAAAAAGGTGGTATGGTAAAAAAGAAATACCAAGTTGGTGGGACTTCTACAATGCAACCTGACAAAATGTATACCAATACAACCCCAGGACAAATAGCTGGAGACAGAATGAAAAAAGGAGGTTCTATTAAGAAGATGGCTAAAGGAGGTTCTTTCGGAATGCTTTCAGTAAAAGCTGGTGTTGATAAAAATCCTAAACCTACAGCAGCTGATAGAATTGCAGGTGCTAAAATGAAAAAAATGGCTGTTGGTGGTAAAACTCAAGACTGTCCAAAAGGTCAAGTATTTGATGGTACTAGATGTATTTCCAACATTAGTTCAAAAATAGCAGCTGGAATTCTTGGTACAGGTGTTGCTGCCCTAGGTACTAAAATTGGAATGAATATAAAAGAGAACAAACCAGTTAGACAAGCAAAAAGAGCAGCTAAGAAAAATTCTGATCTTATTGCAAAAAGAGGTGGTGCAGTTGCAAAACGTACAATTACTAAAAGAAAATAGTTGTGCCAACTAAAAAGTCAGATAAGAATTGGATACAAAAAGCTACAGCTTCTATTGAACGTAGAGGTACTAAAGGTAAGTGTACTCCAATTACTAAACCTGGATGTACAGGTAAAGCAAAAGCTCTAGCAAAGACTTTTAAGAAAATGGCTAAAAATAAATAACAGATGTTAAACAGTACAATTGAGATAAAGATCAAGCAACGGCTAAATAAGTTAGATAGTCAAGACTATGACAACATTGAATGTTGGCAAATAGTTGAGGCATTTAATAAAGCACAAGTTGAGTGGGCTAGAAGACAATTGCATGGGATTAATATTTTAAAAGAAGGTGATGAAGGTTCTACACGTAGAAAGGATGATCTTCAAGTATTATTAAATACACAAAGTCTTACAGTTACAGATAAAGAGTATTATTATTTTGCTAAACTTCCTGATAATTATATGCAATGGAAAAGAGTAGATGTATATGCTAAACAAGAATGTTGTGACAAAAGACGTATGACAGTTTATCTTGCCCAGGAAGGAGACTTAAATGTGTTATTAAGAGATAAAGCCAAACAACCTAGTTTTGAATGGGGAGAAACTTTTGCAACATTAATTGGTAATACTACACATATTTATACTAATAATCAATTTGAAATACAAAGTGCAGATTTAATCTATTATAGACAGCCAATTAAAATTCAGATTCAAGGCTGTATAGATCCTTATACAAGTATACAATCTACGCAAAATATAGAGTGTGAATTTAAAGATGATATAATAGAAGTAATTATAGATGAAACAGTAAGTATTTTAGCTGGGGATATGGAATCTGGTAATCAATTCTCTAGAGGTACTGAAACTGCAGAACGTAATAACTAATCATGGAAAATAAAACAAGACTATTAAAGAGAAATCCTGAGCCTACTAAAACAATTAGTAGACCTCAGCCTGTTGTTACGCAACCTAAAACAGAACCAGCTAAAGCACAACCTACACCAAGCACTGGAGTTGGTGGTAGTTCATTAGATACTATGACTGCAGCATGTGCAACAGAGATGATGAATGCAGCTGTAAGTTTTCATAGACTCCATTTAAAAGTAACTGGTGATGGATCTTTTGCAGCACATAAAGCACTCGGAGATTTTTATGAAGGACTTCATGGTCATGCTGATACTTTAGTAGAAGGTTATCAAGGAGTAACAGAGAAGCTTTTAAGTTACACTGATATGCCTATCAGAACATTAGATACTGTAGCAGATGGTGTAGCATATCTTAGAGATATGTATAACTCTATCAACAAACTTCAGGGTATGATGCCATACTCTGAGATTGTAAACAACTTAGATTTAGTTAAGGATGCGATTAACTCTACCAAGTACAAATTGCTTTTCTTAAAATAATTTTGGAAGTTTAAAAAACTTTCACTATATTATAGTATATATATTTATTAATTAAAATTAGAAACAATGAGTTATTTTAATCATGCCTTTAAAAAGGCTTTCATTGCGACTGCAAACACACCTTTTACTGGATTGGCTCTTGGTCAATTAGGTACACCAGGTAATATTCCTGCTAAAGGTCAAGTTTGTTTTGTTGATGCAAAGTCTTGGATTGTACAGCCAACTGCTGGAACTCCGAACAAATGTTGTCCACTTGTACTTGCTGGTGGTTCAATTTATCAGAATGATAAAATTGGTCCTTTTGCTGGTGGTTACTTGGAGACTAACAAGTCAAAAGAAATTAATCCTAAGTATGTAAGCAAATTCTGGTTTTCACAAGGATGTGCTCCACAGAACAATGTCATTCACGTAGGTGTAACTCCTTATACTGATGATGCTTCTGGTACTTCAATTGCAATTGCTACTGCTGGTGCAGAGTTATTGAATGGTGTTTACACAGACGTTCCACTTTTAGTTAATCCACTTGCAGCTACCCCTACTGGTGCTGAAGCTACTATCACTGTATCTGGTGGTGCTGTAACTAGCATTGTAATTACAAATGGTGGTACTGGTTTCTCAACTGGTGCAACTACTGTAAACGCAGGTTACTCTACTTTTACTGCAACAACAGTAAACGCAAGTGATGTTATTGATGTTACTGCTATTACAGCAAATACTCTTCTTCCACAAGTAGGTCAAACTATTGTTGGTATGACTGGTGTTCCTAATGGTTCAGTAATTGAAGAAATTCTTTCAGTTGA
>Ga0181358_1001541_pt1 | contig 10564 bp, 16 predicted proteins | sample Fa13VDMM110SD_FD_130096 | JGI IMG/M metagenome (GOLD analysis project Ga0181358, IMG submission 130096) | Freshwater viral communities from Lake Michigan, USA - Fa13.VD.MM110.S.D | ecosystem: Environmental > Aquatic > Freshwater > Lake | place: USA: Michigan | collected 2013-09-24
AATAAATCCAATAAAACTAAACAGGATAGAGAATCTATCTACTCTCTTGAGATGGTGTTAAAGAATATGAAGTGATTAGTTACTTAACTTATCAATTATTTTTTGGACTTTATGTCTATCTATTTTTCCTTCATAGTCAAATGATTCCTCGGCATTTACTCCATTTATTTCATTTAATTCAATAAAGCCATCTGAACGTTTATTTTCTAATTCAGGACAATCAAAATGTTCTATTATAAAAGACCCTTCCATTTCAAAAGTATCTACTATAAATGCATTAAAAAAATTAATCTCTTCTTTTGTTAGTTTTGATTCATCATATTTGACATTAATTTCACCCCAACTTCTTGTTCCCCATTTATTAATATGTTCATCTATAATATCAAATTTTAAATCAATACAAGGACAGTTTTCTAAATCATATGTAAGTCTAACAATACCGTTTGCCCCACCAATTCTTTCTAACACTGCAGGATTGTCTTTAAATAGACTTTTTAGGTTATCTATACCACCAACTAATTTAGCAACAGAAAATATACCTTCCTTATTAACTACTTTTAGTAACTCATTGGATTCTGATTCTTCTTTTAATATTTTTCTAATTAACTGTTTCATAATTAAAAAATAACCCAAGCTTGTGCCTTGAATTCTAATTGTACTGGTGAACCATAATCTATAACATGAAAATCAAAGTAATTTTTAAAAATACCGACTATGTCTATTTTTATTCTGCTCAATGGTCTCAATTCTTCTTTTTTTAAATCAACAAATTTTAATGTTACCACAATTACATCCACAGTAGGTGTCCCCCTTGTTGATCCTAACTGTACCTTTCTTGTTTTATATTCAACATCAACAAGGTTTGGGTACTGAGATTTAATGTAATCGATAATATCACTTTTAGTACTTTCAAACCTCTCAAATTCTTTATAGTGGTTATCGATAAACTCCTGTCCTTGAAGTTCTTCTTTTAATATTTTTTTGATAGTGTTTTTCATTAGTCGTCAAATTCGTCTTGCATTATTTGGTATTTTAATGTGGCGTTTGTACTGTTAGTTAAATTCCAATTACAACCAATAAATATCATTTGAAGATACCCATTTTTTGATTTTTTTAATGTTCCGTTTGTTTTAAATTCATACTCTTTAATTATAGTATATAATTCAGTATCACATCTATCGATGTCATTTGTAAATGCACCGATGTCTGGATCCTCGCAGTCGGTAGTAATCTCAAAAACACATTCAAACTGCCCCCATCTTTCATCGTGACTAATATCACTAACCAAAATTTCTTTTATCCTTTCTGAATTTCCTTCTGTTATATATCCCAAAGTTTGGAATGATTTTTTTGCGTTTTCTAATTTATTTTCCATATTACCAACTATTCCCTATTACTCGACCCATTTCAAGATCACGAAGTTTATCTACATATAATTTATCAATATATCCAGGAGTTTCTTTTTCTTTTTTAATTAAATCACTTGCTTTCCATAAAGTATTTTTGACAATCAAATCAATCATTTCATCATCTGTCACCCCTTCAGGTTTTGAAACAGGAGGAACACAAACTTGAGACTTTTCTGGGTGTTCAGAAAAACTATTCATTGAAATGTCATTTCTTCCCAATTCACTTTGGATTTTTTCTATCATTGTATCTTCAAACCATTCTTCAATTACATATCTTAAATAGTTTCTTCTTACCGGTATATCGGTTTGTAAATTGTCCATAACATCTTTGGGTATCCATAATTCCGAGTTATCAAAATCTCGTTCACTTGTTTTTCGGGCATCATCCCAAACATCATAATCATGGTTAAAATCCACACTAAATCGTGCTATCTCCATACCGTTATTACACCATTCAAAAGTATAACTAAACTCGTATTCCTTCATTTGGTACATCTTAGCCCCATCAAAATAGTTATCTAACCAATTATATATTAGTTTTTCTACGTTTGGTGTTGGCTTTGGGTATTTCTTTTCTACCTCTTGTAATAATATTTTTTTAATTAAGTGTTTCATACAATATATATAAATACCCTATAAAATGAAAAATGTGGAGTGTTACCTCCACATTCCTGACTCTTACATCATTTCTTCAGCAAGTTCCCAAAGTTTTGTATTTACTTGGTTCACCGCCATTATGTTTTGTAGTCCTCTGAGTTTAGTTCTTCGTCCTTTTGGTGATGAATATTCCTTCCTTCCTCTGACAAACTTCTCCTGTACTACATTGAATACTTTCCACATATCGTCACCTTCATCCTCAACACGGTTTGGTGTCAATAGTCCAACGATTTCCAAGTCGTTCAAGACTTTTTCTTTACTGAAACGAATCTCAGCAGATTTACGAACAAAATCAATTTTCTCATCTGTTGTCATCTCACGTTCCATCATTCGGTTAACCGATCCTTCAATCTTTGGTAGTTTACCTGCAAATGATTCTGTAAGTCGTTTTACATCATCTAAATCAAATCGTTGGTGTCTTACGTTAAATGATTCAGCAAGTGCCGTGGGAACCGTTAATCCATTTTTACAGATCACTCGGTGAAGTCCTGCACTAACTCCAAGTGTTGTCATACCGTTGTGTGAGTTTCTGATTATCGCCTCAACCAATGTATCACCAACTTTTGGTAGTTCTCCGTTACGTAAACGGATTTCGTGTACTCCGTACATTCCACGTCCTGTTTGTCTTGCGGATGCAATTTCCCACCCTTCTCTTTCAAAGTTTTCAAGAATATCCATAGTTGGAACAAATACATATTTATCAGACATCTTTGGTGATGCTGAGGTTGCGAATACTGAAGGTGTTGCTGATTTAAGTTGTTGAGTTGTCATCATATCTATATCGTTTTAAATGTTTCACAAAGATATGTCCTTTATTCTAAACTTCCAAATGTTTTTTAATATATTTATTACTATGGACAAAAAAATTAAAAATTTAATAGATAAAAACGTTTTCAATAGTAACTTATTGGATTACGACATTGAAGAAATGGTTACTTATGGTGTGGATGTTGTATATATAACAATCCATGTTGATCACTTTAAATTATGGAGAAGTTCAGGTTATTTTGATCCTAAATATTATGAATTAATTGTGTCGTTAGATGATGGGTATTTTCAAGAATCCCTTGAGGAGTTTTTACCTATTTTTGGTTTTAGTTTTGAGGATATCCAGTTTATATACAAACCAAAAGTTAACACTAAAGGTGATAGATACTCGGCGTATAATAAGTTATTTAAAGCTCTTAATGATTTAGTGTATCACTTTGATTATACTTTTTATCCAGGTTCACCTTGGCTAAATGTTGATGTAGTAGTGTTAAGTGAAATTCAATTTTATGATCTTAGTGAAATATTAGAAGAAGAATACGATATAGACACAGATGATATAGTGATGTTAGAACAATAGTAATTAAAGTACGGTAAGTCTTGTTTTAAAAACTTTTTTAACCTTAAGTTTTGGATACAATTCAGAAAACACATTATTGATTGCCGTATTTTTCATAGAGCACCCATTAACAAACTCATTTGTTAAGTTCTTACCTATAGTGTTTTTATCGTAATATAAATTGTTGGTTAATTTATCGTAATACATTATACCATTAATATCTTTATCGATAACAATTATATATTCATCTCGTTCGTTTACTTCTTCAATACTTTCATTAATAAACAAAGACATTTGATTTAATGTCTTGTTTATTTCCTCCGTATTTAACGTCGGTTTTTTTAACATTTTTAGTATACGCATCACAGTTTACTCGTTTTGTGGTTTTACAAGATACAAATATAAGTGAAATTGTAAAGATTAAAAAGTATTTTTTCATTATTCAGTTATTAAATTATTTACCAATGATTTTATTTTTTCTTCATTAATAACGATAGTCATTTATCGCTTCTTCTAACAAAGGATTCAATTCTTCTTTCAACATAATATAATAATCATTATTAAAATAATCAATTAACTGTCTCAATGTTTTAATGTTATTAAGTTTATTATCATTTTTTAAGTCCTTAATTGAACTAACATTTGCGTCAACATCATACTGAGTACCGTCTAAATCATATAAATAAGTAATATCAATAGGTAGTACATTTTCAGAATCCCACATTAATGTTGCCATTCCTAATAACACATACCCCTCTTTTGATTTATAATTAAAGTTAAGTGCTCCTGACAAAGAATCTTTACTAATACTAACTCTTGATCCATCTTCGTAGTTATAATCTTTGGTTATTAAACCACTATTCCAAAGTAACTCATACAGGAAATTATATTTATCTTCGTATTCAGTCTTTTTATCGTTTATCATTTCACGATCATAAAGTGAAATGATGACTACACCTTTATCTAAACCAGTATAATTAAGTATATCATCGATAGATTGTCCAGCATCATACATAGTATTAATAAGAGTCTTTGTCTTATTAAAATCTAAATTACTTTCTTGTAACTTATTAAATTGTTCTTCTGTTATTATTATTTTCATTACCACTGTCTATTTGTGTTGGTATTTATAACCTCTCTAAGATTTAACCTAATATTATTTTTACCTATTATTCTTTCGCACTCTTGTTGTAATTCCCAAACCATTTCATCCATATTCATATTTTGAAATATGGTTTCTATATAAACATCAATGGTAACAAACAAATGACTACTTTCTTTACCTGTTAGGTAATCTTTCCCTGTAACCTTTTGTACGTCAACAACTTTTATTTCTTCAGTCACATAAATACTATCTTCAACATACGATACTTCAAAAAAACCATCCTCAACGTTTTCTTTTAGTGTTTTAAAACTCATATCAATAACATTTTGCATGGACTCCGTATTTGACTCCAACAACATTTTATACTGACTTTCTGTAATTATTATTTTCATTCTTTTATCCAACATAAATTTGTTTCAACCATTATTCCTGTTTTTTTAGTTACTTCTTGATATAATATATCTTCAATTACTGATTTAATTTCACTATCAATTTCCCACCACAAGTCTTCATTCTCCTCTAAATCTCTTAATAAATAAGTTTCCCCATCAGTCATTAAAGTTACTTTACCATCACTTTCAATTGGTCCATTAACAAATATCAAATTATCTTCTTCATAGTCACTATGAAACTGCGGTTTAAATTTAAAATCGTAACCACCAACAAAATTATAATCATTAGTATCAAAAGTCCTATCGATTAGTTGGAAAGCCTTTTCAATCATTTTATCCCAACCACCAAGAAAATCCCTATACATTTCGTAAATTTCTTTCCTGTCTTGTGGTTTATAATTAATATAATCAACAACGTTAGGATTAAAATCTATTTCACCGCCACTATCAAGTTCACTTTGCCAAATCTTAAATAATATATTTTTAGCCACCTCATCTTCTTGGGTGTAATTTTCTAAAATTCTATATTGTGATTCTGTTATTATTATTTTCATTTTTTTATAATTAAATCAATATATATTGGTACTATCCTATTTTTTAAAAGTTTTGAGAAGAAAATATAAATTTCATCCGTTAAAAATTGTTCAAAATCTCCTGTATCATAATCTAATAAACTATACTGCTCAAATATATCCATATTTGGAACTATATCATAATCTCCTCTATTTTTATTATAAAGGTAACCATCAACAGTACCTCCAACAACCCTACAAACAATATCAATAATCCCTCCGTGTTCTTTTAACCCATAAGAATATACCTCATCAACAAATATAATAATATCTAAATTCGAGTCCCCTTTAATTTCAAATTCGTCGTGTTCTATTAAGTCCTTCATATCTTGGGTTATCTTTTTAAATCCCCCATTATATTCGTACCAAATAGGTCTAATAGTCTCATAATCATCTCTACTATCTTTTCTAATATCAGTAAAGTGATATATCATGTCATCTAAAAAAGGTTCTTCCCCATTTTTTTTCTGATTGTTCCAAAATGAAAATAAAAACTCTCTAAGGTTATCCTCAGTTAAAGTTTTGTATTGTGCCTCGGTTAATATTATTTTCATTTAATTCTTAATTTTTGACCTGGTGTTATTGTGTCAGATTTAAGTCCATTTAATTTTTTTATACTACTTGACGTTACCGACTCATCATATTTGGATGCGATTTTAGATAGAGTATCTCCTGATTTAACAGTGTATGTTTTTAAATCTTTACCTATTTTTTCAATATCACTTAAAATCGGATCAAGCCAACTAGATGGTTTTGGTGTGGTTGGTTTTGGTATTGATATAGTTGTTTTAGGTTTTGGAATATTTATTGTCGCTTTAGATTTTAGTTCCTCACCATATTTCAAAAATGCTCTTTGGTTTGTTTTCATTCTTTGTGCTACCGAACCTTTCATTCTTGGATCATCCGCTCTTGAAAAGTCTATTTTCCATCCCGATAAATATTTTTCAGCAGCCAAGTCCCATTCACCTAAATTAATACTCTTTACCCACTCATAACTACTTTTAGCTTCACCTCTAAATACAGCATTAGTTAATGCTCTTTGAACATATATTGGATAAGTATCATATTTAGGGAAAAGTTTTTTAGCCTTTGATTCTTCCTTTGATATGTCTTGGCTTAATAAATCTTCAGCCTTTTTATTTGTAATTGCGTTTCCCGCCTTTGCTTCTGCACCTGTATGTCCCCAACCAATAGTTAAAACCCCTCCGTATGGTGATTTATTTCTTATAAACGTTTTAGGGTTTTTAGGATCTTTATCATCAAACGTATAATGATTACCAACAGAGTTTGTAACCGTTGATTCAAAACTTTTAATAGTGTTTCTAAAAACATCATCATTTACTAAACTTTCATTTAGAATGTTGTATTGTCTTTCTGTTATTATTATTTTCATATGTTATAAATATTCTACTAAATTATCAGATAATATTTCATTAAAATACCCATCATCAAAGTCACTGTTATACCAATTATCATTAAAGTACGGTTTAGGTTTTTCAATATCTCCGTTATATATTGCCGTTCTAAAAATACACTCCATATCGTTACCGCAATTTTCTAAATAATCGGATAATTCAATATCGTCAATATCGTCAATAATTTTTAAATCTATTTCTAAAGTTACACCTTGATCGTTCATTGATAAAACCTTTCCGTATGTTTCTAGTGCGGTTTTTAATGCACCATATAAGTGATCAGAATACACATCACCATCCACCGTATTTGCTGAACGTATTAATGATGATGAGATATTATCAAAACGGTCGTAATCTAATATTTCATCAGTTGGTGTGTTACTTAAATCTTCATTATTTTCTTTAGAAATAATTTTTTTAATGACAGATAAATTAGATTCATCAACATTATTAATTAATTCTTCGGGTATGTAATAATTGTAGTCGGGATCCCATATCTCCCATGAATTAGTTAATATTATTTCATAAAGTGAATTACTTCTGTAGTATTTCCTGTCACCCTTTAAGAAATTTCCAATATCGTCAGGTTCTATATATATAGTAAATGTACCTTTAAGTTCAATTTTATCGATAACACCCAAATCAACTAATAATTTTTTAGTCTTATAATCATTAAATAAGTCGGGACGATTTTCATATAAATCTTTTATTTCACTAACATCTAAGTCTCCAATTTGGAAATCGTTTTTTGAATTATATTCTCTACCAAAACCATTTATAAAATAGTCATGTTCTTCCCCACCTCCACCAATAAGATAGAATAATGGGATTATATATTTATGAAATTCTTTTTTTGGTTTTGAGTTTTTTGGTCCTTTCATTTGCCAAATATACCCATCGTTATCTCCAATAGACGCAGTAACAACACTATTGTTTACCGTATAACCATCTTTTATTTTTTTAACATTTCTTAATGACCATATCGTATTACGACTATTTGTTTTGCCGCAGTGACCCATTCTTTTTTTTTCTTCATTACACTCATTTGTTCCCGTATTAACCCAATAAAACCCTTCACCAGTGTCGTCTCTAAAATCTAAAACAATATCACCTTTTTCTTTATAGTTGATGTCTCCTCCACTAACACCTAATGATTCGTGCCACTCATTAGCCTTTATTTTAAGTTCTGGAATATTTAAATTTTTATATTCACTTACATTACCATTTAACCCAACCCTAATCCAATCCATTATTTCAACAACTTTCTGAGCATAGAAAGACTTAAGATTACCTGAGTTAAGTCTTTTAACCGCAACGTCTTTTGTTAATTCGGATTGATCAGCCAAATCCCAACTTCTAATAATTACAAGTTGGTAGTCGATTAATTTATTTGCCATCCAAACCGATAATGGACCACAAGTACTATCTAAAAATTCAGCATTTTCCTCATTTAACCCAACCTTATCTATTAAGATTTTTTTCTTTGATGCTTCGGTAATTATTGATTCATCAATTTTATTTTTTTTCTTTCCTTTTTCAGGTATTTCATGTTCTTTTGGTAATATATCTACACCAATTTTTTTACCAAATATTATTAAGAATGGTGTAACAGGAATTGGGATAGGTATTAACGCTATTGTAACCATCAATAGGTTTTTAATAACGTCGACAGATTGCCCTTGAATAAATTCAACATCTTTTTTATCTAAATCAAATTCTCTATTTTTTGTGTATGATTTTACGGCATGGGTTAATATTCGAATAAGGGCTTTAGTTTCTTCCATTTCCGATTTTGCTCTTTTTTTAATATTATTAACTTTGGATAGTATTTTTTTAATTATCCCTTCCTCACTTTTATTCTCGGATAACACTAAATCTCCCTTTTTAAATTCCATAATAATAAATACCATAGAAAACAAAAAAGTCAGGAGTTAATCCTGACTTTACATTATATAATGGATGGGTTTAAACTAACCCGTAAAGTGCCGCCTTATCACCCATCAATTGTATTGCTTTGGCAACCGCCTCATCTTTAGTTTTTAAATCACCTGAAGACAATTTTTTTCCGTGTAGGATATTATACACTGTAGATTTAACATCCGCTTTAACAAACTTGTGTTTACTCTCTTTTTTAGGTTTTAGATTATCCTTAGCATAGATATCCAAATAACCAACTTTGCAAATGTAACGCCCTTTGTTTCCTGTTTTTGTTGCCATAATTTTTTTTGTTTATTTTTAAATGATTTATAATAGTACAAATGTATAAAAACTATTTTGATTAATCAAATGAATCCTCAGAAGATTTTTTATTAAAGTGAAAATTATAATAAGGTGACATACGTTCATCATTATATAATCCAAACATTTCTAAAATACCTAACAACTCCACCAATATTTCGTGTCTATTTCTTTGTGCCATTTCATACACTTCACCGTCTTTGGTTTCTATATTAATATATAATTGTAAAATTGGCGTGCGACTAAACACACTACTTTTTAATCCGTAGTTTTGTAAAGTGAATGTTAGTGGTACTTTATCACTGTACGTATTTGATAGTTCTGACATCGCGTTTAATGCGACTTTTATTCCTTTAATGTCGTAACCAATCTCTGCGATTTTTTCTTCAGATTCTTTCAAATGTTTTTTTCTTCCTTGACAATGTGCTCTTTTTGAAAATCCTTTTGGGTTGTTACAGTTAATACTTTTTTTGTATTTTTCTGACCATTTTTCAGTGACTTCTTCTTTCTCGTAGTTTTTCCAAAAGTTTTCAAGTTCATCGTGATTATAATTTTTTTTATGTGAATCATAACCACACATATGACATAGATAGGGGTGTTTGTTTTTTTTTTCTATTTCCCAAGAGTGATTGCACTTATCACAATTAAACTCCTTTGAGTCATTTTCTCTTATTGTATCTAATTGTTCTTTTGTGACTAATATTTTCATTATTTATAAATAGTTCATTTTTAAATTATATACCTCACCCAACATTAAAACCATGCGACATTGAAGTTCCGAATGTTGTGACTCCCCTTAAATTATATACCTCACCCAACCCTGTCGATCACCGAACGCATCAACCAATGTTGTGACTCCCCTTAAATTGTATGCTTCATCCACCGTGTTTGATCGACTCCTTCCGCAATGAAATGTTGTGACTCCCCTTAAATTGTATGCTTCATCCACCCATCTTGTTGTAAGTTCCTGCGTCTCAGAGTAGTTAAGTCCAAAACCAACTTCCAAAAATGACCAAATGTCAGAATAATCTATGTAAACATATTCATTTTTTCTATCGTAAATCATCAGATTATTCCCTTTTTCAAATCTAAATAATGTCCAGTCTTTTTCACTTTTTGACTGAACGACATCCATATCGTTAAACATATGTAGGAACTCCATCGGATCGTTGTTAAACCCTAATTTTACTAAATTTTCTGCTCCGCTGACAATCTCCGCAGTATCTTTAAAACCAAATTCTTTAACTTGTTGTTTAAGATTCTGTTTAAGACTTTCTTCTTTTAATATTTTTTTGATTATATGTTTCATTGTTTGTTTTGTTTTCCAAGTATAAAGTTCATATCGGTTATAAACTGATTACTTTTTGCTAAATCCATTACAATATCTTGTGGTAGTTGTCTACCTAAACCATTAACTCCATATTTACTACCAAACTTATTTAATACTTC
>Ga0181358_1001543_pt1 | contig 10560 bp, 13 predicted proteins | sample Fa13VDMM110SD_FD_130096 | JGI IMG/M metagenome (GOLD analysis project Ga0181358, IMG submission 130096) | Freshwater viral communities from Lake Michigan, USA - Fa13.VD.MM110.S.D | ecosystem: Environmental > Aquatic > Freshwater > Lake | place: USA: Michigan | collected 2013-09-24
AACTCAGGAGTTATACTACCATTAGATTTTAGTTTAGAGATGGATGGATTGAGTGGAATAATACCTCACTCAGCTTTTGTTATTCCCTCAAATTCATTACCTTCATCTTATATAATTCAAACCGGTACTGATAAAAGAAAACAAAAAATTGCCTTTATTTTACATACAATAGATCAAAATTTTAGTGAAAATAAATGGACTACCAAAATAACAGGCCAAACTCTTAATATTAGATTTGAACCATTAACTGAAGAAGAGAAAAAACAAATTCAAGCTGCTAAAGATAAGCAAAACTCTAAAACTCTATTAGATTTCCAAAATGTTGGGAATAATGGTTCACAAACTTCTAGTAGAAATAAACAAGCAGCTTATAATAAAATGGAAATAACCTTTCCAGGATTTAAAACTAAATTAAAACAAGTAGCTGCAAATATTGGAGTAACTGAAGATGTTTTAGTTACAGTAATGTATAAAGAATCTGGAATAAGAACTGATGTTAGGAATAATATAGGATGTGTAGGATTAATTCAATTTTGTCCTGATAAAGGAGGTGGAACTACTAAAACTATAAAAGGAAAAACTTATAGTTTATCATCAATTCAAACTATGAATGGTTTAGACCAGCTAGATGTAGTTGAAAGATATTTTAAATCTTTAGGTTTTTCTAGTGGAAAGCCTGCTTCAGCTGGTGATTTATATGTTGCTACTTTTTATCCAATTGCTAAAAATAAATCTCAAAACTTTATTATAGGTAGCGAAAAAAGTGAAGCATATGCTGCTAAAGTAGCTGAACAAAACCCAGGTATAACTAAATTTAGTACCAGATTTTTAAATGGTAAAAAAGTAATTGATAAAGCCGCATTTGAAAAATATGTTTATTCTTAATAAAATATGAAATATTTTCCTAAATCCCGAATATTAACAAATCAAACAGCTAATCCAAACCAATTTAAAACTCCTAATGGTAAAGATTATACTGGCCCCTATTATACTACTTTTACAGGTGAATCATTTACAGGAATTGATCCTAGTAAAGGATCTTCAATTCCTCTAACTGAAACTCCCCCAATAGCTAGTATTGATTTTGGTAACCCTGTAATTGAAAATTATAAACAATTAAATTCTAGCATAGATGCTAATTTAATAGACCCAACACCTTTTACACCAAAACCTACAGAAGCAGACTATATAGTAGGTAGAATTACAAGATATATTGCAAGGCAAAAAGGTGGTACCCAATTTAGAGTAATGGAAATAGACAAAACCACTTATGATAATTTAACTAAACAACGAGGCAATCTTAATTACTCAGTTTGGAGAGCAATTTCCATCCAATGGCAAATTTCAGGCCCACTAAATGATGAATTAGTAAACGGAATTAAAGTAAGACCTGGTATAATTGATACCAATGAAAAAATTCTAAATCAAGCAGAAAAGAATTTTATAGGTATAAAACAATACCTAAGTAACCCAACCCAGTTTGCTAGGTAAAATATTTTTCGTATATTTATTATAAAATTAGATATGAATAACATTAAATTAAATGATATCCTAAAAGATATTTTGACAGAATCTACTGAAGAAAAAACATATGAAGTTGAATATTGGTATCGTTATGGTAAAGATGGAGATGATAAAGATTCTGATACTATAGAAGTAAAAGCAACTTCTGAAGAAGATGCAATTAAAAAAGCTAAAGAAAAAGCAAGAAGATTATCAATTTCATCTTCATTTAAAGCAAAACTAAAAAAACTAAAAAAATAAAAAAAATGGAAAACTTTAATTTAAAATCATTCCTTGCTGAAGGGAAAATGCTGGGTGAAGAAATGCAAGAGCACTTCCTTAAAGATAGAGATTTACAGAAGATAAATAAAATAATGTATACTTTATATGATAGTGATAAAATAGGAGGGGATGAGTATAGTGCTGCACAAAAACTATTGCAGAGTATTGATTCTAGATTAAAATAATAAAAATAAAAGTGGAAAACTTTAATTTAAAAACATTCCTTGCTGAAGGAAAACTCCTAAAAGAGGAAATAACCCCAGATGTAGAAGAATATTTAACAGATTTATACGATTTATTTTCTAGTGAAGATTATGAAGAAGGAGAAGAAGTTAGTAATTTAATTTCTAAAGAAGAATATGGTGATCCTGAAGCTTATGACAATGCTGATATGTTTGACAAAGCTTATAATGAAATAAAACAACAAGGTGGTTCTGTTGTAATTGAAGGAGAACCTAATATTACATTTTCTTTAGAAGGAGAAGATATAGTAATGAATTACATAGTAGAATAAAAAAATAAAAAATGGAAAACTTTAATTTCAAAAAGTACCTTGCCGAAGGAACATTAACTAATGAAATGGCAAGAACATCTGATCCTAAAAATACTACTAAAGGAGTACAAGCTGCGGTTGTAGATTATATAGGTGGAATTGCAGATAATATTGCAGAAGCTACTGGATTTAATTTAGTAAAAACTGATACTCAATATAGTAATGCTGTTATTTTATACTTTGAAGACCCAAGAGGTGCAAACTTTATGTCTAAAACTCCTATGTTTAAGGTGGAAATAGATGTAAGTGTTAGATCTGCAGGTTAAATTAAAATAAAAATTAAAAATAAATTAGGCTCCCATAGGGAGCCTTTTTATATTACACAAAAATAAAGGTTATGTTTTATATAATAGAGACTCAAGATCAATTATCACAACTCCATCCTCAAGAGAGTTGCTACATTAATGTTATTCCACTATCACCAAACTACCACCCTATACTAACTGAAGTATCATTAATTTATTATAAACCAAAACATGGTAAGGGATTAATATTAACTATAAATCATAGTGAAGGATTTTATTTAAGCTTAGAAAAAGTAAAGGAATTTCTTCTAAAACACAAGTTAATCTACGCTTTAGATAAAAAAACAACTGCTCATTTAATAGGGAAAGAATTTTTAGGTGAACATGTTTTAGATGTAAATTTGCTTTCACTATCCACCACTCACACCCCTCCGTATATACAAGATTGTAATACCAATATACACACTCATTTTGAACGACTTTATGGAGATAAAACCTATTTAAATTCAATTATCCCTATTTCTAAACATTATGAGACTCAAGAAAAGATATATGAAAAGGTAGTAGGATTTTTAAGTTTAAATTATTATAACAGCTATTATAACCATGAGTATATTAGAGTGTTCTACGATATTGAGAAACAAGGAATAATGTTAAATTTACCTGTTTTTGCCATGAATTTCAAGCCTAAAAATGCTAAATTTAATATAAAAGATAATAAAATCTATACTCAATATAACTTGTATAATTTTACCTCAAGACCTACAAATTCATTTAATAGTATAAATTTTGCCGCTTTACCAAAACATGGAGAAACAAGATCCGCTATTGTACCTCAAAATGATGTTTTATTTGAATTTGATTACGATTCGTACCATCCACGTATTTTAGCAAAATTGATTGGATATGAATTTGATGAAGCCTCGGTTCACATTCATTTAGGGAAAATGTATTTTAAAACGGAGGAATTAACAGCAGAGCAATATCAAGCCTCTAAAGAATTAACATTCAAACAACTATATGGAGGAGTGTTTGAACAATACAAAGATATACCATTTTTTGCTAAAGTGAAAGAATATACAGATAAGATATATCAAGATTTTAATTCTCTGGGATATATAAAATTAGTTGGAGGGAGAAAATTATTTGCACAAGATATTGAAAATGTTACACCACAAAAACTATTAAATTATATTATACAATCAGGGGAGACTTTTTATAATGTAATATCTATAAGAAATGTATTAAGATATTTGGAAGATAAGCAAAGTAATATTATATTATACACTTATGATTCGATTTTAGTGGATTATAGTAGAGAGGATGGGAAGGAGGTATTAAAAGAAATAAAGAATTTATTAGAAAATGAATTCGGATTTAAAGTAAATGCGAGCTACGGAACAGATTACAACAATTTAAGCAAAGTATAAATAAAAAGTTATGATTAATACACAGATTATAGACCCCTCATATATTTATTTCCAGTATGACATAGATGTCACTTACCCAGATTTAAAAGATATGAATAAATTATTTTGTACGTTTTCAAGTAAAAATGACTTGGAAAGTACTTTATCCACTATACAATCTCAATACAAAATTTTATTTAATAAGATATTTGTTTTATACGTTTCCTCTACAGAGGAATACGTTTGCACCTATAACATAGATCATAACAACATGTCTAATGGGTTATTGAGTAATACAATTTTACTACATAGAAAAAAGGAATCAAATACCCTTTATACTATAAATGCTTTAAACGATTTAATTAAATCATTAAATAGTGGAGTATTAGATACTTCATTTACAGTCAATTGGACTGATTATAAAAATTGTATATTATTAACACACGCAGGTGAGTTAAGAAAATTAGATACAAAAATTTACAAAATAATTACATTATAGGCTATGGAAGATTTTAATATAAAGAAAGCAAAAAATTTCTTATTAGAAGTTGATAATGAAGAAGCAGCTTTTGATGCTGAATTTTTACAAGCAGCTAATGCAATAGCAGGAGCAATAGGAGCAGAGTTAAAAAACAAAGACTCAAAACAATTAGATGAAGAAGTAGTAACTGCCACAATTGCAGCTGTACTAACAGCAAACGCAGTAGTAGGATTTATATCAAAATACTCAGCAAAGTTATTTAAACTTTTAAATTACAAAAAAGGGGAAGATATTGCAGAAAAGATACATCACTGGGCTCATGACAATGAAAAGAACTTTCAAGCTCCTATTAGAAGAGTCTTAGGCTTCTTTGTAAAAGATCCAAAAACATTAGACATACTAACAAAGAGTGTATACGCTATAGTAGTAGGAAGTATGGCAGCTGGATATGGTGCAACAGCACTTGATAAATTATCACAATCAGAATGGTTTCAAGGAGCTTTATCATCACTTAAAACAATAGCAAAAGGAGAAGAAGCAATAGTAAATGCATATCCTGCAATTAGAAAATTATTCATATAAAATAACAGTAGATACAAAAATTTACAAGATAATTTCTCTTTAAAAATATTTGGCTGTCTGAGATATCTTTATTATATTTACGGTCACATAAATTAGTTTTAACATTTAAATTTAAAAAGTTATGAATTTAGACTTGATTCAAAACAAGTTGAATGCTCTATCAGCCCCTAAAGGAGGTGGTATGAAAAACAATGAAAAAGCATTAAGCTTTTGGAAACCAACAGTTGGAAAAGCCTTAGTAAGGTTTGTTCCTTCAAAGTACAATCCCGAAAACCCATTTAGAGAATTATATTTCCATTATGGAATAGGGAAAAGAACTATTATTTCACCTTCAAACTTTGGTGAAAAAGACCCAATCATCGAATTTTCTAAAGAACTTCGTAAAACTAAAGAACCTGAAAACTGGAAACTAGCTAAAAAACTTGAACCAAAAATGAGAGTTTTTGCACCCGTTATCGTTAGAGGTGAAGAAGACAAAGGAGTACGTTTATGGGAATTTGGTAAAGAAATTTATCAATCATTACTATCATTAGCTGCTGATGAAGATATCGGAGATTTTACCGATATCATGGAAGGTAGAGATATGAAAATTGAAACAGTAGGACCTGAAACTACAGGAACTGAGTACAACAAATCTCGTATTATGCCTGCTTTAAAAACTACACCATTATGTAATGATAATGATGAGTTAAATAAATGGTTAGAAACACAACCAGACCCAACTTCATTTTCTAAAAAATACACTTTTGAAGAAATTAAACAATTCTTAGCTGAATGGTTAAACCCAGAAGAAGAAACTAAAGAAGAAGGTGGATTAATGGATGGTCCTGCTACTGATTTCGAACCATCAACTCCAATAGAATCTAAATTCGAATTAGATACTAAACCAAAAGCCAACAAAGCCTTCCCAGCTAAAAAAGAAATTCCAACCGCTGATGAGTTTGATGACTTATTTGGTGATAATTAATTAATTTATGGCCGGTAAAAAAACAGAAAGCCTTTCCGGCAAAGTCGGAAAGGCAGTTACTGGGACTTTCTCACTTGATAAGTTCAAAAAAGGTAAAAATTTAGGACAGAGTTCATCTAATTTTAAACCACAAGCGTGGATTAAATTTACTGATCCTGTTTCTGAAATGTTAGAAATGCCTGGTATTCCTAAAGGACATATTACTTTAGTTAGAGGTCATAGTAATACAGGTAAAACTACCTTATTAATTGAAGCTGCAATTGAAGCACAAAAAACTAATGTACTACCAGTTATTATTATAACTGAAATGAAACATAGTTGGGAGCATTGGTCTGCAATGGGATTTGATTTAGGTGAAACAGTTGATGAAGAGGGAAATAAAGATTATAAAGGTTTCTTTATTTATGCAGATAGAGAATCATTGCAATCTATTGAAGATGTAGCTGCATTTATTGCTGACTTATTAGATGAGCAAAAGAAAGGTAATTTACCTTATGATTTATTATTCTTATGGGACTCAATTGGATCAATTCCATGCCAGATGTCTATAGATAAGAATACTAATTCCCCAATGTGGAATGCAGGTGCTATGTCTCAACAATTTGCTAACTTTATCAATCAAAGATTGATTATGTCTCGTAAAGAATCACAATCTTATACTAATACAATGCTTTGTGTAAATAAAGTATGGGTTGAACCTGCACTTATGCCAATGGCTCAGCCAAAACTAAGGAATAAAGGCGGCGATAGTATGTTCTTTGATGCATCATTTATTATTACCTTTGGTAACGTAACTAGTCCTGGTACTCAAAAAGTAAAAGCTACTAAAAATGGTAAAGAAATTGAATTTGCTCTAAAAACAAAAGTATCTTGTGATAAGAATCATGTAACAGGTGTAACAGCCAAAGGTACTATTGTAAGTACAGCTCACGGGTTTATTAAAAATTCACCTAATGAGATAAACAAATATAAAAAAGAACACTCTAAAAATTGGGCTAGTATCTTGGGAAGTGATGATTTTGATATTGTTGAAGAAGAAAACCTTGATTTCTTAGGAGTGGACACATCTGAAATTTAATTATGAATTACAAAGATCTTTTAAATAACATAAAAGAAGATTCACAAAGTGAGGCCCTACATTTAAATAGTAGGGTCTTATTAGTGGATAGTATGAATACTTTCTTAAGATCATTTGCTGTTATAAACAGCACAAACACACAAGGAACACACGTTGGGGGTATGATTGGGTTTTTAAGATCATTAGCTTATGTAGTTAATTTAGTACAACCTACTAGAGTAATTTGTGTTTTTGATGGTGAAGGAAATACTACAAATAGAAAGCATTTATATGCTGATTACAAAGGTAATCGTAAATTAAAAAGAGTAACAAATTGGTCTTCATTTGATAATTTAGAAGAAGAATCTGCTTCATTATCCCAACAAATGTTAAGATTAATTGATTATTTAAAAACATTACCAATTAGTATTATAACTAGAGATAAATTAGAAGCAGATGATTTAATTGGTTATTTAGCCCCTAGATTTGATTCTTCTATTATAATGTCAGCCGATCAAGATTTCTTACAATTGTGTAGTGATACTGTGCAAGTATACTCTCCAATTAAGAAGAAATTCTATGGACCCAAAGAAGTATTTGATGAGTATGGATTATGGCCTCAAAACTTTATTAACTATAAAGTATTAATGGGTGATAGTTCTGATAATTTACCTGGAGTAAAAGGATTAGGTCCTAAAAAATTATTTAAATTATTTCCTGAACTTACAAGGGATAAAAAAGTAATTCTAAAAGAAATTATTCAAAAAGGACATGATAAGCATGAAGAAAATGGGATTTATGGTAATGTTTATTTATTTAAAAAACAACTAGAAATAAATGAGCAATTAATGTCATTAGAAAATCCTAATATTCCTGATTATGATACTGAAGTATTAGAAAATTTATTATTAGAAGATCCTTATACTTTAAACCAAGTAAGATTCTTACAGTTACACAAATCAGATTTGTTAGAAAGACAAATATCTCCCAACATAGAATTTTGGATTTCGAATAATTTTTCGTATCTTACAAAGTACAAACATAAAAAATAAAAGTTATATAAATGGTTGCATTCGCTAGTTTAAAGGATTACGGTCCTAATTTTCAAATAAAAGTAATCAATTCTTTACTAAAAAATAAAGCATTTTTACTTAATGTAAGAGACATTATTGATGATAGCCATTTCGAACATCCTGGTCATAAGTGGGTTTTAACTGAAACCTTAAAATACTTTGACAAATATCATACAACTCCAACCTTAGATACTTTAAAAATTGAAGTTAAAAAGATAGACAATGATATTCTACAAACAGCTGTAAAAGAACAGTTAAAACTGGTTTATACTACTCAATATGATGATCAAGAGTATGTTGAAGAAGAATTTTCTAATTTCTGTAAAAACCAATTACTAAAAAATGCTCTAATTGATTCAGTAGACTTATTAAAAAGTGGTCATTACGATGATATCAGATTATTAATTGATAATGCTTTAAAAGCAGGTGCTGATAAAAATCTAGGTCATGAGTATAAAAAAGATATTGAATCTCGTTATAGAGAATCAAGTAGAAAAGTAGTACCTACACCTTGGACAGTTTTAAACACATTACTACAAGGTGGATTAGGTGGTGGTGATTATGGTTTAATTTACGGTGGTCCTGGTGGTGGTAAATCATGGGATTTAGTAGCATTAGGTGCATTTGCAGGTTCATTAGGTTATAAAGTAATTCATTACACTTTAGAATTAGGTGAGGATTATGTTGGTAAAAGGTATGATGCTTATTATACGGGTATTTCTGTAAGTGATATTCACAATTACCAAGATAAAATTAAAGAATTATTAGAAGAATATGATGATAATATTATCATTAAAGAATATCCTTCTAAAGGAGCATCATTAACTACAATTAAATCACATATTCAAAAAACAATGGATTTAGGTTTTACACCTGATTTAATTTTAATTGATTATGTAGATTTATTAAAACCACCTTCACGACGTAAAGAAAAGAAGGAAGAAATTGATGATTTACATTATGGAACTAAAGGTTTAGCCAAAGAATTAAATTTACCTATCTGGTCTGTTTCACAAGTAAATAGAGCAGGCGCTAAAGATGAAATTGTTGAAGGTGATAAATCAGCAGGTTCATATGAAAAACAAGCCATTGTAGATTTTGGTATGTCCCAATCAAGATTGAAGAAAGACAAAACAGAAGGTACAGGAAGATGGCATATTCAAAAGAATCGTTATGGACCCGATGGTATGACTTACAATGTCAATATTGATACTTCTTGTGGTCATATTGAGGTATTAGGAGAATATGATGATACTGAGGATTACAAAAATCAACAACAATCTCCTGCATCTAAATTTGGAGGAATTACCTCTAATGAGAAGAATGCAATGAGTGATCTATTCAAAAACTTTAGTTTGAGCAATGGATCTGAATAATATTTATAACCACGTTTTTAAAACTTAAAAAAATTAAAAGTAATTGAAGATGAATACGATTCCCTTGGCTAGCGTCATATTTATTATCAAATATAGATAATGGAAATTAAAGTGTGCTCTAAATGTGGAGAAGAAAAAAGATTAGAAGATTTTACCCCTAAAGAAAATAGATGTAAATCTTGTAAAAATGAATACAATGTAAAGTATAGAAATAAAAATAAGGAGAAAGTGTATGCTAAATGTAGAGAATGGAATAATAAAAATCAAGACAAAGTCCAAGAATCTCATAAAAAATGGGTTGAAACCCACAAAGAAGAGCATAAACTTATAAAAAAGAAAGCTTTTAACAAGCATATAGCAATTGAGGAAAATAAAGTTAAAAAAAGGAAAATTGATAAATTATATAAAAATAAACTAAGAAATGAAAGTTTAGAATTTAAAATTAAAGACAGTGTTCAAAGTATTATAAACTATCATATAAAGAAAAAAACAACAACAACAATAAAATATTTAGGTTGTTCTATTAAAGAATATATTGTATATTTGGAATCTCAATTCCTCCCAGAAATGACTTGGGAAAATTACGGAATTTATTGGGAGATAGATCATATAATACCTTTAAGTAAAGGGGGTAGCTTTTATTATACCAATACCCAACCACTAACAGTTACAGAAAACAGAAAGAAATCAAATAAATTATTTTAAAATATGTTAGCAGATAAGAGAATGTTTTATAAGCCCTTTGAATATCCTGAGGCTTTTGAATTTTATGAATTACAACAACGAGTACACTGGTTACCAAGTGAAGTACCTCTAGCATCCGATCTAAATGATTGGAAACAAAAACTCACAGAATCTGAAAAAAACTTAATCGGTAATATTTTAAAATCATTTGCTCAAACAGAAGTACATGTAAATGATTACTGGTCTTCTAAAGTTTCACAATGGTTTCCTAAACCTGAAATTGTAGCTATGACTTCTACTTTTGGTTCATTTGAAGCAATTCATGCTCAAGCATATGCTCGTTTAAAT
>Ga0181358_1001545_pt1 | contig 10557 bp, 14 predicted proteins | sample Fa13VDMM110SD_FD_130096 | JGI IMG/M metagenome (GOLD analysis project Ga0181358, IMG submission 130096) | Freshwater viral communities from Lake Michigan, USA - Fa13.VD.MM110.S.D | ecosystem: Environmental > Aquatic > Freshwater > Lake | place: USA: Michigan | collected 2013-09-24
TACAATGACGATATACCAGATGGAGAATACGAACCAGTATTATTTATCTCACATAAAGCAGGTAAAAAAGCCTCTGACTACCAGCAATACGGAGGAATGACATGTAAAGCAGGTAAGAATATATGTCAACATGAAGAGATAGAGGATTTTGTTGATCAAATTAAAGAGAGATATGCAGACGGTATGCCTCCTGGTAAGTCTTTATGGAAGAGGATTAGAGATCCTAAGCTTAAAAAACTTTCTCTCTTTGGTCCGGATTATGGCGAAGAATACGGAGAAGATAATGTTAATGGCTTGTATCAAGGTAATATAAAAATTGTTCCAGATGATAATGATACATATAAACTTGAGGCACATCATATTATATACAATGACGATATACCAGATGGAGAATACGAACCAGTATTATACGCAAGATATAGTGGATCAAGAGGTGGTAATCACGGAATTAAAGATTTAAGAACTGCAATTTTACCAATAGCAAAAATATCTAAAAATACACAAGATGTTAAATTAAACAAGGCTAATATTAATATATTAGGTAATCCCGAGACTAAAATAGAGGACTTATTATTAAATACCTAAAATAGCATAAATAGTATTATGCTAAAACGTAGAGATCAAAATTTGTTATCAGAAGCTTACGGTCAAGTAGGTGGTGGTGATCTAAGTGCTCCGAGCTTAATGGGTAAGCCTGTTATGATAACAATGGATATGCCAGGCACAGAGGTACATAATAGTCATGATCATAACCATGATCACGAACACAATAGTGAAGAGCAGGATCCAAGCGAAATAGAAATGGCATTATCTGAGCTACATAAGCTTGCAGAATATGCGCCAAAGCTAAAGGAAATCGTCGAGGATCTACCTTCTCTCGAAGGTTGGGTATCCTCGAAAATAACAAAAGCAGCAGACTATATTTCCTCTGTTTATCACTGGCTTGAGTATCAGCAACACGAAGGTTGCGGAGAACATAGTCAAGAAATGTTCAATACAGGTAGTGAAGATTCAGATTGTGAGTATGCGAAACAAGGGTGTGAATGTGGAGAGTGTAATGATTGTACCCATGATTAACTTTAAACAATTTTACGAAAAAACGGTAATCGGTCTTATTGAGGTAATGAGTATTGAAGGTATCGGGTCTATTAAAGTTAAAATAGATTCAGGTAACGGTGCCTATAATGTAATACACGGTGAAGATCTTACTACACAAGGTTCAAAAGTTTCTTTTACCACTATTAATGGAAAACGACTAATAAAGGATATAGAGGATACTATAAGCATTAATGTAGGAGCTGGTCATACAGAAGAACGCCCAGTGGTTAAATTTAGAGTTAAATTTGCCGGTACAGAATTTGAAAATATACCTTTTAGTATAGGTAACAGAGAAGCTAATGAATATAAAGTACTTGTTGGTAAGGATTTTATTAAGCAGCTTGATGCTTTAATTGATGTAAATTCAAACAATATTGCGAATAATCAAATTGAAGTTAAATATTAATACCAATTAGGTTGCTCTCTTGTTGTCCAGGTAGCAAATTCTTTATCGTTTATAATATAGGAGCGATATTGATCGATAACACTTAATTGATTAAAATTAGGTAGTTTACGGCAATTACAATCTACACCGATAGCTACAGCATATGGTGTAAGCTCGGTCTGTGTTGTAATAATATTATGTATATTGTCCTTACACCACTTAATAAACGTTTTAGTAAAGTGCTCATTAGAATTAGGCCAGCGATACATTCGCTCATTAAACATTTCAAGCGTATGATCAGTCAACCATTCAAAATTAGCTTTTGTTTCTCTTGCCCAAATAGAGCACTGATGCTTGGCATAACCTTTTCCAGCTTTTCTTGGTTTACCGGATTGCGTTCTAGGTGTAGATGGGTGATCTAACAATTCTTGCGGAAATGCATGCGCTAACATAATAGCTCCTTCAATTTGCATTTTAGAACGTACATGCTGATCACAAAGATCCCGTGCTGCTAACACGGGATCATCGTTAGTTACAAAAATATTCATAACTCATAGTATGTAAGTTCCTTTACTTTGTAGAAGCCATATCGATAAATTTATATAGCTCAGTACGAGTCTTCTCATCCGATAGAAAATCCCCTGTAAGTTTAGATGTAATCATAAAGCAACCATCATGCCGAACACCTCTATTACAAGCACACGTATGCTGAGCTTTAAGTACAACTGCAACACCTAGATTACCCTCACATGCAGTATTAACAGCATCAGCAATTTGCTTAGTTAGCATTTCTTGTATCTGAGGGCGTCGAGCATAAAACTCGACAATACGATTAAGCTTACTGAGACCGATAACCTTACCATCTAGACTCGGAATATATGCAAGGTGAGCAACACCTGTAAAGGCTAGGTGATGATGGCTACAAAGTGACTTTACAGGAATATTACATTGAGCAACAATACCGTCATAACCTTCATTAGGAAACGCTGTTACATTAGGTTGACTATCATAGCAGCCAGTTGCAATGTCATTAACGAATGCCTTTGCGACACGCATAGGAGTATTATCCGAATTAGGATCATTTCGCCAATCAAAACCAAGTGCATCCATATATTTCTCATATGCTTTTGCTGCGCGCTTAATAATAGCTTGCTTTTCTTTTTCTGTTCTCGGAGCGTTACCATTAGCATATGGTAGTTTAACTAGGTCTCCAATCTCAACGTGTTCTAAATCATCCATATTAATGATTATAAGTCATAATATATTGTTTGCAACTATAAATATCAATATGCGAAAGCTTTCACAAAGGGAATTATTAGAAGAGGGATTTTTAGATGCAGCGCGTGCAACGGGGCAGTTAGCCGGAGCAGCAATAAAAGGTGCAGCAAAAATAATTTCACCTACCGGTGCTAGAGTTATAGGTTCAGCAGCAAAGGCAATAGGCTCTGCTTACTCTAATTTTAAAACAGCAGAACCAGGAAAATTCGCTTTGCAAGAATTAAAAAAGTCATTTTATAAAACCTTTAACACTAGTAGTATAGAGATTATAGAAGTTAAAAAAGATACAACGTCACAACAAAATGTTCAATATTTACCTAAAGTTAATACAAACACAAATAGATTTATAGTTAGTTTTAAGGCAGAAAGATTTAAAGAAACAGGTGGTTCGACGCCCACTGAAGTATATTATGCTTATGTTTTTAAAGGCGAAAAAAGCACTGATTTTTCAATGGATGTAAGAGATGCGAAGGGTAACCAAATACACGGTGAGAAGCGTAAAAAAAACAAGCGGTCGACGACAAGCACAACACCTCCTCTAGTGAACACTACAATTTCATCTAGTGGCGGTACTACACCTAGTGGTGGTATTGTACCTTAAACAGTAATAAATAACTTGCTTTTTAATATTATATTACTACAATGAATATATATGAAGGAAGTATTTCAATCAGCAAAAGTAATCGAGTTGGGCTCATGTGCATTTAGACAGTGGCGCGCCACTAGTCATTGTAGATTTCTACACGGATATCAGCTTAAAGCAAAATTGTGGTTTGGTTGTTCTGAATTAGATAACAAAGGCTGGGTAGTTGACTTCGGTAGTCTTAAAGCTCTTAAAGACGAACTTAAGAGTATCTATGATCATACTACTACAGTCGCTCTTGATGATCCAGAACTTGAAACTTTTAAGAAATTGCACGATAGCGGTATTATTCAGCTATATATTGTTAGAAGGGGTGTAGGTGTTGAACGTACAGCAGAATATGTCTTTGAAATTGCTCAAAGACACATTGACTCTATTACTAATGGTCGATGCTGGGTAGATAAGGTAGAAGTCTTTGAACATGATGAAAACTCTGCTATTTTTAGTAATGACCAACACAAGTATAACACTACAGCAGGACTTAATTACAATAAAAATCCTCTTGTAGGGGTAGTCAATACTGGGGTAGTAGGTGAAGCAATAACGCAAACAATTAATACATCTAGTATAGCACCGGTTGGATTTACTGGCGCAGCACATGTAGGCCCAAGCAATGTATCAAACGGAATGGGTAATCCGTTCGCTGGTACTAGTTGGGGTGCTTAACGCTGTTTTGCTTCTAATACCTTAACAATAAACTTAAGAATCTTACTTCTAACGATTTCAGATTCTCCAAATTCGAATGCGTGGATTCTATGATCCACGCATTCTTCTGTATTAAAGCGATCATACACCTCCTTAAAACCAGATTGGTTCCCAATATCACTCTGATTTAAATCACCACATATTACATATTTCGTGTTTTTACCGAAGCGTGTTAAGATCGTTACAAGCTCACTCAAAGATAAATTTTGTGCTTCATCTACGATAACTAATGAATCATTAAAGGTCAAGCCTCGTACAAAGTTAACAGGCACAGCACGAATAATCTCATTAGACTTGAGATTATTACATGTACTAGAATCTGTAATTTCTGTTATTTTCTCTATTAATGGCATTGCATACGGAGAAAATTTATCATCAATCTCTCCAGGTAGAGCACCAATACTGCGGGATGCAGATTCAATAACAGATCGAATGTAAATAATACTTGATATTTTCTTCTCCTTAAGCAATTCAAGACCTGCTAATACAGCAATATATGACTTAGCGGATCCAGCTGGACCTGCTACAAAAGCCATATTTGTTTCATCAGCTTTTATACTATTATAAAATTGCTGGTGATTAGTGTTGAAGTGGAAAGGTTTCTTGATTTTAAAATCAAGTATCCAGTTTTTTTGAAAAGAAGCCTCAATTTCTGATACTTCCTCCAAACCAGCAGACTTGCGCTTACGCGCCACTTTACGGGTCATGTTAATATTATTTAATCAAAACACTTGAAATATCGAACTGTTGTACTACTATAATTATATGATTATTGACTGCGATAAGGAAGCGATGTTTTTATCTAACGACTTTGTATTTTTTACGATTGAGGGAGAAGGTGAGTATGTTGGAAAGCCTTCTGTCTTTATGCGACTAGCGAGCTGCAACTTAACGTGTGCAGCATTTATTTCTGAGGACTCTCCGCATGGCTGTGATTCATATGTTTCATGGTCAGTAAAGAATAAGATGACGTTTAATGAGATCTTTAAGCTATTTGAAGATGGAGGACATATAGCTCATTTAAGAGCTGGTGCTATCTTAAAATTAACTGGTGGTGAACCGCTTGTTTCAGGTAAGCAGCTCATTAAGTTTATCGAAGCGCTGGTTGCAAAGTATGATTTCTTACCGCAGATAGACTTTGAGACTAACGCTACTATTATGCCGGATGAACGCTGGGTCACAGAATTTAAAGCTACCTTTACAACATCACCTAAATTAACAACAAACGGTGATCCCGAAGAGAAAACATACAAGCCCGCGGTGTTAAAGTGGCATCGTGAACATGGCTCTGGCTTTAAGTTTGTTATAACGCGGTCAGAGGATATAGATGAAATTTGGCGTAAATATGTTGATGATTACAATGGTATTAATGTACCGCTAAAACGTATATGGTTTATGCCTTGCTGTGGATCTAGAAAAGAACACGTAGAAAACGCACCTGCAGTAGTTGAGTATGCTAAGTCAATGCATGTTAACTTTAGTCCGAGATTACATTTACTTGTGTGGGATAAAGCATTATCTGTATAATATATTATTGATTGACTTTTAAAGAATTATCAATAAATTACTATTAATATGAGAATTGCAGTATCAGGTACATCTAACACGGGAAAATCGACCCTAGTTAAAAACATTTTGGCAGTGTGGCCTATTTATAAAACGCCTTCCAAGACTTATAGAGATGTTATTAAAGAAAAGAATTTACCACACTCGTCAAACACATCTGTTGATACACAGTGGGATATTCTTAACTTTATGTTAGATCAACTACAAGCTACTAATACTAGTTCTAATATTGTATTTGATAGATGTCCACTTGATAACCTTGCTTATACTCTATGGGCTCATGATCATGAAATTGAAGGCTTTACTAAAGAATATGTAGATAAAGCGATTAAACTTACCAAAGAATCAATGAGACATCTAGATCTCATCTTACTCCTAAGGTATGACGAATCTATTAAAATTGTTAATGATGAATTACGTGATACAAACACTGTCTTTATTAGAGAGATAGATGAAATGTTTGATGCTCTATATATTCAATATAGGCAGAATTATGAAGCAGATATATTTTATCCGAAAGATGATTCACCAGGTATTATTGTACTGCCGACCAATCCACAACAACGTATCGATATGATTTCTGATTACCTTACACCTACAGGTGAACTATATGGTGAGGAAGAATCTATTTTTAACCCGGAAAAAATGAGTGAGCTTGAAACACTTGTAAAGCAACAAAAAGCAGCACTTGAACATGAAGAAGCAGAAAAGGCACTTTATGAAAAATTTGGTATGACTAAGTCTACAGCAAATCCAGTTTCCCGCCTAATATCTCAATAGTAGCTCTGTCTGTTGTTGTTAGATTGAAGTTTCTGTCCTTAATATATATATCAATATATTTCGCCGTAATGTCGTTTATATTCGAAGGACCAATGAAGGTAGATAGAAGTGAATTAACTGTAAAGCCATACTGGTTAGTTTGATATGGTATTGTAAAATATACTCGGATAGCTGATGTTGCGGGAACGAAAGTAACTGAAGATATATTTGTACTATTAGTAAGTTTCGGTCCTCCTGAATTATAGCCTGATAAACTAAAGACAGCGTAAGTTTTTGTAGTAATTGATGCTAGTACAAATGCGCAAAGCGCAGCTGTATTACTAGTATTATTTGTAATTAAATCACCAAACGTTGTATTATCTAAAGTAAAAGTTAAATTAGCAAAATCTATAATAGATGTAGCGTTAGGTGTTTCTACTATAAGGTAATCTCCTGTAATAACATCACTAATTTCAGGAAGCTCCTTTATGTTTAAATATGTATTTTTACCGTCTGTACATGCCATATATGTATTTATTATAGTTGATCTTTTATTAGAGGTGATATAATTACTAATGTAATGGGTGATGAAAAATATAAGGTTGGTGTAGGTGTTATTACGTGTAATCGTCCTGAATATTTGTACAATTTGTTGAATAGTATTAGACCGTCGTGTGCTGTGGATGAACTTGTAGTAGTTAACGATGGTGAAAATATCCCCGGTCCTAGTTTTACATCTCCTTGTCCTTGTACCTATCTTAAGAATGCAACTAATTTAGGTGTAGGTAAATCAAAAAACAGAGCTATTCAGCATCTTCTAGATGAAGGGTGTGATTATATTTTTATTATTGAGGATGATACAATTGTGCTAGATGAGTTAATTTTTGATCGTTATATACAAGCAAGCAAAGAGACAGGTATACAACACTTTAATTTCGGACCTGGTACACCATTTAATAGAAAGCAGGAAATAGCTAACTATGATCTTCATAATAGACATCTGCTAGATAATAAATCTAAACCTAATCCAAAAATTACTATAGAATATCCTAATAACGTAAAGATTGATCTATATGAACACGTAGCAGGAGTATTTAGCTTTTTTACAAAAGAGATACTACAAAGTGTAGGGTTACACGATGATAGATTTTATAATGCGTGGGAACATGTTGACCATACACTTAGGATAATAAAAGCTGGAGGTCATCCACCATTTTGGTGGTTTGCTGATATACACGATAGTGTAAAATATTTGAGTATACCATCCGATTCTATTGATAAGAGCACGACATCGAACAATCAAGAAGAATGGTTTAAAAATATAAACGCTGGGAGAGAGATATACTATAATATACACGGCTTTTATCCAAATATGTGTCCGCATACTAGTAAAGAAGATGTTATTAAAGCTCTTAAAACAATTAAAACAAATAAGCAAATATGAATAAGGCACTATCTATATTAATAGCTTCTACACATGAACGAAAACCTATGTTTGATAATCTTATGCGGTTTATTAAAGCTCAAAAAACTTCAGAGGTAGAGATATTAGCGTCAATCGACAACGGAGAAAGTTCTATAGGAGCTAAAAGAAACAGTCTATTAAAATCTGCAACCGGAAAATATGTAGCCTTTCTTGATGATGATGATATGATTTCTCCATATTATGTCAGTAAAATACTTACTGCTGCTAAACACGATTCAGATTGTATTGGTATTACAGGCATTATTATAACTAAGGACTTCGGACCACGTGTGTTTATTCATTCATTACAATATACCTCTTGGTTTGAAAAGGATGAAAAATATTATAGATGTCCCAATCATTTAAATCCAATTAAAAGGGAAATTGCCTTAGCTACTGGCTTTCCTAATATTTCGAACCAGGAAGATAGGCACTTTTCTTTTAATATTCAAGGTAAAATTAAAACAGAGACTTTTATAGAAACACCTTTATACTATTATTACCCATCTTCAGAACGCTAATATGAAAATTTTAATTAAATTCCCAACTAGACAAAGACCTGAGAAGTTCTTTAACGCGCTTGACAAGTATATTAGTGAAGCAGAAAATATATCTAATATTGGATTCCTTATTACTTTAGATAAAGACGATATTACCATGAACAACGAGCAGGTTATTGCTCAACTTGATTATTATAAAGAAAAAGTAAAGCTTGTTTATATATTTGGAGAAAGTAAAAGTAAAATACAAGCAGTAAATGCAGATGTAAATAGAGTTTCTAGCTGGGATATTCTAATACTTGCATCAGACGATATGATTCCGATTGTTAAAGGTTATGATACTATCATTCGTAATGATATGAATGATCACTTTAGAGATAGTGACGGAATATTATGGTATAATGATGGAGGACAAGATAGAATTAACACATTGTGTATTTTAGGTAAAAAATATTACGAGAGGTTCAACTATATTTATCATCCAGATTATATTAGCTTCTATTGTGATAATGAGTTTACAACTGTTTCGCAAATTTTAAATAAGTGCTATAGATCTGATAAAGTTATTATTGAACATCAACATCCTGCCTGGGAAAAAGCCGAGCAAGATCTTTTGTATTTAAAAAATGAACAATATATGTATATTGACAGTCAAACTTATATAAAAAGAATAGAGAAAAACTTTGATTTAGATAAATTAAATCAAAAGTTACTATCAGTTTTAATTTTAGGTATACCTGAAAGAATATCTAAACTAGATCATGTTATTAAAACATTAGAGCAGCAAATACACGATAATAATGCCAGGGAGCAGGTTGAAATACTTGCTATTATAGATAATAAATCTCGTACAGTAGGTAGTAAGAGGCAGGTGCTATTAAATGCTGCTGAAGGTAAATTTGTTGCATACCTAGATGATGATGATACAATATCAGAAGATTACATTAAAGAATTAATGTTAGCCATAAAAACAAATCCAGATGTTGACGTTGTTTCTTTTAATCAAGAAACACGTATTGACAATGACCCACCTGGTATAGTATATTTTGGTCTTCAATACACTAATACTGAATATAGACCTGGTATACCCGTATATAGAAAACCGTTTCATATGTGTGCTTGGAATGTAAAAATAGCAAAATTAGTATCTTTCAAGAATATTTCTCTTACTGAAGACTGGACGTGGATAGAAGAGCTTTGTAAGTATGCAAAAACAGAACATCACATTAATAAAATTTTACATTATTATATATATAATAGTAATACAACAACGTCAACTTGGTGACAGCTAAAAAATTATAACATTTATTTAAATGAAATTTAGTGAACTAGAACAAATCTTTAGTAATAAAAATGCACTCGAGATCGGAGGGCCGAGTTCTCTACTCAATTCCTTTTATACACACTTAGAACGATTAACAGTATTAAATTATGAGCCAGCTATGACAAAGCATTCACAGGTTGGTAATATTCCTGTAATATATGGCGACGCCACAAATGAAGATATACTAACTCAATTAGATGAAAAGTATGATTTGTTAATTACGTCTCATACTCTAGAGCATATTGCTAACCCTATTAAAGCTCTAAAAATATGGAAGCAATTATTAAAAACAGGCGGTACTATATTGAGCATAGTACCGTGTAAACATCATTGTTGGGATAAAGCTCGTAGTTATACAACTCTTGGTCACCTAATTAAAGATTATATGTATAATACACTAGAATCAGACCTGACTCATGTTCATGAATCCAACTGTATGATTGAGACTAGACCTAATTACTATAATGACGTTGGGGTAAGCAATGATGCGCGTGTTATACATCATCACGTTTACAGTAAATCTATTCTATCAGAAATGCATTCCTACGCTGGATTTAAACAAATTCTATCAGATAATATAGAAGATGATCCCTTACAACTAACATATATTGGTATAAATGAATAATATTATTTTTCTACATATAGCTACTATCGGTAATTATCAACAAGTAGTAGATGAAATATTCAACTATATACAAAAAAGTAAGACTATATTTACATCTATATATGTTAATATAGCGGGTAATCTAGACGTGATAATACCTAACTTACCCACAGTATCTATTTTTCCAAATAGATCTGATCTAGAGGAGTTTGAATTTACAACACTTAATA
>Ga0181358_1001546_pt1 | contig 10554 bp, 11 predicted proteins | sample Fa13VDMM110SD_FD_130096 | JGI IMG/M metagenome (GOLD analysis project Ga0181358, IMG submission 130096) | Freshwater viral communities from Lake Michigan, USA - Fa13.VD.MM110.S.D | ecosystem: Environmental > Aquatic > Freshwater > Lake | place: USA: Michigan | collected 2013-09-24
ATAATACAGCAGATGGTATTTTAACGCTTTCGCTTTCTCATTCAACACCTATACCAGTTGTTAATTTCGCAGAAGGATATGTTTCAGGTTTAACTTTGAAATTAGAAAGTTCTAGTATTTTACCAGTAGGTAGATATGTTTATGGTTCAGCAACAAACGGAATACCAACCAATATTAATTCATTTATTACATCTGTTCCTATAGCACCTAGTTCACAATATGTAGTTAAAAGAGGAACTGGAAGTGCAACTCTCACTAATACATCAGCAACAACAGGTATTCTTGGTTATGTTCGTTTTAATTCAAGTAAATATTGGTTTATTAGTAGCACAGCACAAATAGCATCACATTTTATAGAAGGAACTGGAATAGCACAAGCAACAAGAATGATTACACCAACAGCACCTTATACAGGTCAAAGTAATATAATGGAATTATCACAAATAAACGGATACAATTCTTCTGTTACTACTCCATTAGCAACAGCAGTAGGTATAGTTTCATCTACATCAATCGTTAAATTAACAAGTAATCCTAGTTTAGTTGGTTCAATCGTTTATGAAAATAATACAAGTCCTAATTCATTAATACCAAATGGAACAACAATAACATCATATAACGGAACAAATCAAGAAGTAACAAGTTCAGGATTAACTGCACAATCAGCAAGTTTTACAAATTTGTTAGGCTATATGGTAAATACAACACAATTACAAGTAAGAGGTCTTGGTAATTCAACACAAAGACAAAATTGGTTCTTTACAGGTTCAGGAATCGGTTCAGTTAAAAACTATGTATCTGCATCCGCTTTAGTAGCACCTTTTACATTAGCATCAACTAATACAGCAACAACAGCATCATTCACAGGATTAGCAGGTTATACCAAATCTAACGGAGCAACAAATTCGTTTCAATTAGTTGTTGCTAATCCTACACCTTTAAAAACAACACAATATTTAGTTAATAGCATAGCATTACCGGAACAAACAGGGCTTTCATTAACTACTCCAGCAGGAAGTAATAATGCCATAGTCGTTTCAGCGGATTATTCAAATTACAATTTAACTGCGAATCTCACTACAAGAGAACCTACGAGTGTAGGTTTTTTTCCAGGATATAGAGCGTATCCTGTATCAACAAATACTTATTATGTATTAGAAACTATCACATTAGGAGCAACGAATTACATAGAGGCTACAAAATTAAATGGAGATGATGGTTTCGCCAGGAATCTAATACAAAGAGGAGCTTTAGCATCAAATTTATACACAATACCGAGCGGAACATTAGGAACAACAACTGTTACTACTACTACAGGGGCTATTTTTAATGGCGGAGCGTCAGGTTGGTATTTTTGTTCGAATAGTGACAATAATAAAATATACAATTTTATCGTAGCCCCTACCATAGCACCAGCCTCAAGCGTTATTTATGTTAGTGATTTATTTGACAAAGGTTCGAGTAATATTTCAAAATTAGAATTTAGAACTGCTCCTGTTGCATCAACGCCAGTATCAAATAGTTCAATATTAACAAGATGGTATATTCGTAGTAATTCAGTTTCAGCAGGAGGAAGTTTATATGACACAGAGGTTTATTTTTTTACACCAACAAGAATTACTACAGGTTTATTAGCAGTTAATCAGTTTTTTATCAATTCAGTTACAACAACTACATTCAATAACAGCGGTTTAAATGGAGCGTATATTTCAAGTTTCACACAAGAAGCAACATTAGGAGGATTCAAGGCAAATTTAAGAGGTAAAAACATTTTAAATGCAACACCTCAAAAGGGAGGAGATTTAGGTATTTTTCAAATATCAGCCACGGTTTATCGTATTGATACACTTGGTTTATATGTTCCAGCCATAAATGATTTTATTCGCATAGCAAGTAGAACAAATGTAAATTATATTACAGCCGTTTCATCATTAGGTTCAAACTTATATGATTTAACATTAGCATATACCGAGGGCGCTTTAGGTTCAGGTTTTACATATGTTATAACAGCACCTGTTACATTAACAGCCTCACTTTTACAATCAAGTTCTGTAACAGCAAATGAATCCCAATACCTCGTAGTTTATACAGCAGGAACAACTTATAGTCTTTATCCATCAACAAACCAATATACCGCATTCTCTCCAATCAATTTCAACTTCTATAATCAAACTAATACATCACTACTTCCTCGTTCATATACAGTTCAATCAGCAACTACATATAATTATATAACACCTTTAACGATTACAGATTATGGGAGAACAACTATTAATTTTTATAATACCGAAACAATAACTTATTTTACATTTTTTGATATTAATTTACCGCCAAATCAAGCAAATACAACTTTGGTTTCAGTAGATGCAATTCAAACACTAACAAATAAAACATTTGATAGAATAGGATTACAAACTATTACTAACCAAACAAGCACACAATTAGGTTATAGAGTTAGTAATACATTACCTCCAACTGCTCTAGGGGCTTTAACAACTTGGGTTGCACCAGTATCAGGAAATACTATTACATTAGTATCACAAGGCATTTATTTATTGAGTTATTCTTTTTCTACTCGTGCTACTACTACATTAATGGGTTGTTTAAGTGAAAGTTCAACAGCACCTACTGGAGCACCAGCCTCTACTGATGCCGTTGTTTTGGCGTTTTCAGGTTCAACTACTGGAAGTGTAAATTGGGTTACTTGTTCTAATACATTAGTATATCTAAACAATACAGCAAATAGAATAATATATCTTTATTGGAGTACTACAGCAACGGCTACAATAAAAACAAATGGAAATTATTTCCAAGCGGTTCGTATAGCCTAGCTTTTTTCTTACAATATAATAAATACCAATCTCATTTAATTTCGAAAACAAAAAAATATGTCGGAAGAACACATTCAATCTGAAAACCTTAATACTGTTGTAGAAGAACGGTATCTTTTTGTTGCAGACGATATATATAAAAGCATTCAATTTTTTCAAGAGCAGATTCCAGGCCTACCTCAATATGTTTATGAAATCTTGTTTCTGAGATACAATAGACAGTTGTTACAAGAAGATGAAGTAAGACAAGTTGAAAGAAACATAGTCCGCCATCGAGATGAAATGAAACATGAATACGGCTATTATCAAAAATTATTCGAAGCCAACAAAGAAAATCTGATTGTTTGTTCGGAGGAGGAAAGTAAACACAAATAATATCTACACATATAAATAAATTCTGTCAGGCTAAATAAAAAACCCAAGGAAGATGTATAAAAACACAGTTCAGCCTACTCAAGTACCAAATCCGAAAGTTAATTTAGCTTCCGTTCTGGAAGCAGGATATGGGGATTCTAAAAAGCAAGATAATTTTGCTCTTCAACATGGGTATATAAGAGACCCGTCTTCAAATGATAACACACAAATTTATTTCCACCCTCCTTCTAAAAGTCTGTTAGTCAATGTATCAGGGACACACAATATCAAAGATGTAGGAACCGACATTGCTCTCATGGCTGGAAAACTTCAAGACACTCAAAGGTTCAAAGAATATAAAAAATCAGTAAGTGATGCAAAAGCAAAATACAATCCTTCTCAAACGACACAGGTTGCTCATTCGCTCGGTGCGTCGATTATTATGCAAGGTGCTTCTTCCGCAGATAAAGTACACGCCTTAGACCCTGGATTCGTTCTCGGTCAAAAAGTGAGGAAAGGTCAAAATATTTATCGAAGTAGTGGTGACATTGTTTCTGTCTTAGGAGCGAATAAAAAAGGAGTTCAGACAATTAAAGGAAAGCAATCACTGTTTTCTCAAGGTGGTTCTGTTATACAGAGGGTGAAAAATACTATTGATGCCCATAAAGTGTCAAACATAAAAGATAAAAATATTTTCATTTAAATAAGGGAGTTGCACTCCCCTTAAACCCCTAGCTTTTTATCTGCACATATAAGTAAATTCTATAGTTGCGAATAAAAAAGGAAGTTTCTAAAGAAACGTAGTTTCTTTATGTACCAGGATTGCAGGTTGATAGCTTTCAATAGTAATGACGCCTTTGAAAAGTCAAACGGAGACAAAAATTCTAATTTACTTTTTTCAACGCCAAACCTAATAACCGATGATGTCGATATTCAGTATTGTACCGTTGGATTGATAGACGCCCAAATTCCCGTATCATGGACATTGATTGACTCAGACACAAACATATTAAATTTATCTTATCTCTCGACACTGTATCAAATACAACTTCCCTTTGGAAACTATAATGGCGACAACATTGTGAGTACTTTAGAAGCAACTTTTGATTTAGCTTTGAGCAGTGTATCCCTAACATCTATAGTAACTTTAGATTTAATAACCGGCCGTCTGACTTTCAAATTCGTTGGAGCTACGAGTCAAGTAACCTTTTTATACACAGGTAGCGATGGATTGTATCGTATTTTAGGCCTTATACCTGGTCTTGATTATGAGAGTGTAACTGCAGGTGCGTTTGAATTTATATATCCAACAGCTCCTCTGAATTTGTTAGGTATCAAGCAAATAAGAGTTTGTTCAAACAATTTAGCGACCGTAGGAAATTTCACATCAGGACAAACAAATCCAAATAATATTATTTGTTCAATACCGATAAACGAGCCAGCGTGGAGTCTTATAACTTACGAGAATAAAACAAACTTGTTTTCAAAGTTAAAGAGTCGTAATATAAGTATCATAGATATTCAATTGTTCGACGAGCTCGGAAGGTATATTCAGATGAACAGTATCAATTATACTTTTACTTTACAAATCGTTATATACAGACAACTTGGCCTTCCGACACAGGTTTTATCGCTCGGTTCTCAACAAAACTCTCTCGGTTCTGACGTTTCTCAAGATGTTTCTCAAGAGGTTTCTCAAGATGTTCCTCCTCAAGATGGTACAAGGTCACTCAGAGATGAATTAGATATACTTCAGTACCAATAAAAAATTTCTAAAGCGTTAAAGTAGTAAAAACACTCGGATTAAATTTTTCATAGCACACAAACAATGTCGGTTCTACCAAACGAAGTTAATTATGCTAAACCACTTGAGCTTCCTTCTTCTACTCGATGTCTTTCTCTCGTTTCGGTACCCCAGCAGGGTTCGGGTTCATTCACCAGTGGGCAGCAGGTGACTTTTCCTTTGGTGCAGTATGGGTATATTGTCCCGGACAGTATGGTTGTTTCTGCTATTATTAGATATGATACAGATAATGGTGCGGGTACTACAGGTATTTTAGGAAGTTGTCCTTCAAGTTCTTGGGTACAACGATTGGACGCACAAATTAATTCTCAAACCATAGAGACGATAAACAACTACAACTCTTTATATGCTATGTTGATAAACGCAAAATGTGATGTTAGTTCTAAGCTGGGACTTTCTAAACCTTTTGGTCTTAGTTTCCCTACAGCTGATGATAATGCTACTTATGCTCCTTCTTTCACAAATGCTGATTCGTGTGTTTTCGCTAATACTGGTGCAGCAGGAACTAAAACTCTTCGTGGTTCATTCCCTCTTGGATGCATCTACTCATCCGCTTCTAAATTCCTTCCTCTTTCTATGGGAGACCATCGTATCACGCTCACTATAGATTCGCTTGATAATATAACATTTTCTTCAGGTGCTGCACTTCGTTCTAATTTGCAAATTTCACAGATACAACTTAACTATGATTGCATAGTTTTTGACGAAGTAACCGACGCACTCATCCTTGGGAGCCAATCCGACGGAGCAGGTGATATTTATCTTAAAACGCAGAGCTACGCCGTTTCTTCATCTCCTCTTGCAAATGGATTTGTAGGACAAACTGAAATTCCTTACGCTCAGTCGCTCACATCTATTAAGTCGCTTCACACACTTTTCACTCCTAATACTGGTAATCGTGGATTTGCTTCTTATGATGCAACTTCACAGAATGGTTCTCTCCAGTATACGATAGCCGGAAAACCATACCCCGAAACTCAAATAGATACGCTTAATAGACCTCAATACGCTACTATTGAATTCTTGGCTTCCGTCTATGGAACACACGACCCTATTATTTCTGCAAGAACTTCTATGAATGATGCTACCTGGAGAGTCGTTGATGCCGACCCTGCTGATTCTCTTACCGACCCAAAGAGAAATGTGGCAAAAGCGTATTTTGGTATTTCTGTTGAGCGTCTTTCTTCAAACTCTTACATGCTTTCAGGAGTTAGTTCTATGAACTCTAACCTTACTCTTCGTCTTGTTAATAATACTGCTCTTGCTTCTGCTTTGAACGCTGTATTCATCGTATGCTATGATGCCGTTATCAAATACAATCCTTCTATGAAACAGGTCATTGTTCTTAAATAAATAAAGGAGATGCTCTCCTTTAGAAACCTAGCTTTTTTTATGTACATATAATTAAATATCTCGGTCAAAACATAGGAAAGGTTCTACCCGATGTTAGAATTGAAAATAAACAAAAAACCTACCCTCGAGATTTGTAAAATGGGTTGTGATACAGAGCTTCATGCAAAACTAAATAATTATGAATTGACTAAATGTGCATTTCAGAAGCACAAAACTACTGCTGTTATTGGAATTCCAGGGTCGGGGAAAAGTTCTTTAGTCTGGTCTTGGTTTCGTAGTCGGAATATACTGAAAAAATGTTTTACTCGTATTTACTATATCTGTCCTGCTAACTCACAAGGGTCAATGGAAGACAATATCTTTTCCAAGTTGCCAGAAAACCAAATATTTCACGAACTCAATGGTGATGTACTACAGGAAATAATCGATTATGCCAAAGAATCCGAAAAAGACGAAAAAATTTGTATTATTATTGATGACATGGCTTCACAGTTGAAGAACCATGACGTTCAGAAAGCTCTCAAACAAATAGCGATGAATAAAAGACACATGCACATATATCAAACATTTATTCTATCGCAAACATGGAGGAGTGTTCCTCTCGAGGTTCGCCGTTTATACGATAACATTTTTCTTTTTAAGGTAGGGGCTAACGATTTGCAAAACATTTTTGACGAATCTCTACAAGTTTATAAAAATCATTCCGTTGAAATCCAGAAAATGGTTTTTGACAAAAAACACGAGTATCTTTATATATCTTTGGACAACGGAAGACTTTTCAAATGTTTCGATGAAATAATTTTCTCGGATTAAAAGTAATAAATATCGGTCAATCAAATTCTTCTAAAAACTAAATATGAAAAATCCATTTAGAGGTGTCACAAATTTTTTTCGTAAAACTTTACCCCAAGGTGCTCGTAGCTTTTTTTCTAAAGGAGCGGGCGTTGTCGGAAAAGGTCTTTCTGAGGTTGGTAATATGGGTAGTAGAGTTTTATCGTCACCAATCACGACTGGTATTGTGGGAGCGGTGGCTCCTGAGCTTTTACCTGGATTAGTTGCGGGTCAGATGGCAAGTAGAGTAGCAAGTGGTACAGGTAGTACCCTTCAGAGGTTGCGAACTGCTAAGACCCCTACCCAAGGTATTGTAGCACTAGAGGGAGGTCTGAAAATTGCCAATAAAAAATAAGCGAGGACTTCCTTTTTTTCTCTATGTATAATTAAAATATCTCGGTAATAAGGAAAAATTAGAATATGTCTTTTTCTCTGATATTAAATTCATCACAGGGGACTGTCGTAAACCCTGGTTCTCAGACTTCTATTCAGTATAATTTTAATTGGTCTGTTTTAGAAGATAATACACAATACGAAATGTCTTTTGCTTTTCAATCGAAGGATGCAGGTCTTTTAGGGGCCAACGACCAAAAACTAATAAGACTAAATGGTATAGGGTGCTTGAATAACACTTACAATATAACGTCTAACGGGGTTGCTACATCTTCTGAAATAATTGGAATGGTGCATCCTTTTTCACTTGGTAACGCAATGTTTTACTATTCGGGTAATGAAAGTAATGCTCCAATATTTATTCGATCAAAGCCCATTGGAAATAATTTTCGAGTTGAAATTTTGAATTTTGACAGAACACTCGCCGGCGGGAACTATGAATGGACTTTGATTTTACATTTCAAAAAAGTGAAGACCTAACTTATCTTTTTTCTCTCGGAATAAGTAAAAATGCCTAAAAGAAAAAATGTTGATAAAAAGATGCCTAAGAAGAAGGGTCAAAAGCAAAAGCAGAAACAAAAACAGTCGCAGATAGTAAATGTCAATATAGGTAGTAACGTAAGACAGAGAAAGGTGAAGAGAAGCACGGCAAAACCCGCTCCAATTCAACAGATAGTCAATCCTGTTCAGTATCTGTATCAAGCGTCTGCGGCACCAGCTCCTTTGATTCCTCCTGTGGTTAAAGAAGATGAAAAGGCATATGAACAAATTGGTAGAAATAGACCGTTGGCACACCCAAATATTTATGACAGAAATATAGGAGCTAAAAGTGCCGAAGAAAGGAATATCGATTTTGAAAGGAGTTTATCTGATACACCCGAAGCGTTTGTCAGAAGACGTACAAAATTCGCTGAAACATCACCTTTGACACAAGATGCATTAGACTCGGTAGCGAGAGGTGGTGCGAGAGGAAGGCCACCAAAATATAAAACTGACGAAGAACGAAATTATGCCCAGAGAGAACAGCAAAAGAATTATAGAGAAAGAAAAAGAACTGAAAAAGAATTAGGAGTACCAGCCGTAACAGCCACGCCCCTTAGGTCATCTAGCGTATTTTTTCGAGGTGCACCAAGAAATGAGGATGATTTTTAAACACTGGTTTCTTCTTCTTTCTTATTTCTAATTGTAAATTCTGTTTCTTTTTCTTCCAAAGCGACGTCTCTTTTGATTTTCAAGCAACAAAATTCCAAGTCTGAGCATTTAGATTTGTAAGCCATTGATGCTAACTTTATTATCATGGCTGACACAGTCGAAACAAACGCCACCCAAAAAACTTCACTTAACATTTAAAGGAGATGCTCTCCTTTAGAAACCTAGCTTTTTTATCTGGATGTTATTATATATTACTTGATATAAAAAAGGAAAAAGCTAGGATTCTAAAAGCAAAAAAAGCTAGGATTCTAAAGGAGAGCATCTCCTTTGCTCTATAAGGCTAGACATGAAAAAGACCGAAAAAAGCTCGGAAGTCCAGGTTTTTACGCTGATAAAATTTTATGGACTTAGGAAAAAAATCTCAAAACTAATATAAAGAAACTGTGTTATTTGAATTCATTACACATGCCCAAAATTCCAATCAACCTTGAAAAAATTGTTTTTTTCCTTTTAGAAAATGAAAAAGGTGATAAATATATTAATTATACAACGGATTTTACTCGAAGAAAGTATCGTTTAAAATGCAAAGTTCAATCAAAAGATGTGAAGCTTGTTTTTTGCAAAATAAGAGAATCTCCAAATGCTTTTGACGATTGGAAAATGTCGAAAATTGAAAATTTTCCTTCTGCGAAAAGTGTTGATGAATTACAAAAGAGAAAACAAGAATTAATAAAAGAGTATAATGCTAACCTAAATGCTGATGAAACACGTTTTAATGCTTCAAAATACAAAAGAGAATGGTACTTGAAAAAGAAAATTGAAAAAGGTGTAAAACAAGAAGTATTAGATTACTTCAGCGAAGCAATGACAGATAACGAATGCAGCGATGATGAATTTATTTCTAACATGGATGGAACATATACAGAATTTGTCGGAGTAGAAGACCTTTCTTTTTCTGCATACTAATGTAAGAATGACCAAAGAAAGTTACTATAATGATGGTGGGGGTATTTATTGCTTCATGCTCTATGATAATATAGAAAAAGACGGAAAATCGATTTTTAAAGTTGGGTTAACAACACAAACTTTTCAAAGGAGACTGCAAGCCTATCACACACCGTTTGTCCATGGGGTCATTCCTATTTGTCTATTATACTGTTCAGAAATTAGAGACAAAAAAGGTAACGTGAAAGATATAGATGATGACATGCCACCTTTACAGGACATTAAAATACTTTTAGAAATTGAAAAATATATCATGAACTTGATAGAAAAAACCGGAGGTATTCCCATTTTTGAAAAACGGCGGAAAAGAAATCAAGGACAGACAGAAGTGTTTTATACGGATTTACAGACTATAAAGGACTCTTTTCAAAAAGCCGATGAATATTTTAGTAAAAAATACAAAAAGACTTTAAAGTTCCAATGGGATTCAAATCCTTCTACAGAAAAACTTCAAAAACAACTCGAACGTCTGTACAAGAAAAAACTTAAAACTAAAGACCATTTTGTCGGAGAGTATTTTTACTCGCTGAAAAAGCCGGATAGTATTTTTCGAGGTTTTTCCTCGGAGAGTATTTTTGAAAAAAATGGTAGAAATATTATTTTCTGAAAAAAAGTGAACCAAAATTATTTTCGAAGATAAATGATATAAAGAGAGTGAGATTATAAATAACATCAATCCAGTAAAAAACTCATCGGATATAATTTTCAAAACAGATAGTTAAGAATGCCTCGCCGTCTTTTAACCGAAGCTGAAAAGCAACAACGCAAAGCAAATCGTAGTGAGAAGAAGGCTTTTCTTAAACAGATTTTTAGGGATTATGACGAAGAAAA
>Ga0181358_1001547_pt1 | contig 10553 bp, 8 predicted proteins | sample Fa13VDMM110SD_FD_130096 | JGI IMG/M metagenome (GOLD analysis project Ga0181358, IMG submission 130096) | Freshwater viral communities from Lake Michigan, USA - Fa13.VD.MM110.S.D | ecosystem: Environmental > Aquatic > Freshwater > Lake | place: USA: Michigan | collected 2013-09-24
GGTATTGGTGGTACATATACAATCACAAGAAATACAGCAGGAAGTGTTACATTCACAGTAAACGCAAGAAGACCAGATACTTTTGCTGCAATTAGTAATACAAATACAAGTGCAACATTCCAATTTAGAAACTATCTAGCAGCAAGTACTATAGAAATCGCAAACAACAGCGATGCACAGTCAGTTATTGATAATGGTGTTGTTACATCACAGCTGGATAGTGATAGAGCTTGGACAGCAGTATGTGGAGCAGCTAATAATGACAATACAAAACACACATATATAATATATCCTGCTTCTTATGGAAATTTAACATTTATAACTCAAAACGGAGCTCAACCAGTACTAGATGCTTTTCTAGATCTTGGATCGTTTACAATTCAAAATGCAAATGGAGCTTCAGTTCTTGTTAAGATTTACAAATCAACTCAGGAGGGTGCATACGCCAATGGAGTAGTTCTAACAATATCATAATATGCCTTTATTTTTTCCTGATATATTAAAAAATAATAATTCAAATTATCCACTAGTTGATATAACGGAGATTAGAGGAAATACTTATCCACTAGCTAATATATCGGATACTGGTAGTATTCCAAATGATAAAAGAAACATTGGCCAGTTAGTATTTGCTAGCTCATCACAACAATTTTACGCATACAAAGGACAAACAACAAGCTCAGGTGATTGGAATACTACTTCAAATTGGGTAGTAATTAGTGGAGTTGATACAACGTCATTTGCAATAACTGGTTCTAATATATTCAAAGGGAATCAGACGATTACTGGTTCGGTAATAATTACTGGTAGTTTTAATCTCCCTGCTCTAACTACAACAAATCAATTAAATGTTGTAACGATTGATACTGCAAGCGGTCAATTTTATTATACTGCTTCAACAGCATTTGGCGGTGGAACAGGCGTAACAATAAACAACAATACGGATAACTATATCCTAACTGCAACTGGCACAGCTAATACTATACAAGGAGAACCTAATTTTAGTTTTAGTGGTAGTGCATTAACAGTCTCTGGAAGCACCACTATATCTGGAAGTGGTTTGGTAGTAACTGGATCTATTCAGGCTACTGATGGTATCACTGGTTCATTTTATGGTACTGCATCTTGGGCTTACTCAGCATCACAAGCTACCTCATCATCATACGCTACATCAGCAAGTTATGCAGAAAGTGCATCGTATGCGTTAAGTAGTTCTTACTCACTATCAAGTAGCTATGCTTTATCAAGTTCATATAGCTTAAGTAGTTCTTACTCACTATCAAGTAGCTATGCTTTAAGTTCAAGTTATGCTACTTCGGCATCATATGCTCTATCATCATCATATAGCTTAAGTAGTTCATTTGCTACTACTGCATCACACGTTAGTGTACTAAGAGCTACAGGCTCCAATCTAGAAATACAATTTAATAATAATGGTTTATTAGGAGCATCAGCTAATTTTTTGTATACTAGTAGTGGTTTACTTGTATTAAATAGTGGTAGAATTTATCAAGGTGATAGAGTTTATCAAGGAATTATAGGTCCTACGGGTCAAAAAACTACGAATGAAAGAGGTATATATAGTGAGTTTAATAATGAGGGTGATATTACACAATATCCTATAGTATCATATAATGATTCTGATGGAAAATATTATTTTGCTGATTATAAAGTAAATTATAATACAAATAATACATCCTTAACAGTAACTGGATCTTTACGTGTTACTGGTTCAACTCAAGGAGGAGGATCAGGACACATTCTAACATATAATACATCCTCAGGTGAAATATTCTTTACAGCATCATCTGCTATTGGAGGTAGTGGAAGCCCAACAGATGTTTCTAATTTAAAAAGTGGAAGCTTTGGAGTTACTATTGATGGAAATGGTGGAGTTATAACTGTAGGTCAAAAAGGCTATATTACCATTCCATACAACGGAACCATTACTAGTTGGCAAATAATGGCCGACCAAACAGGAACTTGCAACATAGATGTAAAAAAATCAACATTTGCAACATTCCCAACTCAATTATCAATCACTGGCTCAGCTCCTATTACCATGTCTGCTGCTCTAAAAGCATCTTCATCTATATTAACAGGATGGACTTCATCCATTTCAGTAGGTGATGTATATGGATTTACTTTAGTTAGCGCATCCTTAATAACAAGATTAAATTTAATTATAAATACAATTAAGTCATGACATATAAAATACTTTCTACAAGACAAATCGATGAGTCTTTATTTACCACTGTTGAATATAACTTTGATGGTACTATTGTTACTACTGAAGTAGCTCATTTCATGCCTAAAACAGAAGAAGAAATAACTCAAAATATTATTAATAGAGCATCTTCTGAAGTAGCTAGAATGGAAGCAGCTACAACTATTGCTACACTAGTTGAAACAATTATTATTGGAGAAGAAAAGCCTATTGAATAATGCCTACTTGGACTGGAAATGGAGCTAATGAATTGTGGAGTACAGTAGGAAACTGGGATACAGCTGTTCCTACAGCAGCTACAACTGCAGTATTTAATAACACTGGAGGAAATAGTAATAAAAATGTTACTATTACTGCAGGAGCTTCCTGTTTATCATTAACTTGTACTGGATATACAGGACAAATGAATTTTGCTAATAACTTAACCGTTGCAACAAACGTTACTTTAGGAGCAGGAATGACAACTAGTGGTTCTGCTAATATTGTAAAAACAGGAACTGGTACTTTAACTTCTAATGGAGTTCAATTAAGTGGTGGAATAACATTACCTACTGGTGCAGGTACAACCCAAACCTTTGGTGATAATTGGCTTATAACTGGAAGCTTTGGAGGAAATGCCGGTGCTACTATTATAGTTGGTGGAGGATTCACAGCAAGTATTGGAGGTAGTTTAACATCACCTGCGGGTCAAACAATTAATACAACTCCACTACTATATTTACTTAGAGGTACAGGAACATTATCTGGATTTTATACAAGTGGAACTGGTGCTTCAACCATACAAATTAGTAGTTCAGGAACTGTAACCCAAGGTGCTACAACATTTTCAGCAGTTAACTTTACTTATGCCGCCGGTTCATATAATTCTACTAATACAATAACTATTCAAACTGGAACCACAACATTTAATAATGTATCTTCACTCTTATTTAATTCATTATTATTTGGACCTGCTGCTGGTCAAGTTATTACTTTAAATTCTAACATGTATGTAAGTGGAGCATTAACGGCTGGAGCCAATACTGGAACCATAAATGGATCTACTTTATATGTAGGAGGGAATATTGCAACAAATGCTGTTGGATTTTTAGGTACATCAACTATAGAGATGAGTGGTTCATCAGCTGCTTCAATTACTACTGCAGGAGTAGGTATTATTCAAAATAATCTTACTATTAACAAAAGCGGAGGAGCAACAGTAACACTACCTACAGCAGGAACAATCACATGGGGTACTACAGGAAGAACTCTTACATATACCGCAGGAAGTATCAATGTTAGTACTTCTACATTTACTATACCGGCAAATATATCTGTTACAATAAATGGAATGCCTTTTTATAATCTAACTCTTCCAGGTCTTGCTACATATACAATAAATTCACCTATTTCTGTTTCAAACAACTTAACACTAGCAGCAACCGGAAACACAACATTCACTGGTTCATCAGGCTGGACTTGTGCAAATCTAATATGTTCAACAGGACCTAGAACACTAACATTAGCCGATAGTTCATCAGGTGCGTCATATAGAACAACTGCAACAGCAAGTTTAATAGGCGCAGCTGCTAATCAAATTACAATGACTTCTAATAATCCAACTATTCAAGCAATTTGGACTTTAGATAATGGAGCAGCACAATCATTAGCTTATGTAAATGGTACTAGAATTAATAGTTCTCAAGGAGCAACAGTTTGGTCATTTGGAGGAACATTAACAAGTACATCTAATTGGGGTTCAGGCAGTGCCCCCGCAACTACTGCCTATACATACGTTTGTTAAGATATGGCAGCAAGATATTGGGTAGGAGGAACTGCAAATTGGGACACAACTGCAGGAACTAAATGGGCATTAACTTCTGGTGGAGCGGGTGGTCAAGCCATACCTACATCAGCAGATGATGTATTTTTTGATGCAGCATCAGGAGCTGTTACTGTAAGTGTTTCTGCTGCAGCTAGTTGCTTAACACTTAATTTTACTGGATACACAGGGACATTTACTATAAATAACGGTATTACAACAACAGTATTTGGTACTGCAATCACTCTTGCTTCGGGTATGACCTATGACCAAACTACCACGGGAATACTTAGTACAAGAGGTAATCAAGCAGCTATAACAATAACATTTGCAGGGATAACTATTCCTAATTTAACTATAGGACGAAATACTGCTGGTCAATTACAAACAGTAACAATAAGTGGTACTACTCCTACTATCAAAAACCTGGTGATAACCAACGGGGCTGCAAATGCAGGGGTAATATTAACTGGCCCTGCAATAACCATAACCGCATCTTTAAGTAATACCTTAGGGTCACTCACTAATAGTACTGGACAGATAATATTTTCAGGAGCTTGCACTATATCTTCTTCTGCATCTTCTGCAACTATATCAGGTGGTTTTATTGTAGGTAGCGGAAGCAGTTTGCAAATGACAAGTGATGTTTATTTGCAAACTGGAACAGTAACATTTAGTGGAGGGACTTTAAATGCAGGTGCATTTACATTATTTTGCCCTGGCATAATTACATTTAACACGAGTACGGTTACTTGGTATAATGTAACACTTCAAGCAACTGGTCAAATATATATTTTATCTAGTGTACTAAACATTTCAAATAATCTAACAATTAGTACAACTAGCTCTGGAGTTGGATTCTCTGGAGGTTTTACAATAAATGTAAGTGGTAGTTTATTGCAGCCATCTGGTAGTCCGTTAGGTTTATCTGGTATTTTAAATATGTTAGGCTCAGGACTTATTGATTGCGCTAATATTAGTGGTGGTACTCTTAATATTAATGGTACAGGAACATATACAATTGGTTCAGCTACAAATCCAACATTAACATCAACCGGTTTAACAATAAATCTTGTTGGAACAAGTGTAGCGCAAGTGTATTCTACAACAGCACACACTTTGTCAACAAGTGGAAATTTAACACTATCAACAAACAATACACCAACTGGGGCAAATATTCCAGGTGGAAGTCAGATTATATGGGGAAATATATCTCTTCTTTCTAACCAATCAAATACTATAACTTACAATACAACAGCATTAGGTAATTTAACATCGGCTTCAGCTACATTAAATGGAGTAGGAAGAACTCTTTATGTTGCAGGTAACTTATCTGTTACCACAATAATTGGTGGCACAGCTACTATAGAATTAAATGGAGCAGTCAACAAAACTTGGGGAGCTGGTACATATCAAAATAATATTATAGTTAATAAATCAGGTGGGGCTATCGTAACAACAGCAGCGGGAACCATCACATGGGGACTTGCTAATAGAACATTAACAATGAATAGCCCAGTTAATTTTTTAACTAATACAACCACTTTTACATTATTAGGTACTCCATTAACAATCAATGATACATTTGGTAATCCATTTTTTAATGTAAACATACCTGCATCAGCATTAAATATAAATGGAGGAGTTATGAGAATAAACAGTAACCTAACGCTTACTGGTACTGGTGCTACATTTGCAGGAGCATTTGGTTGGGATTGTAATAACTTAATATGCTCAACCGCAGGAACATTTAATATTACATTACAAGAACTTCTTACATATAGAACTAGATTAGCTGTAAGTATCACAGGAGGACTAGCTACCGCAGCAAGACCAACAATAACTTCATCAACATCAAATCTTGCTATATGGACATTGGACCCAGGAGCTACTCAAACATTAATTTATGTTAATGGAACTAATATTAATAGTTCACTAGGACAAACAGTATGGACATTTGGTGGTACAATATCTGCAGCAACAAAAAATTGGAATGTAGGGACAAGACCTGGAACATCAGCTTATACGTTCGTTAACTAAAAACAAGACTATTTATATAAAACAAAAGTTATGGAAAAAACAACATTTACAGAAGAGGAAATCTCTAAGATCAAACAACTACAAGAAAAGTATCAAGTGTTAGGTATTCAAGTAGTACAATTAACATTGGCTAAAAAAAGTGCTCAAGAATACGTAGAATCCTTAGAAGATCAAAACAATCAATTAACTAATCAAATTGTTGAAGTTAATATTGAAGAGAAAGAATTTGCAAAAACTCTAAGTGATAAGTATGGAATAGGCTCGCTTGATTTAGAATCAGGAGTATTTACATCCAATACATAAAAAAATTTAGCGTTTTGAACGCATCCATAGATATTTATTATCAAAATAAAACATACACAACATGGCTGAAAGATTAGTATCACCTGGAGTCTTTACGAACGAGAAAGACTTATCATTTTTACCAGCTGGTATTGCAAACATAGGAGCAGCAATTGTTGGACCAACTTCAAAAGGTCCTGCTTTTGTACCTACGATTGTAAACAGCTTCGACGATTTCACCGCACGATTTGGTGGATTAAGTGAAGAAACATACGTACCATATACAGTAAAAGCATACTTGCAAAATGCAGGCTCTGTGACAATTGTCCGAGTATTGCAAATTAAAGGATACTCTACTGGATATGTTAGTATTATCCACTCCTCATCCTTAGGTGAGAAGTTAGTTGGTGCAATTTTACCAAGTGCTAAGAATGGTTTTAGTGATGGTAAAGATTTATTTGCAACAATAAGCTCTCCATCAATATACGCCTCAGCAACTGGATCATGGGCAATAACACTGTCGGGAAGTGGAGTACTGACTCCCCAAACTATCTCTGGTTCAACTTTAGGTACAAGTAATATTTCCTTAGACAAAGTACTTACTACATCAGTTAAATCAACTAAAAATGGTTATCTATATGTTTACTTTAAAGAATTCCTAGATTCAACTGTTGGAGTATCTGGATCAATTCAATTTATACCAGGAGGCAATAAGACATTAAATCTATCTGGTTCAGTGTACGGTACTTATGCACCAGCATCTACACCATGGGTAACATCACAAAATATAGCAGGACAGACTCCAACACCTTTATTTAGATTCACAACAACAGGCGATGGAACAGATACAAATACAGCTTATAAAATTAGCATTATTAACAACACACTACCAGGAGACAATCCTGCAAGTGCTTACGGTTCTTTTACTATTGTTATAAGAGCATACTCTGATACAGATCAGAAACCAGTAGTACTCGAATCATATTCAAACTGCTCATTAGATCCAGACTCACCTAGCTATATTGCAAGAAAGATTGGTAATAAGTATTATGAAGTAGATCCAACTTCTGGTGAAATCTCACAAAAAGGAGACTATGATAACGTATCTAAGCATGTGTATGTAGAAGTAGATTCAGATGTTGCAGCTAAAGGTATTGTACCAAGCTTAAAACCATTTGGATTTCAAGGAATGTCATCAACAATTGTTGGATCATATCCACTTCCAACTGCATCTTTTATTAAATCAAGTCCAACAATTAATGGATTATATAATAAAAAGGTTTACTATGGTTGGAACTTTGCATCAACAGATAACGCAAACTACGCAAAACCACTACCATCCGGATCAACTATAATAGCTAATTCAAACTTTAACCTAGATGATTCATTTGTGCATCCAAGTGCATCTAAATCAGATAGTAATTCAAACTTTACTGGTGGTGCTAGTATTTCTACATCAACTTTCAAAGGATTGGACGTTCAAAACATACTTAAATTCTCTGTACCATTCCAAGGAGGATTCGATGGAATGGATCCAGCACTCCCTAAAAAAGTTGGAAGTGCAATTGAAGATAGTAATGTATTTGGATTCAACTGCTCAGTACAAGGAACAGCTGGTTCAGATGCATACATAAAAGCACTTAACGCATTAGGTAATGGTGATCAGTATGACATCAACCTACTTGTAGTACCAGGACCAACAATTGCAGATCACCCAGTAGTAATTAACAACGCAATTGAAGTGGCCGAAGACAGAGGTGATACGTTTGTAATTGCAGATCCAGTGAAACAAGGTGAGTCTTTAGCAGCTGCAGTACAAGCAATAGCAGACTCAAGTATTGATAGTAGCTATGTTGCAACATATTGGCCATGGGTGAAGATACTCGATACAGATAAAAACAAACCTATCTGGGTACCACCTTCCGTAGTGATACCAGGAGTACTTGCTTATAATGATACAGTTGCTTATGAGTGGTTTGCACCAGCTGGATTAAACAGAGGTGGAATTACATCTGCTATTGATATCGAAACAAAATTAAGCTTTACACAGAGAGATAATCTATACGAAAATAGAATCAATCCAATCGCAACATTCCCAAATCAAGGAATCTGCGTATGGGGTCAAAAGACACTACAAGCTAGGCCATCTGCATTAGATCGCATCAATGTACGTAGATTGTTAATTGCTCTTAAGAAGTTTATTGCAAGTTCATCTCGCTACTTAGTATTTGAAAATAATACAACTCAAACAAGACAGAAATTCATCAATATTGTTAATCCTTACTTAACAACTGTACAACAAAGACAAGGTCTTTATGCTTTCAGAGTGGTAATGGATGAAACAAACAATACACCTGATGTAATCGATCGCAATATTCTATACGGTCAGATATATATTCAACCTGCAAAAGCAGCTGAATTTATCGTAATCGACTTTAATATCTTACCTACTGGAGCAACTTTTGATAACGCATAATATATATAAGAAACTTACATACACATGGCAACTCTAATTCCACAAACAGATTCAATGTTCACACCGTTTGAACCTAAAGTACAAAATAGGTTCATTCTACGTGACTCGGGAGGTATTCCGGCATACATCGTCAAAAAGATAAATAGACCTACAATGGAGTGTGGTGAGGTGGTATTGAATCATATCAACGTACAACAGAAATTTAAAGGTATCTGTAAGTGGGGTGATATTACAATGACACTATACGATCCAATTGTACAATCAGGAGCTCAGAAAGTAATGGAGTGGGTTCGTACAGCTCACGAATCCGTAACTGGTCGAGATGGGTATGCACAATTCTACAAGCATAACTTAACTATAGACGTTCTTGGTCCAGTAGGTGATGAAGTAGAAAGATGGACTTTATGGGGTGCATTTATCAAAACATCAAACTTTGGTGATATGGATTGGGCAACAGAAGGTCAAATTGAGATCCAGCTTACCTTAGCAATCGATTACGCAGTACTAGAATACTAATATTAAAAATAACCTGAAGAAAGCCAGTCTCGAAAGAGCTGGTTTTCTTTTTTGCCTATATTTATAAGAAAGTTATATATACATGACAAAAGTATCACAAGTTTCAGACGACCAGCTTAAGGCTATGGTTACTGGCAATTATTCAAGTGTAGCGAAAGACTCTACACCAGACACTCCAACCGAAGTTATTGACCTACCATCTCAAGGATATTTCTACCCAGAAGGACATCCACTTACATCAGGCAAGATTGAGATGAGGTATATGACCGCTAGAGAAGAGGATATCCTTACATCACAAAACCTTATTAGACAAGGAGTGGTTATCGATAAACTACTTCAAGCTTTAATTGTAGATAAATTTAACTACAATGAGCTTCTTATTGCAGACAAAAATGCATTAATGATTGCAGCTAGGGTATTGGGATATGGTAAGGATTACGAAGTTGAAGTAGCTTGTCCAGCGTGTGGTGAAAAGTCTAAACACGTAGCAGATCTAACTCAATTTGAATCTAAGGATATTGACTTTAGTAGATTTACAAAAGGCCAAAACACCTTTACATTTACACTCCCAGCATCCAAGAAAGTTTTAACACTAAAGTTCTTAACTCATGCAGATGAAAAGGCAGTAGAAGAAGAGTTAAAAGGATTGAAAAAACTTAATGCATTAACTGGAGTTGATAGTGAATTAACCACTAGATTAAAGAAGACAGTAGTTGCAATAGATGGTGAGGAAGATAGAATGACTATTAGTAACGCAGTAAAAGGCATGCTAGCTGTAGACTCTCTTGCACTACGTAAGTTTTTAAAAGAAATTACTCCGGAGATAGACACAACTTTTAGTTTTGTATGTCCTCATTGTGGTCACGAAAATGAGAAGATCCAGGTGCCGATCGACGTGTCCTTTTTTTGGCCTGGGGTCTGATTATCGACCCCATCTGTTCGACCAGATCTTTGATCTGATGTATTACGGAAAAATGGGCTTTACTTACAGTGAGCTTTATAATTTACCAGTCTGGCTAAGAAGATACTACTATCTGAAATTAGCTGATGTAAAGACGAAAGAGCGAAAAGCCGAAGAAGATGCATATAGTAAGGCATCGAAAAAATAAATCAACTGATACATAGCTTATTATATAGTAGGGTATGTATCAGTGTGTTTAATTGTTGTTGAAAGTTGTTTTTTCCAATAAAAGGTCTGATATTTACCTATA
>Ga0181358_1001550_pt1 | contig 10540 bp, 4 predicted proteins | sample Fa13VDMM110SD_FD_130096 | JGI IMG/M metagenome (GOLD analysis project Ga0181358, IMG submission 130096) | Freshwater viral communities from Lake Michigan, USA - Fa13.VD.MM110.S.D | ecosystem: Environmental > Aquatic > Freshwater > Lake | place: USA: Michigan | collected 2013-09-24
AACTTGGGCTAATGGTAGTATATCTCCAGCAATTATGGATTTAGAATCCGGTTCATATCCTGCAACTATTGTTGATTATTATGGTGACTTTACAGCAAATACAATATGTGTATTGTCAGGACCAACCGCAACACCAACACCTACATTAACCAAAACTCCAACACTAACACCAACTCCAACACTAACACCAACACCAACATTAACTAGAACTCCAACACTAACACCTACATTAACTACAACACCTACGTTTACACCTACTTTAACACCTACACAAACACCCGGAGCAACTATAACACCAACGTTAACAATAACACCAACATTAACAGTAACACCAACGTTAACAGTAACACCAACAGTAACACCTACACTAACACTAACACCTATGCCATCACCACCATCATATAGTGAAACATTTACAATGATTGCAAGAAGTTTGAATAGTATAACAAAGGTCGGCTCTCAAGGATTTATAATAAACGCTTCATTACCATATAGAGTGGTTTGGGGTGACGGTAATATTAGTAATTATCCTTCAGGAATAAGTTATATTATACACACATATTCAACCCCTTATACAGGAAATATATTAATCCAATCTTCTGATTTAACATCTATAATTTGGTTATCACCATTAAATGTTGCTCCACAAATGACAACAAATAGTGTTAGATATTTAGAAATTGAAACATCTCAATTAAATCTTTTAAATGGATTACAACTTTATGGGTCTTTCACAACCCAAAGTCATTTTACATCAGGTAATATAAGTTTATTACCATCAACTTTAACTGAGTTTATTTCACAATACTCTAATTGTTCGGGAGATGTAGGAAGTTTACCTATCGGTTTAACAAAATTATATGTGGATTATTTTAGTCTTGCCTCTCAAAATCATTCAAATAATATATCAGGTAATGTTTCTTATTTACCAACAACGTTAACGGATATAAATTTATCCGGTAATAACACTTTAAGTAGTGATATATCTACATTACCGCCAAATTTAAAAACTATAACAATTTATGGTTTAAACACTATTACCGGTGATATATCATTAATGTCAACACCTAATTTATTAACAATAGATATACAGGGTAATAACACAATATTTGGTGATTTAGGCGGATTATCAAATAGTGTTACAGACATAACTTTAAAAGGAACAAATTTAGTAACTGGTGATATATCTACATTACCACCAAATTTAAAAACTATAATAGTTTGGGGAAGTAATACTCTATATGGAGATATTATAACATTAAACTACACAACATTAAGTACGTTAAATATTCTTGGAAGTAATAGTATTAGCGGTAACATTAGTTCATTAAATTTAAAAATTCAGGCAAATTTTGATTTACAAGGTATCAATACATTAACCGGTAATATTAATAGTTTAGGTAATTCTTTTGCGTATACATCAATAACTATTAAAGGTAATAATACCATTTATGGTAATATTCAAGACTTACCTTCTAACGCAAAAAGAATTGAGATATATGGTAATAACACAATATCAGGCGACCTATCATTAGTTGATTTAAATATTAATCAATTATTGATATATGGTAATAACACAATATCAACATTCTCAGATAGTTCAAGAATTTTTACAAATTTATTAAAAGTTCAAATAGTTGGAAGTGGATTTAATAGTTCTAATGTTGATAAATTATTAACAAGTTACGCAAATTCAAATTGGTACACCGGAAATTCCGAAATATTACTAATTAAAGGTACGTCAACACCTAAATACACAAACATTACATCATACAACACACTTCAAATAACAAAAGGTGTTGCAGTACAAATCTCATAAAATGGAAATAGAATATAATTTTTGTCTAAATATTAGTATTAATAACTTACAAATTCATTTTAATTCAAATGGATTAGATGATAATGGATATAATCAATGGGTATCTGATGATTATACATATTCAATTAATTGGGACACCTCATTAAGTAGATGGAAATTGAATGGTGGTAATCTATCATATTCAGTATATTCTTCTTTACCATCTTCTGTACCCCCACTTAACTCTTGGTATATATTAGGAGCTAACGGAACTGTTTATGCTAACGAAGGTGTTTGTAATCCATTAGGTATTAATTCATTAACCTATAGTGTTAATCAACCAATATGTTCATGTGATGGTAATTTAATGGTGACCGTTTCAGGTGGTTATCCACCGTATCAATATTCTATTGATAATGGTGTTACTTATTTTAATTCACCAATTTTTAGTCAGTTATGTTCAGGAATTTATAGTATTAAAGTTGTTGATATAAGTGGAAACACTAATAGTAATAACGTGACATTAAATGAGCCTGCACCACCAACGGTTTATAGTGTAAAATTATCAACTACTACAACAAATCCGGTTAATAATAATACAACGTTAACTAATCAATATACAACAACAGTTAGTGTATCTCCTGAATTACCAAGTGGTACTGTAATCAATTTTAATATATCTCACAATAACAAATTCTACTATTCTCCAAGTGGTATTACCGCAAGTTTGGTCACTAGTAGTGCATTATATAAAAACGATAGTTTAATATTAACTACATCAAGTGGTACAGTAACATCAGACGCAAATTTTAATACAATTCAGGGATGTCAATCATATGTTAAATATTTAGATTTCTACACAGAAACTTGGGATTCATTAACATTCACAAATTTTGATTCAATCGTTATTAATACAACCACAACAATAAATAATAACGGACCATTAACGCCTTGTACGTATACATTAAGTGAAGATTTATATAATATTTATAATGCAACTATAAGTGGTTGTGGATGTTGTATTGTTGAAATTGTTAACGTTAATCAAAAATAAAAAAAATAAGAATATTTATATCACATGGGATACATATTAAAAAATACACAAGGGTTATTAAGTACAAGATTAACCGACACTGCCAGATTAAAACTATCACAAGGTAGTTTTAACATCTCTTATTTCCAAGTAGGTGATAGTGAAGTGTCTTATAACTCTTTACCTGATTCATACAATCAATTTACCACACAAATTCTTGAACCTGCGTTTAACGCTCAAAATTCAACAGGTAAACCTGAATCTAACAAACAAAATGTTAAATATCCATATTATGTTGACGGAATAACCGGTAATACATATGGAATCCCTTATATGGCTTCAGTTCCTCAAACCGTATATAATAGAGCGGCTATGAGAGGATTTTTTACAGGTGATACAACCGCAACTACAATTACTTGGAGTGCCTTAACAAATAGTCAATATACAATTAATTCTAACTATCTTTTAGACATGTCTACATTAACAGGTGGTAGTGTTGTTCAATTAATATATTCAGGATGTAATTCAAATATTGTAAGATTACCAATGATTGGTGATTTTGTTACAATATACTATGATGGTCAAGGTGAATACAATTGTTATTGTGAACCAGGATTAACACCTACCCCAACCTACACGCCAACCTATACCCTAACATCAACTTACCAAGTTACTAATACTCCAACCCCAACTCCAACTCCAACATATACAGGGTGTGAAACACCAACTCCAACACCAACCCCAACAATAAGTTGTTCTACAACACCTGTACCTACTCCAACACCACCTAATTGTGAGATGTCTATGAGTAGTTGTTATTCAATATTAACTTATAAAATTATAGATATTTGTAACGGTAACTATACATTAGATAGACCAACACCTGACTTTTCAAACTTTTCAAATGGATGTTTTGCTAGAGTATTAGTATATCCACCAAACATGACCACATTATACGATAGTATTACACCTAACTCACATTGGAATCAAAATGTTATTAATTTTGAATCATTATGTAGTACGGACGAATCTGATGTTAAAATTTGGAATATGAACATTCCTTGGTCTGAAAGCCCTGCCGGTTTATACGAATCAACATATAAAGGATATGCTGACTTTGGTTCCGTATCTTATATGGGAACTAAAGAATATCTTGGTTATATGTCTGATAGTGGTCAAACAGATACTGGAGTAGTGTATTATTATAATTCATTTGATGAGACAGTAGTTGTTCAACCTAGTGAACAAAAAGCTATCGCTATTATTCACTATACTAACCAATCAATTGATTTCTTCTATGGTGAGAAATTCGCATTTGAACCTTATGACCCTAACAATCCTACAGATACAACAGGTGAAGCTCGTAACTTTAGATTACATTTGCCATGGTTAATGTGGCATAAAAACCCTGAATGTTGTAAAGGACAAACCTTTTGGGTTGACCCACCAGGATTTGACTCAACAATATTTCCTCAAATATTCAAAGACCAATATATTCTATCAACTAAAAATCCGGATATGAATACTCCGGGTATTAGATATTATCAACTTTGGGACACCCACGCAAATAGTAATGGTTTACCAAGTAGAATTGGTAAAGTATTCCCTGATTCACAAATTATTGTAATTGACGATGAAGAAATTATTGCTGCAATGTCTTACAAATCAAATCGTAACTGGACATTACCCGCACCTCAAGTTGCATTAACAACACCTAATACTTGTGTTGTAGAAAATAATCAACCAACAGTTAAAGGTGTTTTAAGTGCAAATACAGAATATATGTATGTGACTTATAGATTTAGTAATAGTAGTTTATTTACTAATTCATTACACTGTAATTATTATACTAAAATTCAAGGACCTAATATTGATTGTGGTTCAATAGTCTCTCAAAATGTATCAGTTAGATTTGGCGCGGAATTTCCTTGTTTAAATCAACCATCATTTAATCCAACTACCACAACAACTACAACAACTACAACAACTACAACAACATTATGTCCAACATCATGTGATATAATTACAGGGTTCTACGCCGATACATTACAAATTATATGTCAAAAAGTAATTGGTACAGGTAGACCTGACCCAGATGAATGGAAAATTATTGATTTTACATCACAAATAAGTGCAACAACAGTTAATGGTTATTTAACAGTAGATAGTTTAACAGGAACAACATTTACAATTACTGAAGAAAATTACAATTTAGCACCAGATTATAATTTAAATGACTTTATTCCTTTAGTTCCTAACGGAACTACAACACCATCGTTAAATTTTGGTGATGAATATTATTTCTATGGTTCATTAGAAACGGATATTGAAGCGACTATTTATGAAATGAAATATAAAATAAATCTTGGTCAAGCCGAGTTTCAATCAACCTCAAACCCTACATGGTCTAAAGGTACAAATTCATATATTACAGAAATTGGTCTTTACGATTCTGATATGAATCTTATGATTATATCAAAGCTGCAATCACCGGTCTTAAGACAAGGTATTCAACAGTTTTTGGTTAAATTTGATTTCTAATAAAATATGAAAAAAACACTTAAAGAAAGTCCTAAAGTTTTGGGATTAGATGTGAGCACCAAAACAATTGGTTGGGCATTATTTGATATACAAAGTCGAGAACTACTTGAATTAACTCACATCTCACCAGTACCAAAACCAAAAGAAGAAAATAAAATAAAAGAATTACTTCTTAAAGGTGAAATCTTTAGAATTAAACTTTTAGAATATAAAGATATGGGTATCTCTAAAGTAATAATTGAGGAACCCCTATTAAACTCAAACAATGTATATACAGTCCAAACCTTATTGAGATTTAATACATTAATTACAAAAGAAATATACGATATTTTAGGAGTAGTACCTGATTTCATATCAACATACAATTCTCGTAAGTTTGCCTTTCCGGAATTAACACAATTAAATGATAAAGGTAAGTACGTACTATTTGGGGGTCTTCCTAAAGACATTGACAAGAAAATGATTATATGGGACCTAATTGCAAAAAAAGAACCTCAAATCACTTGGTTATACACAAGAAACAATACCTTGAAAAAAGAAAATTTTGACCAAACAGATGCTTATTGTTGTGTTATAGGTCATATGAAACAAGAAAAAATATGGTAAAAAAAATAACCCCTCTTAACAGAGGGGTTTTTTATTATTAACATACACCTGAATTTACATGAATTTCTAATGTTGATGTTGCTGCAATACTAACACCATAAAACACAACATTAACGTATTGATTTGTTTGTGTAATTGGAGCGATTTCACTCGCATAAAGTGAAGCATCCACATATAATAAAACACATTGTGAGTTTGCCACACTTGATAAGAGTCTCACAGTTAAATTTTGATTAACTAACCCTAATTGAGTACTCAATAAAGGATTTGACACAGTTACAGGGAAACTAGAACTATCATATGGATAAAACGTCTGTGGTTGGATATTTGTAACTTGAGATTCTTCTTTTTGAATACTAACAAGGAAATTTCTTGTTGGTTCAATATTAATATCACTCTCACATTTTTCACAAGCATTAACTGTATTGTTTTCAGATGAATAAATTGCATTACCAACAGTTGTGAAATAATTAGTGTTATAAGTCTGAACATTTAATTGTGGTGGTAATGTTGGTTGTCCATTATAAATAGCTCTTAATCTCCAACACGATACGTTATCTTCAACGTCAGTAGAACTGAATCCGTCACCAGTACCTAAACCAGGTAATACTAACACAGGTTGTAATATATAATTTGGTTCACCATTCTCATCAAGTGTACATGACTTGTATAAATACCATAATGGTTCAGGTGTTGCTGTTATTGTTGGTGTAACAGTTATTGTTGGTGTAACAGTTATTGTTGGTGTAACGGTTGGTGTTGATGTTGGTGTTGGCGTTAATGTTAAAGTTGGAGTTATAGTTGGTGTAATTGTTATTGTCGGTGTTGGGGCTAATCCAGGTGTCCACGTTGGAGTTAGTGTTGGAGTTACAGTTAGAGTTGGTGTTAATGTTAAAGTTGGTGTCACAGTTAAAGTTGGTGTTAAAGTTATTGTTGGTGTTGGTGTAGGAGCTAAACCACAATATTGGCATGAGATATTATATTCAATAAACATATCAACAGTAACATCCGTTGCTACCAAATATTGTTCTTCACATTTTGCAATTATTTGAATTCCGTTGTTTAATGGGTCAATGTTAACTTGAGCCACTTGGTCAAAACTTTCTAATAAAGCAACTAAAGCATTAAAATATTCTTCATCAGTCGGATAGTCGTTTAAAGCATAACTTATGTAAAATTCTGAAGTTTCTGTAACACTACCAATAGTTGCAACAATATTAAAGATTGCTTGATTAAGTAAACAATTAGTATATCCGGATGTTAAATCATAATAACCTTCATTTAACATTTCTTTTGGACCTTTTTTAACTAATTCCCCAATATTCTCAAATTCGCTATCACAAATATTAAATGTTTGAAACGACGCTATTAAATCAAACCCATCTATAGTCACACTTCGAGTTTTAACACACCCATCACTATCAGTTACTTGTAAACTGTATGTTCCCGCACTTAAATTACTTAAATAATAACCTGTTTGTCCATTTACGTTATTACTCCATAGTAATGTGAAAGGTGGTGTTCCGTTTGTTATATATGCCGAAACAGTACCGTCATTACCATTATTAGCATCAGTCCCTGATATTAAGAAATCAACATCTTCAGATGTATTAATAACAAAGTTAATTATTTGAACACATCCCGGAACCGCATCATCAATTTCAGCCGCGTAAACACCTGAAAATAAATTATTAAATGTTACCGCACTTGTCTCAATTTGTTGTAATTGACTACCAATATTAACAGTATATGGTGGTGTTCCTCCTGATATACTAATTCTAACTGAACCATTTTGTAAATCACAAGTTGTTCCTGTTGTACTAGCACTTAAAGTAAAAGGAGATGTAGTTGATATTGTATATGGATTAGTATATACACAAGCACCATTATCAGAAATTGTTAATGTGTAAGTATCTGCTGCTAAATTAACAAATTGCCAAACAGATGAGTTTGTTGATTGATTTTGAGTATCACCGTTAGAATTTACTAAAGTATATGTAAACGGTGGTTGACCACCTAACAGAGTTATTTCTATTTTCCCGTTATTCCCACAATTTGCATTGATTGTATTAATTGTTACAATTGAAAATCCATTTGGTGTTAATACTGTTATTGACCCGACAACGGAACATAACGCAGCATCCGTAACTTTCACTGAAAATAGTCCGGTACCTATATTTTGAAATGTTTGTGAAGAACTAAATGATATATTTATTTGACCTGTAGAAGCCGAATAATAATATGGACCTGTACCTCCCGAAACAGTCACTGTTACCTCACCGTCAGATGAAAAACAAGATGGTGGTACACTTGTTAGAATACCCGCAATACCTAACGCAGGAACTAACCCGACTGTTGCACTTTGAGATAATGTACAATTTGTACTATCCGTTATAGTAACACTATATGTTCCATTTGTTAAACCTGTAATAAAATCCGCTGTTTCACCATTTGACCATAAATAAGTGAATGGTGCATTACCCGTTAAACCTGTCACATATATCTTACCTGACTCAACACTATTACATCCGGAATCTTCAACCACATAAAAACCCCAAGTAAGATTTGTCGACGCTTTTATTATAATAGTTTCTGATGTACCTGTACATCCACCTCCATCATCAGCAACAACATAATAAATTCCCGGTGATAATGCTGACGGTGTTATAAAGGTATTATAACCTGTTGTCGCAGAGGTTATAAACCCTGTTAACGTATTGTATAAATAAAAATCCGCAGAACCATAAAAACTACTTGTTTGAGCAGTCAACGCACCATTATCAAAATTACATGTTGTATTTTGTTGACCTATAATACTCACACAAGTACCACTAGAAATATTAACATTTACCGGTAAAGAAGTTTGAGATGGGCTAGAACAAGAATCTAAAACATTAAAGGTATAAGTTCCTGCTGATAAAGATGTTGCGGTATATCCTGTAACACCAGGCCCTAAAGCTATTGTTCCAAGTGGTGGTGAAATCCACTGAATACTATAATCAGGTGCAACACCATAAATATCCACACTAAAACTACCCGAGTTTGTATTTGAACAATCTCCAGTTATACTTAAAATTATATCTAAACTACAAGCCATTAATTACATAAAATATTAAAATTTATTCCAACATTCAATTTAAAATTGATTCCCGAATCATTTACCGAACAAATTGAACTATAAATAATTACATCTGTATCTGTTAAAATATACTCAAATCCATAGAAATCTAAACTATTTAATGCGGGTATTAATGCCGCATCCCATTGAGCCGTTGTTGGCGAACTCAAACCAGTGTTAGTATATCCTATACCTGTAAAAAATTCATATTGAACAATCACAACATCATCTAAACTTAATACTACATACCAAGTACTTTTTAACGTATTTTGTACACAATTATCTAATACATAACCTTGTGATGTTAAATAATTCCCTAATAGATAACCTAATACCGCACTAAATGATTGTAATTGTGGGTTAGTCTGCCATGGATAAATTGAACATTGTACCGATTGAACATAACAATCATAGGTATATAGGTTACTAACCATTGAACATGGATTACAAGGTACAGGTATTAACTGACAGCCTTCTTGTCTTCTCCAAACAAATTTTTGTCTATGGAATATTGAATTTTCGTATTTAACCCCTGTGTTCCAAATAGTACTTGCTGGTATCATTTGTTCAACTAATCTTACCCAATAATCACCCATTCCATCTACATACTCAATCATTTTACTATAGTTGAAACTACCATCCGGTATTCCCGCTAAATTTTGAGCATCTAAATATTTCCAATAAATTGACTGAAGGGTTGGATACCCCATTGTTTTACCATCAGTGGAGAATTGTCTATTTCTAACATTAATCATGTTTCTCCAAAATGTTTGGGCAAACTCAAAGAATGTCTTACGTTTTGGTTGTGGATTTATTTCTGTCCAATCTACCCCACCTCTCATCGGATAATTTGATACCGGATTTGGGTCGCAATATGTTGGTTGAACATAATTTAAACCTTCATTTGGTATTGGAAAATTATATTCCCTTGACATTACCCATACATCATATGATAACCCTTGAGACGGATTTAAAAATAAATCAGTATTTTTGGCATTAAGAACTAAATCATCATTAGTTGTATAGTATCTCGCATTATAACCCCCATCTAAATTTGAACGTAATCCAATTTCGGTATCAACCCAACTTTTATTATTATCAATAGTTTGTGTTAGATTATAACCTAAATTCATAAAAGGGAATTGAGCAAATCTACTAAAATACTCTTGTCCATAAGTATATGGGGTTAAAACTGTTTGATAATTAGGGTTAGCTCCTGTAAATACACTATTAGTAAAACTTACTTCTTCAGGGGCTCTATGTTTAGGTGTTTGTTCAAACCATCCACTACCTTTTTCAAAGAAATAATCTTCAGTATTTACCGGAGCTTTAGGAAACCCTAAATCATCAATTGGATATTCATCTTTAGTAATACTAACATCTTGAATAACAGTTGTAGTAGTAAAACCACTGTATTCAATATCACTATTTCTAATTTTATATG
>Ga0181358_1001551_pt1 | contig 10539 bp, 19 predicted proteins | sample Fa13VDMM110SD_FD_130096 | JGI IMG/M metagenome (GOLD analysis project Ga0181358, IMG submission 130096) | Freshwater viral communities from Lake Michigan, USA - Fa13.VD.MM110.S.D | ecosystem: Environmental > Aquatic > Freshwater > Lake | place: USA: Michigan | collected 2013-09-24
ACAACATCCCCCGTGAGTTCGACGTGGAGAAATACTTGGAAGCGGTTGACGCATGGGACAGCCGCGAGCGTGCCGCCCGAGATGGTGCTGCGCTGAAGTATCGCAAGCAGCTTGGAGGCTTGCAATCCCTGATCAAGTTCGCCCCGACACAGATCGAAGCCTACTTGAAGGAGCAGGACGCCGAATGCGCCGCCTACCTCGCCAGCTGGTTGGAAGAGAACGCATAAGACAGAATGCAGCAAGCCGCACCTCGAAAGGGGTGCGGTTTTGCCGCTGTTTAACCCAAACTTGAATAACATCATGCAAGACCTTGACCTTACCCACCACTCCGACGAAGCCGCGCTTCAAATCCTCGAAGGCAACGACCTCGTCGAATACATCTGTGACATGTGCCTAACCGCACACCGTTACGGCTACAACGTCTACTCTACTCCGCATCAGGACATTCTGGTGCGTCACTCTCTGGTGGCACTCGTCTCCGGCCAGCTCGTCTAGCCCGCCAACCCCTTTCGCCGCTGAGCTTTTCAGACCTTGAAATTCTCAGCGGCGTTTTGGTGCTGGTGGATATATCATTTCAGCCTCCCGAATGTGAATAACCACCCTCTCTGGTTGGATTTTGAGTCTGTTCTCACCATACTTACTACCTCTCTATCTACCCCGCCAAGCCCCCTCCCTCTCGGGGTGCAAGTGTTTCAGAAGTGCATTTTGTAGGGGTAGAAAAAATTTATTTATTAAATATAATACCTCCCTCCCACCCTCTCCTCTACAGGAAAAGCAGGCCCGTCCGGTGTCGTAGAGAGGTAGTATGTAAGGTGATGTCCCCTTTCCCTCCACCCCGCCCAACTGAGAAATTCGGACTCTGAAAAACTCAGCACATCGAATTTATCGGCAAGTGATTCGGTCCCTCGGTTCGTTGTATTCAGTTCAGCATTAACGCTGGATTGAATCTCAGTGAATCCTCAATCGAATAATACAATGAAAAACATTAAATCAATCAAAGTCACAATCGGGTTCTCAACTGGAGTTGGTGAAGAGGTTAATCGGGAGCGGCGGCATAGTGCGAGCAAGACGCTGTTGATCTTCAGTGACCCGAATGAATTGCAGGTCAGGGCACACGCAAAGCGGATTGCGGATGGAATGCTGGCGACAGCACAGCTGCAACATGGTTATATCACGAACTATGAGGACTTCAGGTATGTGGTGTCAGAGATCATTTACCAAGACGGCGGGACTCTGGTTGGTTAGTTCAGCGCACGGACTGTCTTGTGACAGAAGACAGTCCCTCGCTGCATTAACGCAGCAATAACATAAACACATTGAATATGAACATAACACAAGCAAAGAGAATCCTCCGTGCTGCGCGTCGTCGCAGTCTGTCTTGGGTGGCGTTGACCGTCATCCTTGTTCCCGTTAAGATCGTTGATATCGACGAGCTAGTTGAAATGGAGAATGAAGAACGTCTATTGGTCTATCCAGACCCTCGCATCGGCGCGTATGTCATCTTCAACGTGGGAGGTGCCGTATGAAAGAGGTTCATTTAGCCTTTATCCAGCCCACTAAGTTAGTGGACATAAACACCATCGAGGGTATAATTGAGGGTGAGCCTGTCATCGTTGAAAGACGACTAAACAACTGGAATGTGCGGTTGCGCATTACGCTGAGCGGCATTGTTCTTCACGAAATCGAGCCCACAGAGAACGAAAAAGAAACGTTCAACCAGTTACTCGGAGATGCTCACGCAATGATGGGGAATGAATATGAACTGGCTCGGCAGCGTGTCATCAAATCACCTGCGTTCAAAGCATTGTTCGGTTAACCCAGCTCACAAGAGGCGGTGTTCGTTTGGACACCGCCTTTTCTAGCTGCGCTAATGCAGCAATAACCAAAACATCAAATAGAATACAAACATATGCAACTCCAAACTATCATTACAAACCCCGGCCACGTATCTCCAACCGCATTCCGTGTCCTCGGCCACTCGGACCACAACTCCGGCAACAGCACAATCGGCAAGTTCCGCTCCGGCGCCAAGCACGCCCTGCTTGTCCTACTCCGTCACAACATCAAGTTCCACATTTACTCCGGCCTGCGTGAAATCCCCGTGGAACTTCGCACTGAAACCGACAGCGCAGAGCCTTACCAGCTCATGTATGTGGACGGCAAGCCCACAAGTATGTCGTTAAACTTCGGTGCTGTCGACTGGACCGACCCGCTGATGGCTCTACGTGAGCTCGTTGCCAACGCGCTGGACCAAGGCCAGCCCATTCAGGCTGTCGTATCTATGCACAGCTCCGCACAACCAATCGATGGTCTAACGCAGATTGTCATCGACAGTCCTCTTGGCTCCCCTATCTTCAACGCCATATCAAAGATCGAGGAAACCTTCTTGCACTACCGCAACCTCGAAACCACCTCAATCATCCCCAAACCCGCGCAATCTCCAATGCGCTTCTACTCCAAAGGTGTGTTCGTGGCAGAGTCTCCCGTGCAATCTCTCTTCGACTACAATGACGTTCTCGGTAAGATCGCTATCGACGAATCACGAAAGTTCTCCCAATCTCACCTTGCCCTGACAGTCGCCACCTGCGTGCAACAGTCAAGTGTTGAAAAAATTCGCAAATGGTTCATCGACATTCTCGCCTCCGGCCACCAAACACAGCAATTCGTTGCCGTCGAATACGACTGCAATGCCTTCCACTTCGACATGGAGGTGCGCAACCTCGCCTCAACCATTGGCAAAGAGTTGTATTCCTACCGCACAGAAGACGCTGTGCTTTACAACGAATTCATTCAGCACACCCGTGTGCTCTTCTGCCAGTCTGAGTTCCAAAAATCCCTCATCGGTCGTTATCTCAAAAGCCTTGAAGACCATGTCAATTCCAAAGAATACACGGTCAAACCTGCCGATCTCCCTGCAACCTTCGTCGCCACGGCCCAAGACGTCTTCCGGCAGCTTGAAACCCTCGGTCACACTAACGGCAAACCATTCCCTGTCATTCGTGGCTTTACTCACACCGGCAGTGAACTCCTCCTCGGCTATGTAAAGGACAATCAAGTTTACATCAACGCCGATCAGCTCTCTCGTGCTACACTCATCGAGGAGTTCATTCACTACTGCTTCGAGGTAGCAGATCGCACGCGGCAGTTTCAAGAAATCACCGTCCGTATCATCGCAAGTTTGCTGAAGTAATTCAACCCCTGAAAACGTTAAAACATATGATCTACACAAGCACAAAACGAATCGGCAGCCTAGTTGTTATCAGCAAAGTGACAGATAACACAGGGACGTTCGAGCAGAAGTTCCTGCGACACGTCAACGCGAAGAAGCGGGTGATTGAAGGAGTTAAGCAACCTATTGGTAAAGATGTAAAAGTTTAGTATTCCCACACGGTGATGGGCGTGTCAAAACCCCATCACCGCAGGGAGCACTAACGCTCCAATAGAACAAAATACATATGAAAATAGAACTCAGTAAAGTTGAAAAAGAAGTGTTCTGTAAAAAGAACAACTTAGTACCCGGAAACAAAATGTCAATCCTCATGTTTGACAGAAAATTCAAAGTCGGCAACTCGCAGCGGATTCCGTTTGTGACGTTAGAACACGACGAAAACGAAGATTTGGTCGTAACCCAAAATGACCACGGCATGACAGGCCACGAAATCAAAACTCAAATCAAACGCTCGCTGTGATTATGAACAAAAAACTATTCATTCAGGAAGTCGGACAACTTACTGTTGCAGTTCGTGACGCGCAAAAACGACTCGGCGGAAGTGATGAAGCGTTGCTTTCATTGATTGTGTCTGTTGCAATCTCTGCAGGGATTAACATGGGACCACTGGAAAAAATTCTGAAGTTCTTCCCTGCTGTCTGTTCAGGCATTCACGACGGCAGTCTTACAGCATTGCAAGAAAAGTTCAAAGACATGGACTCACTTGATCTCATGCAAGCGGTGTTAAACTCCATGAAAGACGACCAACAAAGCAACATCCCGCCGCACCTGCATGGATAAACCGCGCTATCCTTACCCACGGCTCCGGGATAAATTCCTTGGGGCCGTGGGTCGTTTCGACGCTTACTTACAAGATGATGAATACCTTGTGCTAGTTGACGCAGCACAAACTTCAATGTCTTGCCATAAGGATAACTGCAAGCTGCCGCAGTTCAAAGCAGCACTCAAACTAATGAACAAAGAAACAAAATGAACACATACTTCCTACACCTACCCGATAACTACGTTCCAATACCACTCTTGCATCGAGATTTGTGGACCGCGGCTCTGCGATCAGGAAACTTCAAACAAGGTCAATCTCATTTGATCAAGCTCTATAACGGCGAGTTTAATTTCTGTTGTTTAGGCGTTCTTTGTGAAGTCGAAAGCATTCCAAGACAATCAAAAGAAGGTCAATACAACTACTTGGGTCACACGGCAATTTTGCCAGACATCATCCCACAATATCAAACCTTCGCCGACAGTGGAATATTTCCTTCAGGCGTCACCGTTGATATTATCGACAAAGACGGAAACAGATTCCAAAACAATCAAAGTTTCACCGAGTTAAACGACAGCGGCTTATCGTTTGACCTAATCGCAGACATCATTGACCAACTCTATACCAACTATGTTTAACTTCGACCTCAACTGGATTAACGTCAGCGCGACTGTCTTGGACAAAATCTTCAACCCAAAGAAACCTCCCAAATCCATCAAAATCGCCACCTACACACTCAACGATACCGGAATCCTAGCCCTTACCGAGCTGCACAACTCTGGCATTCACGTTGAATGTGTCTGCGGCAATTACCTCGCTGCACCCCATACCAACGAACTTCTTTTTCGTGTATACCAAAACCGAAAAAACCACGCTAAATTGTTCATCCTGGACAATAACGCGTGGGTCGGCAGCACTAACCTAGTCTCCGACACAATGATCAACATCTTAACGAAGTTGACCAAAACCCAAACCGAGCAGGCCAAACTCCTGTTCACTCAAATCAAGAACAACACAATCGAAAGCGAAACCGTAATACTATGAATATTGACATCTCTATCCCCTCCGCCCCATCACCCCGCACACTCACCGAGCAACAGCTTGCAGTCGTGCGACACAAATCCAACCTTGTTGCCATCGCCGTAGCAGGTTCTGGCAAAACCTACACCCTAATGATGAAGATCACTTCACTTGTCGAGGAATACCGCCGTCTGAACATCCCGCCACAGAAACTCATCGCCCTCCTTGCCTTCAACAACAAGATGGCCAAAGAACTAAAAATGAAGATCGCTCTTGCTGGCCTCGACGCTTGGTGCGAATGCGGCACAGTTCACTCGTTCGGCAACTCCATCCTACGCCGCAACATTCGGACTACCCGTCCAAACGGCCTAAAACTCAAGCAACTCTCCGAAAGGCTCGTCCGATACTACTCTCTCGACTGGCGTGTCAAAGACCTCCTCGCAAAGGTCGTCGATCTCGCCAAAAACAGCGGCATTGGCATCACCGAACCTGACAACACTGCAGCTTGGTCTCGTCTCATCTCCCACCACGACGTTGAAGTCGACGATGAACTCATCTCCCTCGCCCACTTCATCCAACACTGCCAAGAACTCCTCAAGCGTAGCAACGAAGCAGCAGTCGGGCAAAAACCCGACATCGACTACTCCGACATGATCTACCTTCCACTACTCTACAAATGGAAGCCCCTTCACCGCTACGCTCATGTATTCCTTGACGAAGCTCAAGACACTAACGAGATGCGTATGCTTCTCTGCGACCTCGTCCTCGACGACGACGGCATCTTCACAGCTGTCGGTGACCCCGCCCAAGCAATCTACGGCTTCACTGGCGCACACAACGAAGCCTTAGCCATGCTCACCGACCACTTCAACTGCGACACCAAAACCCTGTCATACTGCTTCCGCTGCTCTCGTGCCGTTGTCAACCACGCTCGAAAGATCGTAACCCACATCGAACCGGCCCCCAACGCAGTCGAAGGCTCTGTCACCACAATCCCCGACACCGAATTCGCCAAACTCACACCCGACCCAACCTCTGCAATCTTGTGCCGCAAAAACGCCCCGTTGATCTCCCTCGCCTTCTCTTACATCGGTCGTGGCATTCCCTGCCGCATCGAAGGACGAGACTTCGGCGAGACGCTCAAAAAGCTCTCCAATCGTTGGAAAGTCGAAACACTTGCCCAACTTGAACACAGACTAAACGAGCATTACCTCAAGGAAATCAAAAAGCTCACCGAATCCGGCGAGGACGAAAAAGTTGAACGCCTGCACGACGAACGCGGCTGCATGACCGCCTTAATCACCCGCTGCCGAACGCTCAACCAACACCGCATCACCGACCTGCACGCACTTATCGACACTATGTTCGCAGACTCGGAACCCGGTGTCGCCTCCAATCAACTCACCCTCTCCTCCGTGCACAAATCCAAGGGTCTTGAGTGGCCGACCGTCTACCTCTACGGTCGTAACCTCTGGATGCCGAGCAAGTTCGCTCGTCTACCTTGGCAAAAGAAACAAGAAGACAACCTCATCTACGTCGCCATTACCCGCGCCCAGATCAACCTTATCGAAGTCACCGTAACCGAATAACCCAACGGGGGCTGCGCATCCTACACGCAGACTTAACCTATGATAACACAAACACGAACCTGCGATTGCTGTAAAGCGATCATTCCAGATAAAGATTATAATTACAACCACAAAATCAAAATTCACTTCGGCCACTACGATAGTATTGGAACAAGCCTAGAGTTTTGCAAAACTTGCTGGGAAACTAAATATCAACCTTTATGGGTTAAACAGCCAGACAAACCACTCGAAACCGTTCAAGACCACGCCTTCAATCTCCTCACCGAACTTATCAATCTCCTACCCATAGAACCACAACAATGAAAACCGAACAAATCAAAGCAATCTCCGAGATTCTCCACAACCAGCTCCGGTCTCTCCCTTCACCAATCGATGCCCTCACCGTCCTCTCTACAACCTGCATCACAATCATATCCGACATGGCCGGCTCTGACGAGCAACTTGACAAAATTGTCGACCTACTCGCTTCACAAATCAAAACCCAAGGTCGAATTTACCGCGCCAAGCTTTTCGAAGATCGAAATTCTCAGGAAACGAAAGCTGAGGAAGGCTAAGAAAAGTTCCTAAGCAAGCGTAAGGAAGAATTGCATGAAATTTTAATTGCACAAATCTAGCCTTGCGCTATGTTACAATTCACCCGAAATTCGGGACCGAACCTTGCAGGTAGGTGGTTAAACCGCACAAATCAACAAACAAATAAAACAAACAAACAAACGATATGTCAAAAGCACCATTCATCAATAAGACGCTGGGCGTTAAGCTCGCGATCATGGTTCCCTCCACGGTTCAAGGCCTTGTCGAGGAGTTCGGCGAAGATAACGTCTACAACGCCATTCTTCTTTACACCTTCTACCAAAAGTGGAATCCCAAGTATCGCAAGGCTCTAGTCGAGCGGCTTGAAGCTGAGACCGGCATCAAACGCCGTGGCATCGGCAAGTTCAAGAAGAACCGCGCTGGTGAGCAAATCGAGGAACTCGAGTCCGAGAACACTTACGTCAATCACATCCTCAACACCGAAACTGAAGGTCACCTTACCACGCTGGCGTATGAAGCTATCTGCGCTGAGGTTTCCAAGACTGTTCCAGTTGAGTTGAACATCGACGCCTCCGACGACAAGCCAGACCCTGAGTTCTTCGCGCAAGCCAAGAAGCTCCTTGCACAAGTCGAAGCTGGTCAACGCACCGAAGATTCGTTCATCTCGAACTTCGAGTCGTCCAACCCCGGCTTCACGGTGGAGTCCCTCGGCGGCTTCAACGAAGAAGGTTTGGCCCGTTGCTACGAAGTCAACCACAAACGGTTGATGTCCGCTGGCGGCGGTCTGTAATCTGGATTCGGATTCGTTTCTCTGAAACCAAACGACCTGGGCACGTCGAAATAAAGGCCCACCTTTTTTATGAAAGTTAATCCCATCTACAATGACCCTGAGTATCTCAAAGCTCGCTTTCAGTTTATGAAAAAAGTAACCAAGGGCCGCAGTCGTTCTGTCTTTTCTCCGTTGAACGGCAAAAACCGCGCGCAGCGCAGCCGTGTTACCAGCGGAATGAAAGCGTGTGAAGCTCCAAAGTTTATCCGTCTCCCTACACCCAGCTTATAATGAAAATTCTCCACATCAAACCGTTTGACTACGCAAATAACTATCGTGGCGTAGAGTCTAAAGTCGAAGGCGACCCGAACCAATACAACGAAACCACCGGTAGTTTTGTTGACGACTTAATGAGAACCCTGCGCAAACACAGAGAGCAGGGCGTCAAGATTAAACCTGTCGAACTTAACTTCGAAATCGAATAACCACCATGCCCCGCTGGACTCACCCTGCTCACGGGACACCAAAATCCCCGTCCCTTACACCAAAAGGCAAACCAATTTCCAACCGCAGGATAGACCAGCTTATCCGTGAAGGACGTTACGGTGAAGAGCTGCGGTTAATTCAGGAGGCTAAAGACGCCAGAAAAACAAACAAACCCACAACAGTCCGTAAAGTGTTCAAAATCCTCGGCGCTGATGACCTTTAACTTATGAGCTACCAATCCAGAATGTCAGTCAACGGCTTCAACGCCATGCAGGAGTTCATAGTTCAAGGACTGTCTCGCTACCCGCAGCCGACCATCTTCAAACCCACTTCACACACAAAGTCAACTTTTCGGCAGCGGCTCAATGATGCAGTTCTCTGGGCTGTCGATAACCCACAACATCCGTTCAGCTTCGACTACAACGCGCTGCTGGAAATTCGCAAAAACTTCGGCATCGCAGAAGATGAAGACGGAGTTTATTGGGGTCCGCGCCGTTATGGTAGAGGTAAAAAGTCCCTTGCAGTTAGTAACTTAACCAAAGAAAAAGAAACCTTTCTCACCACGCCAGTTGATGTCAAAAATGAACAGATTCTTATGGCGTTGGTGCTTCTCAAAGCAACACAAATTATCCAAGGCCCAGTTGAGCTTATCAACTTAAATGAGCAACTAGCGGAGCAGCTCGAGAATAAATTCGACGTGGTGTTTATCCACGAAGCAACCAAATCAATTCTTATATGAGCAATCTGTCAACCCCACAGCCACAACTTCGCAATCCATACAAGCTCGGTTCTTTACGTCCGGCCTTGGTCCACGTTCAGTCCGATATTCAAATCGACGATTACAACCGCATTTACTTCTGCTCGCCATTCCGTGGCACGCAGGACGCAGTAATTTCCTCGCTGTTGCAAAAACTCAGCGAGGCCGTGCAAACCGAAATCCCAGAAACACTACCACAACATGAGCGAGAAACCAGACTTACGAAACTTATTCACGGGGCAACCTTTCCACGAATTAGTGGAACTGGACGCGACCAAGATGAACGACGCGGAACTGGAGGGTCTTTACAAGACTCTGCAAGCCCGAGTGTCGGACCCAGCAGTGCGCCGAGTGGAAAAAACTCGGGCCGCAAAAAAGACAGAGGGCAAACTGCCTAAGATCATGGGGGCCGATGAACTTTAACCTAGAACAAAACAATGACACCTCTCAACCTTGACCTAACCAACATAGTCACTTCGCCCAGAATCAACAATCCCGGCGAGAACGAAAAACCCCGTAAGCTATTCATCTGGCAAGACGACGGCTCTTTACAGATGCGAATTGACTACTCAACTCTCTCCGCCTACTCCGAATGCAACCGTAAAGGATTCTTCACAATGATTGAATCCAAAACCAACGGTCGCAGCATCGCTTTAGTCTGCGGTTCAGCCTATCACGCTGCCTTGGAACTCTACTACCGTCTCCGTGGCACCGCCGACCTGCCTGACATCAAGCAGCGTTGCCGATCTGTCATTGAAAAAGAATACCTCGATTCGGGTATCACAATTTTTGATGACCACCGGACGCCAGAGTTCTGCTATTCCTTATTCGAGCTTTACCTCCGCGATCTCCACAACGAACCATTTGAGGTTCTCGAATTCACCCTCGGCAACGATCGTATTCAAGCTGTAGAGTTCGGTTTCTCAGTCCCACTGTCTACCACCACAATCCCTACGCGTTTGTTCGCTGAGTATGGTTTTGGCAAGTTGACCGACAGCGAAGCTAAAGAACGCAATTCCGTTGCCGATACCGTCCGCGTCAACATCGAATGGACCGGCGTGGTCGATCTCGTCGGCTACAAGCATGGCCGTTTGTGGCTTCGTGACCACAAAACCTCCTCAATGCTCGACACGAACTTTTTCGACGGCTTTAACAACGCCGCCCAGCCAATGGGTTACATCTACGCCATCAATAAGTTCCTCGAAGAACAAAACAGCCCCGACCGTGTCGCAGGTTTCATGCTCGCGGCGGCCATCACCCGCAAACCACCTGTTAAATCCGGCAAAGGCCCAGAAATCCACCAAGTTATCTACGAATACGAACCTTGGCAGATAGCCGAATGGCTCAGCGACACGACCATACTTCTCGAAGAATTCATTAACAACCTTACCCACA
>Ga0181358_1001553_pt1 | contig 10535 bp, 11 predicted proteins | sample Fa13VDMM110SD_FD_130096 | JGI IMG/M metagenome (GOLD analysis project Ga0181358, IMG submission 130096) | Freshwater viral communities from Lake Michigan, USA - Fa13.VD.MM110.S.D | ecosystem: Environmental > Aquatic > Freshwater > Lake | place: USA: Michigan | collected 2013-09-24
AAGTGAAACAGCTCTTGATGACGCTAAGTTTGACTATGAAATTATCAATGATGGAACTCTTGAGGATCTTGTGCATAAGGTGAGAGATATACTTGTAAAAGAAGAACTTATATGAAATGGTTTTTTATATGGTTAGGTTATGAGTTTATACGACCAAAATTACTTTGGTTATGGTACTTTTTAATTAAACAAGGAGAAAAATAATGAAGACATTTGTAATAGGAGATGTGCATGGTAATCACCGTGCACTTCTTCAGTGTCTTGAGAAATCAAGATTTGATAAAGAAAATGACAAACTAATATCGCTTGGCGATATTGCAGACGGTTGGAGCGAAGTTTCTGAGTGTGTTGACACTCTGTTATCAATTAAGAATTTGGTTGCCATACGAGGCAATCATGACGTTTGGTGTCACGATTGGTTTGAATATGGTAGAACACCACTTATTTGGGCAGAACAAGGTGGTAGAGCTACTATGGAAGGTTACGTTCGTACTGGTAAAATTGTAGATGGATTTCATAAAGAATTTTGGAAAGAACAAATAGACTATTACATTGATGATGAAAACAGATTGTTTATACACGGTGGATGGGATTACATGGAAGGATTTCCGCGTGGTGCTATGTTACCAGTAAACGCTGGAAGTCTTGCTAAAGAGTGTCACTGGGACAGAAGTTTACTCATGGGTGCTAAATCTGCATTTGGTAATAACATGTCAAGAAATGGTAAGTTCAAAGCACTTGAAGAATTTAAAGAAGTTTATATTGGACACACTGCAGAAAATGATGGACCTAATCAATATGGAAATTTATGGAATCTGGATACAGGAGCAGGATGGAATGGTAAATTAACAATAATGGATGTTGACACAAAAGAGTTTTGGCAATCTGACTTTGCTACTCTATTGTATCCTGAAGAAAGAGGAAGAGGATAATGGAAATAAAGAAACAAAAAACAAAAACTTTAATTACCAGAGATAATGGGAGGAGTAGCGATGCTATTTCTCCCAATTTTATTTATGGATGTTTAGGTGGATGCATGAAATCGTATTGTTATGTAGGTAGATTTAACAACAACAAGTTATTTCTAAATGAAAATACAGATCAAATATTAGCATCTATAAACAAATGGGCAGAACCACAACCAATGCCTAAAATACCTAATCAAATTGATGACAAGTATTACTGCATTGATATTGGATGCAGTACTGATGTAGCGTTACATGGTAAATATTACCAATGGCAGCAAGTGTTTGAGTTTTTTAATACACATCCAAAATTAAAATCAACTTTTGCTACAAAGTATCCTACTAAATTTAGAATAGATGATTATACTTTGGTTCCTGGTAAACACAGAATTAGAGTGAGTTTGATGCCTCAGAAATATGCAGATATACTGGAACCAAATACTGACAGCATTGCTAATAGAATTGGAATGATTCCTAAGCTGCAAGAAAAGATGGAAGTGCACATTAACTTTAGTCCTATCATATATGAAGAAGGTTGGCTTGATGAGTATAGAAATCTTTTTGAGTTATTAAAAACTGCAGGTATTGATGTACCATGCGAGTGTATATTTCTAACTTATAATGATACATCTTATCAGAACGCAGATGACGCTGTAAACGCCTTGTGCTGGAAACCAGAAATACAAGAAAAAAAAGATTCGCAATATGCTGCAGATAACATTAGATACAAGTATCAGTTAAAAGCACAAATGATTGATGATTTTAAAAAACTGTATAGTGAGTATTTTAATCCTAAAAACATTAGGTATATATTTTAATAGAAAAACCCCCAGGAATGGGGGTCTTTCAACAGAAGAGAGAAGAAATCAACTAACTATAAAGAACAGTTGTTTACTAAATCTTCGCAAGTTGGAAATGCATTCCATCCTTACGTGTCCACGTGCCTCCCCAATCAAAACCTGCATCTGTAAAACATTTTACAAATCCTGCAGATAATACTGGCGTTTTACCAAGACCGTTCCATGCAGCATTAACATCAATAGCAATTGCCCATGAATGTAATGACATACTTGATAAACCTCTTTTCTTTCTGATATTAAAACATCCATCCCATGTTTTTAGTTCTTTTACAAAACCTGTTGCTATAAGATTTTTAAATGCTTGCGTGAGAGGCGCAACTAAATCTTTATTGCAGTATATTTTTTTAGGAATTACTCCTATTTCTAATTCTGTTGGTACATCCCAAACAATCATGTTGCGTTCTAATGTTGGATCACCATATTTTTTTAAACATTGTGCACTTGTTACCATTGATTATTATTTTTTAAATGAAATTTTCCAGTATGCACCAACACCATATGTTAATGTACCATCAAAATTAACTCCAACATTTGCTTGATATATATGATCTTTTTTGGTTTTATATAACACACCCGGAGTCAGTAATTGCAAAGCATTTTTATCACCAAAGATATTTCCTCCTACGTATAATTGACGTACAGGTTCTTTTTCTTTAGTTATAGTTACCGTTTTTGTCACAAAAGGTGTTTTGTAGTCGTATATTTTAGTTCTTTTACCAAGTTTGTTTAACCAAACAGTATCAATTACAACAATAGTTCCAAGACTGTCAAGTTTTAAAGTGTCTTTATATACTCTTCTAACAATATGTTGCTTAAGTAAATAATTGAATCTTGCTCTGCAGGTATCTATATGTTCACCAGAAGTGTATTCTGGACCATCTGGTTTTACAGTGTCGTGTACAGTGTGATGTACAGTATTTTGTATAGTATCATGTACATGCTTATAAACTGTATCGTATTTTATCTCTACTTTAGGATCAGCAACGACTACTTTATCTCCTGAACAAGATCTTTGTAGTAAAATGATTAGGACAAGAACTCCTATCAATATATAATTAATGTATGGTTTTATCTTTTTCATTGATTATTAGTTTGTGATGTCAACATCTTGTTTTACTTCTTTTGCTCTTCGTATGGCGTTTTTAATAATCTTCCATATTTTTATATTAAGAGCTTCTTCTATGTTTTCTTTAATTGAGGTTCCTTCAATAAGAATTATTACAATGCACACAAGTTTAGTAGCAAAATACTGCACTGAAATAAGACGCAATAATAAATCATTTAGTAAAAACTTATCTATTGGAAATAATAAAACAATACATATTTCATACAACAACATTTTACTTATAATGTTAGACAATATTCTACTTCTAATAGAACTCCAACCTCTTAATTTTACTGATCTAAATATTCCTGTAAATGTGTCTAATAATACAATCAACCCAACAGTAATAACCAATCCTGTGATTGGTGTGAAGAAAAGTAACAGTCCTGCTAATGCATTTGATAGATACGTTTTCATGAAAAAAATTTAATATATAATAATAATTAGTGTATGTCGTCATTATTAATATACTAAAAACTTTAAAAATATCCTCATAATTCATTTACTATTTAATTTTTTATTTTGATATTTGCATTCTTGTTTTGAAAAGCTGTTTTTTATACTTATCTTGAAGTAGTGACACTGAAAAAGTTAGAAAATCAGTAATTTTCTGCAAAAAATAAAAATCTGAATACAATTCACTTAATAAATAACACTTTAAACCCTTTTTCTTTATGCAATTAGACAAGCAAATTTTGAGCGAAATAACTGTGCATACTAAGTATGCTAAGTTTTTACCAGAACAAGAACGTAGAGAGTCTTGGCAAGAGCTGGTAACACGTAATCGTGACATGCATCTTCGTAAATTTCCTGATATGGAAGAGCAAATTAAACAGGTGTACGATGAATTCGTATATCCTAAGAAAATTTTACCTTCAATGCGTTCATTACAATTTGGTGGTAGAGCAATTGAACTAAACAATGCTCGTATATACAACTGTGCATTTTTACCAATTGATAGTATTCATAGTTTTAGTGAAACAATGTTTCTTTTATTAGGTGGAACTGGAGTAGGATACTCGGTACAAGGACATCATATTGACAAACTTCCTGAAATTAGAAAACCTAATTACAACAGAAAGAAAAGATACGTTGTTCAAGATAGTATTATTGGATGGGGTGATGCTGTTAAAACTTTATTCAAATCATATACAGGAGGCGTTACATCTCATATTGAATTTGATTTGTCAGACATTAGACCAAAAGGCGCATTATTAATTACTGCAGGTGGTAAAGCTCCTGGACCAGAACCATTACGTATTGCATTAGTAAAAATTGAAGCAATCCTACGTGAAAAAGAAGATGGTTCAAAACTTACTGATATTGAATGTCACGATATTCAGTGTCATATTGCTGATGCTGTTTTAGCAGGTGGAATCAGAAGAGCAGCAATGATTTGTCTATTTGATTTGCATAGCATGCAAATGTTAAATTGTAAAGCAGGTAACTGGTGGGAAAACAATCCACAGCGTGGTAGAGCAAATAATTCAGTTGTATTACAACGCCATATGATTGACAAGAAGACATTTGATATGGTATGGGAAAGAATAGAGGCATCTGGATCTGGTGAGCCTGGTATATACTTAACAAATGATAAAGACTGGGGAACTAATCCATGTTGTGAGATTGCATTACGACCATATCAGTTTTGCAATCTTGTAGAAATAAATATGGGTGAGATTGCTGATCAAGAAGATTTAAACAGTCGCGCACGTGCTGCTTCTTTTCTTGCAACCTTGCAAGCATCTTATACTGATTTCCATTATTTACGTGATATCTGGAGAAAAAATACTGAAAAAGATGCGCTACTTGGGGTATCAATGACAGGAATAGCGTCAAAATCAAATATGGAATTAAATTATGCTGAAGCATCAGCTGAAGTAGTTGCAGTAAATAAATTGATTGCTGAAAAAATTGGTATTAATGCTTCAGCAAGAAGCACTGCAGTTAAACCTGCTGGTACTACTTCTCTTGTGTTAGGTACATCTTCTGGAATTCACGCATGGCATAATGATTATTACATTAGACGTATGCGTTTAGGTAAAAACGAGGCTATCTATACTTATCTTTCAATTAATCATCCTGAACTTCTTGAAGATGAATATTTTAATCCAACTTCTCAATCTGTAATTTCTGTTCCACAAAAAGCACCTGAAGGAGCCATAACTCGTCATGAGTCAACATTAGATTTACTTGAAAGAGTAAAAACAATTTCAAAAGACTGGGTAAAACCTGGACATATAAAAGGACAAAATACACATAATGTTTCTTGTACTGTTTCTGTTAGACCTGGTGAATGGAAAATTGTAGGTGAGTGGATGTGGGCAAACAAAGAATACTACAACGGATTGTCTGTACTTCCTTACGATGGTGGTACATATAAACAAACACCGTTTGAAGATTGCACTAAAGAGCAATACGAACAAATGATGCTTACTCTAAAAGACGTTGATTTATCTAAAGTAATTGAAGTAGCTGATACTACAAACTTTGGAGATTCAGTTGCTTGTGGAGGAGCAGGATGTGAAGTATAATGTATAGTTATTTAGGAAGAGAGTGTTGGGTATACACTCTCTTCATCACAAGTAAACAATTTAAACATGAAAGACTTTTATGATCATCTCGTAAAAAATGAAACAACTCCAAATGGGTTGTTTGTGCTACACTGTTTACATAAGAGTTACAGTTACCAAAATTATGTTAATACTTTAACAGAACTATACAGATTAGAAATGCATGGTTTTGTTGTTAAAAAGGAAAACGAGTTTGGTTTATCTTATGTAATTACAACTAAAGGTCTTCACTTGTTAAAAGAGTCTGAAGACATATTGATTCGAAACAAAAGAATCAAAAAGAATGAAGTTCCTTTTGAAGACTGGCAGGAAAAAATTGTTGCATATAACAATTTGTTTCCTAAAGGTAAAAAAGAAGGTTCATCAGTAAGTTTTAGAACTAATCCAAAAGAACTGTATGATAAATTCAAGTGGTTCTTTGGTGAGTATCCGGATTACGATTGGGATATGGTGTTTAAAGCAACTGCAGAATATGTGAAACCATTTGATGAAACATCAGATTATCAGTATATGCAGACTTCAAAGTATTTTATTCGAAAAGATGACAAGAATAAAAATACAACTTCTACACTTGGCACCATGTGCTATAACATAGTAGAAGGTAATCTTGATCAGGTTTCTGACAATTACAAATACTTTGGTGATTAATAAAGATGAGGGGGTTTATATACCCCCTTTATTCTTTTACTTTCCTTGTCCTCTATATAATTTTTTGTAATTTTTTGAGGATTTTAATGCTGAAGTTTTTGTTTTTGAATGAACACCAGGTCTTGATACTTTAGGTTTTGCTGTAAACGTTGCCACGTTTGTTTTTACTTTTGTTGCCATTTTATTATTTGTTAATTTGTTATTTTAATTATCCTGCACCAAGAGAACTCAATCTTCTTGGTGGTGTGTTAAATATCCACTGACCAATGTTTCCTCCACTATTTACAGGATTATTTATCGCATAAAAAGTGTTTGTGTTTACAGCATTTATATTATAAATATATAACCTTGGGCATATAGATAATCCTGGATAAGTTTTAAGTAAAGTAACAGTTGTTGTACTTGATGAACCAATATAAGTTGGATTAATATCATTGCCTACTTGAAATGTGTCAGAAACAGCTACTGTAGTTCCTCCAGCAAAAACAATATAACTAATAATTCCTGCGGGCATTACAGTAAAATCTCTAAAATTTCTACAAGAAAAACTTCCTGTAAATGTAGTAAAAGGAGATATAGAAGAGTTATTTGACCTATTTATATGTATATTATAAAAATCACATCCTCCTGTTTGAAAACTGAGTAATTGACTTGATGTGTTATCAGTAATATTTATTGTTGATGTTTGTGGGTCAAAATATAAAACTCCTTGTGCTATACCTTGAGAAGTATTCCAAGTATTTGCAGCACTACCTCTTAGATTTATAGTCGTGTTTGTACCTAAAAATATAGTTCTGTAAGCAGTTGATGAAGATGATGTGAATGTTAAAATGCTGTGTACAGAATTTGTTAAAAGTTGTAAGTTCCCCGAAGTTACTGTTAATGCCCCTGATAAAAAAGTACTTCCTAAAAAAACATTTGCATCTGCTATACTTAAACTTGTAGCTGATGTTATTCCTCCATAAAAATCAACATTAGGAAAACCTCCTACTGCTACAGCATTTATAGATATTCCTCCAGCTGTTGTTATAGAACCATTAAAACTTACTTGTGATGCTGAAAGTATACTTATAGATGATGAAGAAGATGATGAAGAAATATAATTTCCATTTACGTTAAGTTGTGTACCATTAATACCAGCATCATTAACAATTAAAGTTCCTGTAAATGTTTTATTAAAAGTTGTAAAAACTTGTGAACCATAAAAATATGCAGCACCTGCAAATGTTAAAGCATTGCTTGTTGTTATAAACATAGAATTACACAGTGTAACATCTTTATAAACAGTGAGAGTTGAAGTTCCTGCCCAAGTAATATTACTACCTTCTATAACTATAAGATCACTTATATAACTTGTACCAAAAACAAAACTTCCATCCATTTTTGATATAATTACATTTGGATAAACAACTGATGTGACTGCAAATGTTAAAGTTGTCACACTTGCTCCTGAACCTTGTAAATAAACATTGTCAAAATAAACAATACCTCCTATTGATAATGTTTTGTTCGTTGTTGATGTATTAGTTAAATAAAGATTACTTGCATTCCAATTAAGATTAGTCTGAGTAGTTGCTGATAATAATGTCCCTGTACCTGATAAATAAATATTTACACAATAAACAGATCTTACACCTGAGTTTGAAGAACTAATTGTTCCTGCATATATATCAGTACTGTTAATATTTCCCGCAGCTAAGCTAAATAAACCTGTCATTCGTATTGGATCATCAAAGTTAGACGGATCCAATCCTTGCCAAGTACCTATAGCGGAGTTAAAAGTCATACCTCCTTTATGAAAAATACCATTACAATTTATAGATAAATAGTTTGATCCAGACAATGTAGTAGTAAAAGTTATAGTTGCAGTATAATTCCAAGTTCCACCTAATTGTAATACAACGCTATTATTATTGGCAACACTTGATGTAGATATACTTAAACCACTTATCCCTGCAACTGTTCCAGTAAATGTAGAAGCATTAAAACTGTTACAAGAGGATGATGCTGAAAAAGTTAATGTACCACTACCTGAAGCAGCATCCAAAATAACATCATCAGCAACTGTAGGAGTTGTTGTAACTCCTCCTGTTCCACCTGAGCCATTATACCATACTCCAGCTGTGTTGTAGTTAGAACTTCCGTTACCTGCTACATACCAATATTTTACTGCCATATTATACTATAGGTTATTCTGTTGTTGGTTCTTCTTCATTTGAAGTTGTTTCATCAATCAATACTGGTTCTTCAGAAACTATAGGAGTCAATGCTTCTGACAAACCTAACTGATTTAAAACATAAGTTTGTATTACAGAATCATCTGTTCCCCATTCTGAAACTACACTGTTCGGTATTGTTGTAGATCCACTAAAAGAATTTGAATCACCAATTAATTTCCAAAACACTTCAACTGTTTGAGGAAATAATGGAAATGCATTAACTGTTATCTCTATTGATTTTGCTTCCCAATTTAATGGATAAGTAATTACGTTTGTAGGTTGTAAGTTTGCCATGATATTATTTATAAAATATGTTAATTACTAAATCATTTGCAGCAACTCCTGTGGCGTCTGCATCAGCTAATCCTGTTACTGTTGTTATTGAAATTCCTGTTGTAAATGTTATTCCGTCAGGTAATGATACGTTAGCTGCTGATAAAGGCGGTATTACTAAAGCCATCACTACTCCTGAACCAGCTGTTGGTGTTGTAGCAATGTTATGAAATGCAACTTTTCTTGCAGAACCATTAGAGTTGTATATATACCAACCATTAACAGTTCCTGCATTTGCTTTAATAACAGTAGGATTAGTACCACTTGCAGATACTAAGTCAAAATAAGACGAGGGTGAGACAGGTGTATATGCCATAATTATATAATATTCCAATTAGCACCATCGCTAATTAATGTTAATGATAAATATTGAACTTTTATTGGAGCTGTTAAACTTCCATCTATTGTCTGAGAAGAAGTAGTATCAATTGTTATTGTACCAGTCCCGACATTTTTAATTGTGTAATAATTATTATTACCTACTGCTGTAGGAAGTGTTATATTTATTGTTCCTGATGCAAGATAAATATAATCTGTACTTGCAGCAGATCCTGCACTTGTATTTGTAGAAACAGAATTTATACTTTTTATTGATCCTCCTGAATATTGAGGCACATTTAATATTCCAGTTCCTGAATTATATGTTGCAGGACCACTTGTCCCAGTTGTTGTTAAAGCAGTCATACCTGTTCCTGCCATTATACCACTCTGTTGAGTAACAGTAAATATTGCAGATGCAGTAGATGGTGGTGGACTACCTGCTGCAATGAATGGCATAGTTACTTGAGTACTTGTTGCGCTCCATACCAACTCATAATATTCGCCTGCAACAACATCTAACAAGTAATTCCAAGAAGGTAACACGTGTCCATTAATCCCACCGTGTTTTGATACTACAGCAACAAAACCTGCTGACCCAACTACATCCACTCCATTTTTTCTAAGCCATATTGTTACATCGTGCTCTTGTGTATCACTATTTTGAAGTTGAACACTGAACTGCAAGTTATATATTCCTGTATTAGCAAATGTTATACGAGAATCACTAACAACTGTAACTCCATTGCTAAAATCTAATGTTCTAAACTTAATTGGATAACCTGTATTAACTACTGCAACAGTTTGTGTTAACACATCTTGATACATTGCATAATATCCTGTTGGTGTAGCAGCAGTATTAGTTCCCCATTTTAATCCTGTTGGAGTTGTACTATCTGCTATTAATATTTGTGTATCAAGTCCAACAGGTAATCTTGCATCAACAGTTGTATTTCTCACAAATATGTCACCTTTTGTTGTAAGAGGTGAAGTAAATCCAGGAGGAATTGTTGGATATGCAATTTGTTTTAAATTACCAGATGTGTCTCTCATTAAAAGAAAGTCAGATGTTGTACCTGTTGTAGGAGTAAGTGGTATTTGTATTTGACCTGTAGATAAAAGTCTTAATGCTTCTGTTATTCCTAAAGAACCAACTCTAAAAGCTGTATAACCTCTTGATATAAAAGCTGAACCGTAAGTATTTACAGAATCAATAACCCCCTCTTGAGAAATCTGAGGATTTCCTATAGTAAAATTCATCTGTGCTTGTGCCCTAACTAAACTTAGATAATTATTACCTCCAGGTAAAAAAGAAACATATTGAGCTGTTACACCATATCTTCCTGTAGTACCGTTGTCTGTAAACCTGCTGTTTCCTAAAGTTGAACCTGTAGGTGTAAATTTAGGAAGTGTGTTAATTGTTCCAAAACCTGTAATACCTGAATTAGCAGTTGTAACAACTTGATAACTAACACCATCCCAGTAGTAAGCTATATCAGTATCAACTGCAATAT
>Ga0181358_1001559_pt1 | contig 10512 bp, 15 predicted proteins | sample Fa13VDMM110SD_FD_130096 | JGI IMG/M metagenome (GOLD analysis project Ga0181358, IMG submission 130096) | Freshwater viral communities from Lake Michigan, USA - Fa13.VD.MM110.S.D | ecosystem: Environmental > Aquatic > Freshwater > Lake | place: USA: Michigan | collected 2013-09-24
AGACAAGCGTATCGTTCACGTACTGAATTTAGTTTAGATAAAATGGGAGAAAAATTATTATCTATTATTGATAATAAAGTACCTATAAAGGTAGAATTAAAATTACCTCAACTAAAGAAAATTTCATTACCTAAATTAAAGAAAAATGACGAATAATACTGGTGGAGTAATATTTACATTTCAAAACAATACATCAAATTATGAAAGAATCACTTATAACATGTCTTAAATGCGGAGGTGACGCTTGTAGCGAAATCACAAACGAAGTAGTAACAATATGGATTTGTATGGGTTGTGGATTTACTTCTAACAACACTATTACTGATGCTAATGTTACTGAAATGGAAGCAACATTACCAGAATTATATAAAGATCTTAGATTTAAAGATAAAGAAGGTAAATATTGGTATCCTAATAGCGTAATATTAGATGATAAATCAATGGTGTTTGCTGAAGGTACTAATGTTCAAGATTGGATGTGGTCAGCGGTACAAGCTAAAGATGGTAAAACAGATATGACTACTAAAAAAGAATTTCAAATCCATGAATTTATGGATGCTTTAGAATATATTGATTATTTCAAATACGCTCAAAGAAAATAATATTATGCCCTCAATTAGTTATGGATTAACTGTTTGTAATGAACATGTTGAATTAGATAATCTACTTAATTATCTCTCTGGTAGGATTGGCAGTGAAGATGAAATTGTAGTAGTATATGATCAAAATAGAGTAACTGAAGAAGTTAAATCTGTTTTAAATTCATTTGTAAGAGAAAATTATAGTTTTCATCCTTTTAACTTCCAACAAAATTTTCTTGAAAATAAAAATTACATGAACAGTAAATGTTCTGGAGATTATATCTTTCAAATAGATGCAGATGAAATTCCTGAAGAATTTTTATTAGAAAACCTTAAAGTAGTTTTAAAAGATAATCCTGTTGATTTACTTATTACACCTCGTAAAAATCTAGTACCTGGTCTTACTCAAGAACATATTAATAAATGGAGATGGAATATAAATGAAAACGGATGGGTAAACTGGCCAGATGCTCAAAAACGTATTTATAAAAATGATCCTAATATCCAATGGAAAGGTCATCAAATACATGGGATGATTGAAGGTTATAAATCATATGCTACTTTGCCTTTTGAAGAAGAATGGAGTATAATTCATAATAAAACTATAGATAGACAAGAACAACAAAATAATCGTTACACTAAAATAGAAACAGGACAACTAAAATAATATGGAAAGAAAATATCTCCCTACATTAAGTGAATTAATTGATAGATTAAGTATCACACAGTTAAAAGAAGTGTTTATTACTGAACACAAAGCAGAATATGCAGCCGAAATAGCTGACATCGTACATGATATTCAGTTACACTTAAATGAAAGTAAAGAACCAATTACAGCAGAAACAATTAGAGCAATTGTAGTGTTATCACAAATGAATTTACATATTTGGCATAATGAATCAAATGTAAGAAGTGGTAAAGCTGGAGCAAATGCATTAACATTAACTCATGGTTTAAATGGTATTCGTAATACAGCTAAAAACCAAATTCAAGAGGTGATGGGTGGTAGAAAAGATTATAAAATTGATTGCTTAGCTGCTGATTTTAAAGATTGGGAAATATCATGGAAAAACCAATAGTTTGTTCATACCATGTATGAAAAGAAGATAACCAAAAATAATAATATGAAAGAAGATAATTACCCAAATATGAAATCAACAGTTAATACTCAAGGAGAAGTTGTAACTCAAATAATTCATTTCGTTGGGGGTATTAAAAGAACATATCACGGTATTATTTCATCTTCTATTAAACAAGGCCAATTTACTAAATTCAAATGTGTAGATGGAAGTATGGTTATGATTAATGATATTAATGTATTATGCATAGAAATATTCACTGAAAAATAAAGTATTATGATAATAGGTAAAGGAAGTATAGCTAGTGTATTAGAGGATAGAGATGATCTAGTATTTTTTGCCTCTGGAGTTAGTAATAGCTCTTGTATAGATGAAAAAGAATATGAAAGAGAATTTAATCTACTTAAAACAGTACCCACAGACAAACATGTTGTTTATTTCTCTAATTTAGGAGTATATTACAAACAAGATAGATATACTCAACATAAATGTAATGTAGAAGAATATATTAGGAATAACTATACAAGTTATACTATAGTTAGAATAGAAGTATGTGAGTGGGTTAAAACACCCAACACCATATTAAATGTATTTAAACGCCAGTTAGCTGAAGGTATTGAACCTAAAACCCAGGACACAACTAGATATGTTTTAAGTTTAGATGAATTCTTATATTGGGTAAAAATGATACAGTCTGGAGTTAGAAACGAAATGAATATATTAGGTAGAAAACTAACTATAGCTCAAATTGTAGATGAAATAAAGCAAAATAAAATATGACAAAAGTAAAGCTATTTTATTTAGTAATGCCTTGGCAAATAGATTATGCTTTACTAACTAATATTCAACTAAAAAAATCAAAATATTATTTAGGATCTGATATAGAAATAACTGTTGATAGCCATCTTAATCTATCAGAATATCTGATTGACTGGGAGAATAGTCAGTTACCTAAAGAATTCTTTATAAAAAAGTATAATGATTTAGCAGCATTGCTTAAAGACTATAAACATAATTCTATCATATATGATGGAAAAGAAAATTATGGTTTATTAGACATGCAAAAAATAGCATACGGAGAAGAATTTGATTACTACATTCCAGTATGCCCAGATATATATTTTAGTGAACACCTATTATTTTCTCTTATTGAAGCTGCTAAATCAGTAAATAATAAATATATTGTAATTACTCCTGAAATATATAAAATGTGGGATAGCTCTTGGGATGAAATTACAAACCCAAAATACCTCAGTGTACCTTATGATAATTGGAATAAAGGAGATATATTCGATGTTAGATATGATTTAAAAACATCTGGTGATGAATTATATTTAGATCCTACAGCTAAAAGTAAATGGGCAATTTGGTTTGACATTTATAATAAAGCATTTTATGAAGATCTTTGTCCTGTTCATGATGATTGGATTGGGTATGGTCCTTGGGATTGGTATTCACTTATGTTAAGTGATTTTGCTAAAAGTAAAGGAGTTGATTTTCAACAATATGTTTTAAGAGGACAAACAATATTTGAATATCAAACAGGTCCTTTAAAAGAAAGAGACTTTACAAATTACTATAAAGACTTTATAAAAGTAAAAATTGGAGCTAAAGAGCAAAGAGATAAATTTGAAGCAAATATGCAGCTATATTTAAAAAAAGGAGCACAATATCTTTACGATAAAAACATTCTAAAATGAATATAATAGCAAATTTTAGAAACCCTGAAAATGATCCTTACTTAATATTTTTAAAAGAAAAATATCAGGATTATCCTTTTACTTTTTGGTATGATAAATTTCCCGAATCTCAAGACCAATTAAATATAAATCCTTACAATTTTTTATTCATACATGAACCAAATGAATTTTTTGGTTACCACGATGCTGCAAAACAATATTCTTCTTTATTTACAGGTGTATTAACATGGAATGAAGATTTAATGAATAACATTGATAACGGTATTTTATTTACATATAATGGTGTTACATTAGATAACACATTTGTAAATCAAATGAAAAATAAAGAAAAATCATTTGAAATAAGCTTTCTATGTGGTACAAAAAATATTGTTGAAGGACACATATTAAGACATAAAGCATATTCTATAAAGGAACAAATCAATATTCCTAACAAATGGTTTTATGTCCTAGATGATTATGATCATAAAAATGGAGTCCGCCCAGGTTATGATAACTATAATAAAGATTTATCTCATATCCCTCCTGGAGTAGATATTATAGGATATGGGCGTAGAATTTTATTTGAAAACAGTATGTTTAATGTTGTTATTGAAAATGTAAATCAAAAAAACTGGTATAATAAAATAGGAGATGCTTTTTTAAGTAAAACAATTCCATTATATTGGGGATGTTCTAATATTAGTGATTTTGGGTATGATGAAAGAGGAATAATTAGATTTAAAGATAAAAATGAATTATTAAACATCACAAATAGCCTAACCCCAGATCTATATAACGAAATGAAACCTTATATCGATTATAATTATGAGATTGCATTATTAGATTATTTTGAAACTAAAATAAGTGAATTCTTTAACACATTTATTCAAATAAACAATATATGATATTCTCAGAAGTAAAAATATATACACCAGACGTTTACACTGATTTTAGAGGTGATTTATGGACGTTATGGCATAAAGATAAATTCGAACCTAAATTAGATTTTAATCACGATAAAATATCTACATCAAGAAAACATGTATTGAGAGGTATTCACGGTGATGACAAATCATGGAAATTAATTACATGTCTGTATGGTGAAATGTACTTTGTAGTAGTAGATAATAGACCCGAATCACCAAATTATTTAAAATGGGATTGGATAATATTAGATGATAAAACTAAAAAATCAGTACTAGTACCCCCTATGTTTGGAAATGGATTTTTAGTATTAAGTAACCATTCAGTATTTCATTATAAATGGGCTTATGAAGGAGAATATGCTGATGTGGGTCAACAATTTACATTGAAATGGAACGCTCCACAAATCGGTATTGATTGGCCTATTGATAACCCTATTTTACAAAAACGAGATAAATAAAAAATAAATATATATGATACAAAATGAAATTTCATTTTTACTTAAAAAATTTAATGTAAATGTAAAAGGAATACTTCATGTTGGGGCTCACGAATGCGAAGAATATCCAACATATTTAGATTTTACTTCAAACATATTATGGATAGAAGCTTTACCTCACTTAATAGAAAAAAGTCTATTAAAAAATCCTAAATTAAACATAATCAATGCTGTTGTAAGTAATACAGATGACCAAGTAGTAGAATTTAATATAACAAATAATACTAAGTGTTCATCTATCCTAAATTTAGATTATCATAAAGAAATTCACCCTGAAGTTGTTATAGAAAGACAAATTACTTTAAAAACTAAAACAATTCAAACTATCTATAAAGAAAATAATATTAATAAGAATAAATATAATATTTTAATTATGGATATACAAGGAGCTGAATTGTTAGCTTTAAAGGGAATGGATGATATAATAAATAATATTGATGCTGTTTATATAGAAGTTAATGAAAAAACACTATACAAAGATGGTTGTCTTTTAGAAGATTTGGATACTTTTTTCTTTACCTTAGGTTATGATAGAAAATATTTAATGTTATTAAATAGTTATGGAAATGCTTTTTATTTAAAATCAAAATAACATAATTATGAAAAATAAACTTACTAAAGAATTATTAGAGGTTGGATATTGCATTATTGATGATGTTTTACCTTTAGATTTGGCTCTTTCTCTTCATGATGTTTTTGATACTACATCAGAATGGGAAACTATTGATCAAGTTAGAGAAAAACATTATGGACATATTTTCAAAACTACATCGCCAACACTACCTAAAGAAAATGAATCCTATTCTGCTAAATTTAAAAGATCTAAAAACTTAGAACAAATAGAAATTATTAATTCTATATTTAATCAATACTTTACTCCATTATTAAAAGAATATTCTCCCTTTAGCATTACCACTAATGATATTCGTTGTTATAAATTAGATGCTGGGGATCATTATAGAACCCATATTGATGATTATGCTGGAGAAATAAATTTAATATATTATGCTAATAAAGAATGGAGATGGGATTGGGGAGGCATTTTAAATATATACTCAGAGTCTTCTCCAGAATCTATCAAATCAATTTTTCCTAGATTTAATAGAGTAGTATTACTAAATAATCAAGTATTTAGAGCACCCCACTCAGTTAGCTCTGTAGAAACTTTTGCTAAAAATCCTAGATATTCTATTGTATCTTTTAATAAATAAAAAAAAAATAAAAAATAGTTATGAGAAAAATTACAATAGAGGATATAGAATCAATAACTAATTTTAAAATTAGCAATGAATGTAAACAAATGATTGATGATTTTAATTTGGAATATCAACAGTTAAATCAACAAGAAAGAGATAATATTATATTAAACATAATAAATCATTTAAATATAAAATTAGAACCAGCCGGACAACATAGATTAGAACAATGGGAAAAGGGATGGTATGAAAATTTAGAATTACTTAAAAATGGCAGTTCTATAAATGATTTAGTACCTAAATATTTTGGAAAACATAATATAGCTAGATGGAAGGGTGAATTTATTAAGAGTAATATAAAAAACTTTGATTATAAGCAATTAATCATATTAATAGATGCTTATTTACACCAATATGTAGGGACTAAATATAATAATTTATTCGAATTTGGATGTGGCCCAGCATATCATTTATTAAGGTTTAGTAATTTTAATAAAGACATTAATCTAATAGGTCTAGACTGGACCAGAACATCTCAGAATATTATTAAAGAAATAAATAATTTAAAAATAAACACTAAAATTAAGGGATATAACTTTGATTTCTTTAATCCAAATTACGATTTGGAAATTCCAGAAAGTAGTGTTATATTTACATGTAATGCTCTTGAACAAATCGGTGAAAACTATAAGGAATTTATTGATTTTCTTCTAACTAAAAAACCAGACTTATGCCTTAATTTTGAACCATGTTCTGAATTATTAAATGAAAACAGTTTGGTTGATAAATTATGTATATTGTATTCTGAAAAACGAAAATATTTAAACGGATATTTATCTTATTTAGAACAATTAGAACAAGAAGGAAAAATTAAAATTATTATTAAACAAAGATTATATGGTGGGTCACTTTATCTAGAAGGATATCCCGTTATTATTTGGAAAATTAAAAAATAAGTTATTATGAACAATATTATTGAAACTAGAAAAAAAGTTTATACAGATCTTCCTAAAACCAATTTACAAGAAATATCAACTCTAGGTAGTGTACTTTTTTATAATATAAATAAAAATTTATATTCTGACTTGATTGAATCTGTTAAAGAATATTTACTAACAACATTATCATTAATATATAATAAGGAATTTATATGGTCAGATTCATTTTTAGAAGATAATAATGATCTAATTATGAAATTACCAAATAAGACTCCTAATGGTATTATCAAACCTAAAAATGAAATATCTTCTCATTTTACTAAAATACAAAATAATTTAAATAATATATTAAACGATTTAGGTTTATATTCCCATATTAATCAAACAGTTATCCCTAATCTTAGATATAAACCATCAGTAGAATCAGATGAAATTAAATCTCGCCCTTATTATACCAGCAAATACCACTCAGATGCTTGGGTAGGACATATGGGAGATTGTCAATTTTTAATAGGAGTATTAGGTGATGTTGATAATAATACAGTTGAATTTAATGAGCCAATTAATGTACATGATAATTATTTAGATAAAGCTGAAAGTTTTGATGAAGGAAATACACGCTATGAAAGTCTTAAGTATTTAGGAACTTTAAGTAAACAAACTTTAGCTATAATGGATCATGCTTGTATACATAGAACATTAATTAAAGAAAATGCCAAACCTAGATTATCAATAGACATGGCTATTATGATTAATAGCGAATACTCCCATAGCAATGATAAAGGATTCGACCCAAAGGTTTATACTTATCATACAGCTGAAAGTATTAATTCTATAGGAAAAACTCATTGTTATACTATTGATGAATCTTTAAATATGCCTACAACAATTATAAAAATACAACCAATTTAATTTAGAAAGTCAAAATAACATTATTATATTTAATATATTATGAAAATACCTTCCCATCACACTAAAGTTAGAGATGTAAAAATTACATCTGATGAACTTATTTCCTTTGAAGATAGAGTAAAAGAGGCCTATGAAGCAGGTCAAATTAAAGGACCTGTACATTTATCTAAAAATAATGAAGAACAATTAATTGAATTATTCCAGTACATTCATCCCGGTGATTGGGTATTATCCGCTTGGAGAAATCATTATCATGCTTTACTTCATGGAGTTGATCCTGAATATCTGTTTAAGACAATTAGTGAAGGTAAAAGTATGGGTACTAATAACATTGAACCTAATTTTTATGCTTCATCAATTGTAGGTGGTATTATTCCTATTGCTTTAGGAGTAGCACAAGCACTTAAATTAAAAAATTCACCAAATAAAGTATGGTGCTTTATAGGTGATATGACAATGGAAACAGGAGGTTTTTGGGAGGCTTATAAATACTCTTGTAACTTCAATTTGCCACTTCAATTTGTAGTTGAGGATAATAATTTGAGCGTTCACACACCAACAACAACTGCTTGGAATGAAAGAATGAAAGTACCTGAAGGGGTAATTTATTACGATTATGAAATGTATTACCCACATCATGGAACTGGTAATTGGGTTAACTTTTAAAATTAATATATGAAATATAAAGACGAATTAATTAGAGCAATGGAGTGGTTAGGTGAAAAACCTAATACTATATTTACAGGACAAGCAATAGCTCTTAGCGGCCATGCTATTTCAGGAACAATGGCAAAGGTTCCAAGTGAAAAACGTATTGAGCTTCCTGTACTTGAAGAAACACAATTAGGAATGGCTACAGGTTTAGCATTAGAAGGATTTGTTCCTATTACATGCTATCCTCGTTTTGATTTCTTTATTTTATCAATGAATCAATTAGTAAATCATTTAGATAAAATAAGAGAAATGACTGAAAATAAAATGCAACCTAAAGTAATTATTAGAGTTGCTGTTGGGTCTAAAAATCCATTCTCAGCAGGTCCTCAACACACTCAAGATCATACTGAGGCTATGAAATTAATGCTAACTGACATTGATGTAGTTACATTAAATAAACCAGAAGATATATTCCCTACTTTTCAAAATGCATATGAACGCACAGATGGAAAATCAACTTTAATAATTGAATACGCAGACTACTATGGAACAAAATAAATTTAATTGGTCGTTAATTAACGACAACATCACTCAAAGTGATAGACAAATATTAGCTGATTTCTGCTTAAATGGTGAACGCTTTACTAATGGAAATAAAGTAAAGGAATTTGAAAAAGCATGGTCTGAATGGCTTGGAGTTAAACACTCAGTAATGGTTAATTCAGGTGCATCTGCTAATTTTATTTCCATTGCAATGGTAAAGGAATTAAAAGGTGTAGGTGAGGTAATTGTTCCTCCAATTGGATGGGTTTCAGATATTTCATCTGTAGTACAGCTAGGAATGAAACCTGTATTTGTAGATGTTAGTATAAATGACTTCAATATTACAGCTGAAAATATTAAACGTGCTATTACTAAAAACACTAAAGCAATTGTATTAGTTCATACATTAGGATTTAATGCTATTAATAATGAGATTATTAAAATAGCAAAAGACAATGATATCTTATTAATTGAAGACTGCTGTGAAGCACACGGTGCAAAATACGGAGATAAGAAAGTAGGATCATTCGGTGATATTAGTTTATTCTCATTCTACTTTGGACACCACATCACAACAATTGAAGGTGGTATTGTATGTGTTAATGATGATAAATTATATGATTTAGCTAAATTATTCCGTTCACATGGTATGACTAGAGAAGCATCTCCTGAATTACAAGAACACTACAAATTAACTAATCCAGATTTAAATCCACTATTTACATTCGCGGTAGCTGGATTTAATATGAGGTCAACTGAGCTTAATGCTGTGTTAGGATTAGAGCAATTAAAACGTTTAGATTATAATATTAAGTGTCGTAGAGCTAATCTTGATACTTGGTTAAAAAACTTAGACCCAAATAAATTTATTACTTCATTCAATACACAAGGTAATAGTAATTTTGCTTTACCATTGGTAATGCAAGGTGCTACTAGAGATAGATTACATATCAATGATGATTATAGTAGTGTGTGCGATATATTAGCTTTAAATGGAGTAGAATATAGATTAGGAACAGCAGGTGGTGGTAATCAAGCTAGACAGCCATACCTTAAAAAATTCTCTCACGAAATAAGTGGAGTATTAGCACAAGCTAATTATATTCACGAGAATGCACTTTATATAGGTAACCATGTTGACTTAACTAAAGAGCAAATTATCGAACTTTGTAAAAAATTAAATAATGTTTAAAGATCAAAATGTATTAGTAACAGGTGGTGGTGGAATGATAGGCCGCTCATTAGTTAGATTATTATTAGAACGTGGAGCAAAAATTACAATTGCTGATTTAACTGAACCTTCTGATTTACCTGAAGGAGTAGATTGTATAAAAGTTGATCTTAGATATTTCAATCAATGTGAAGAAATTTGTCAAGGTAGAGATTATATTTTTAATCTTGTAGGTATTAAAGGCTCACCTAAAATGTGTGCTGAACAACCAGTTGACTTTATGGTTCCAATGTTGCAATTTAATACCAACATGATGGAAGCAGCTCATAGAGC
>Ga0181358_1001561_pt1 | contig 10501 bp, 11 predicted proteins | sample Fa13VDMM110SD_FD_130096 | JGI IMG/M metagenome (GOLD analysis project Ga0181358, IMG submission 130096) | Freshwater viral communities from Lake Michigan, USA - Fa13.VD.MM110.S.D | ecosystem: Environmental > Aquatic > Freshwater > Lake | place: USA: Michigan | collected 2013-09-24
ACCCAAAAAATCACCAAAGAATGATTCTCAACAAGGTTGCCAACTGAGAATCAGACGGCCTTCGCTTGATCCAGATACGGAAGCGCAACCCGTGCCATAGCCTTGTTGCATGGTGGTTGCACAAGGCGAAGTCCTTACCGCTGGCAAGGGCGCTGACCTGATCCGCACCGAGACCGGCAGAAGCTGCACACGGCAGAACCTGGAGAAGCTTTGCAAGCAAGGCCGGCTGCCGCGTAGCACCGTGAGCGCTGCGCCGGTGCGGGTGCTGGCCGAGACGCTGGTGAGCGAGTACCTGAGCAGCATCGACCGGCGGCAGACGGTGCGTGAGCGACCTGGAATCGCTGAGCCGCAGCCACCAGCAGCACCACCGCGCCGGGGCGAGGAGATACCCGACTACAACGACAGCCGCGCCCGGTCGGAGTTTGAGAAGGCCAACCTGCTGGAGCTGGACCGGAAGGCAAAGGAAGGTCTGCTGCTGGACCGTGCCCAGGTGGAGAAGGCAGCGGCAAACGTGGCGACGATCGTGCGCACCAAGCTGCTGGCGGTGCCGACTAGGGCACGGCAGCGGATCCCGCACCTGACGCTGGAGGAAGTGGCGATCCTTGACGAGCTGCAGCGCGAGGCGCTGGAGGAGCTGGCCCATGGACGCTGAACTGGAGCTGCAGGCCACGTCGCTGGCGTTCTACCGGCCACCGGCCAAGCTCACCCTGAGCCAATGGGCCGATGAGTTTGCGGTGCTGTCGGCGGAGAGTTCAGCCGAGGCTGGCAGGTGGAAGACGCTCCCCTACCAGCGGGGAATCATGGACGCGTTCACCGACCCGCGCGTCGAGACGGTGGTGTGGATGAAGTCGGCCCGGGTGGGCGCGACGAAGATCTTCAACCACCTGGTGGGCTACCACATGCACCAAGACCCGTGCCCGGTGATGTTCGTGCAGCCCACGGTCGAGGACGCCGAAGGCCACAGCAAGAGCGAGATTGCGCCAATGCTGCGGGATACGCCATGCCTGCGGGGTCTGGTGGGTGACAGCAAGCAGAAGGACGGCGGCAACACCATCCTGGAGAAGAGCTTTCCCGGCGGCGTGCTGGGTCTGGTGGGCGCCAACAGTGCCCGCGGCTTCAGGCGGGTGAGCCGGCGCGTGGTGCTGTTTGATGAGGTGGACGGCTATCCAGCGACCACCAACGAAGGCGACCAGATCAAGCTGGGCATCCGGCGGTCGGAATACTACTGGAACCGGAAGATCGGCATCGCCAGCACACCGACGACGAAGGACTTCAGCCGCATCGAGCGGTGGTTCCTGCGCACCGATCAGCGCCGCTACTTCGTGCCGTGTCCGCACTGCAGCCATCACCAGGTGCTGCGCTGGCAGCAGTTCAAGTGGGAGCAGGGCCAGCCGGAGACGGTGGGCTACGAGTGCGAGAGCTGCACGGCGCGGATCCCGCACAGCCAGAAGCGGTGGATGGTTGAGCGCGGCGAGTGGCGTGCGACAGCCATCGCTGACGCGCCTGGTCTGGTTGGCTTTCACCTGTGGGCGGCCTACAGCTACAGCCCGAATGCCTCATGGGAGCAGCTGGTGCGTGAGTTCCTTGAGGTAAAGAGCGACCGGGACCAGCTGCGCACGTTCGTGAACACCGTGCTGGGTGAGCCGTTCGAGGACGACTACACCGCCAAGCTCAGCCCAGATGGCCTGATGGCCAGACGGGAGGAGTACCTGCCCGGGTCATGCCCTGCCGGCGTGCTGCTGCTGACCTGCGGTGTGGACGTGCAGGACAACCGCTTGGCGGTGAGTGTGTGGGGCTGGGGCAGGGGCGAAGAAGCGTGGCTGGTGTGGCATCAGGAGATCCACGGCGACCCGACACGGGAGGAGGTGTGGGAACAGCTCGACACGGTGCTGGCTGCTGGCTGGCCCATGGTCGGTGGCGGCGATCTGAAAATCGCTGCGCTGGGCGTGGACAGCGGCGGCCATTGCACCCATGAGGTGTATGAGTTCGCCCGGCAGCGCCGCGCCCGTGGGGTGATCCCGCTGAAGGGGGCGAACACGGCAGGCAAGCCGGTGATAGGCAAGGGCTCGAAGCAGGATGTGAACAGGCGAGACCAGACGATCCGCAAGGGCGTGACGCTCTACCTGGTCGGCACCGACACGGCGAAGACGACGATCTTTGGCCGGCTGCGCCACACCCAGACCGGGCCTGGGTCGTTCCACTTTGGCCAAGGTGCTGATGATGAGTTCTTCCGCCAGCTGACGGCAGAGAAGCAGCAGATGCGAACGGTCAAGGGTTTCCCGGTGCGGGAGTGGGTGAAGGCAAGCGGTGATCGCAATGAAGCGCTCGACTGCTTGGTGTACGCCTACGCCACGTTGCAGTGGGTGGCCCGCCGCTACAACCGCGCCACGATGTGGGACCAGCTGGAGCGGCATGTGAAGGCAGCGGCAACAGCGGAGCAGCCACCGCCAGAGCCAGCACGCAAGGCCCGAGTAAGGCCCGCGGTCAACTCTGTTACGTCCTGGTAAGGCTCCACAGACTGATGGCAAGCGCGAATAGGACGGGTGAACATCCCACGAAGCATTACGGCCGGCGACTCGCTGACGTGGAATGACCCAGCTGGAGTGGACAGCCAAGGCGCGCTGGTGAGTTCAGCCACGTGGACGCTGACCTACTACCTGCGCACCAACACCGCCAGCGAAGGCGCCACAGTGGTCGGCACTGCTGGAGCTGCTGGCAGCTGGGACTTTACGGTCGCTGCAGCCACCACCACGGCATTCGATGCCGGCCCCTGGAGCTGGACGGCACGGGCGACGAATGGCGCGCTGGCGATGACCATGGCCAGCGGGTCGCTGACGGTGCTGCGGTCGCTGGCCTATGCCGGCACGCCGGCAGCGTTCGATGGCCGCAGCCAGGCGGAGATCGACCTGGCGGCGGTGCAGACGGCCATTCGCACGATCATTAGCGGCGGCGTCAGCCAGTACGCCATCGGCAGCAGGCAGGCGACGAAGCTTGACCTGGGCGCACTGATGAAACGGGAATCACAGCTCAAGGCAGAAGTGGCCCGCGAGCGAGCGGCCGAGAAGGTGGCCGCCGGCCTGGGTGATCCGCGCTCGCTATTCGTGAGGTTTGGAAGATGAGCAAGCGCAAGAAGTCACGGCAGGCCCCATCTGCACCACGCCGGCGCGCCTATGAGGGCGCCATGGTGTCGCGGCTGACGGCTGGCTGGGTGACCAGCAGCACCAGCGCAGACGCTGAGATTGACGGCAGCTTGGTGCGGTTGCGCAATCGGGCGCGGCAGCTGGTCAGGGATAACGGCTACGCGCAGCAGGCGCTGCGCTGCATTGTCTCCAACGTGATTGGAACCGGCGTCAGGATGCAGGCCCAGGTGCCGGCGGCGGCCAACGGCGGCAGACCAGACACCGCGATCAATGACGCCATTGAGCGGCAGTGGGCGCACTGGTGCCACGCCGACACCTGCCACGCTGCCGGCCAGTTGAGCCTGCAAGAGATAGCCCGGCTGGCATGGCGCGCCATGGCTGAATCTGGAGAGGCGTTTATTCGGCTGGTGCCTGAAGCCATGGGGAACGGCATTGTGCCGCTGGCTTTGGAGATCCTTGAGGCCGATTTGGTCGATGAGGGCAAGACATCAGGGCCAGAGGCTGATGGTGGTGAATGGCGCATGGGTGTGCACGTCAACCGCTGGGGGCGGCCCACTGCTTATCGCTTTAGGACGCGGCACCCCGGCGACGTGTCGGGATCGATTGGATATTCAGTGGTCGATGTCCCGGCCGATCAGGTACTTCATCTGCGCCGCATTGAGCGCCCCGGCCAGACGCGAGGCGTGCCATGGTTTGCCGCAGCAATCAAGGGCCTGCATCATCTGGCCGGCTACCAGGAAGCCGAAGTAGTGCGGGCTCGTGCTGCCAGCAGCCTGATGGGATTTATCACCAGCCCCGAAGGTGAGCTGATTGGTGATGACGTTTACGACGCCGAGCGCGTCAGCAACTTTGAGCCTGGGGTTTTCAAATACCTAGCGCCTGGCGAATCGGTCAGCGTGCCTCAACTCGACGCGCCTGACGGGCAGTTTGAACCATTCCTGCGGGCCATGCTGCGCGGCGTTGCAGCATCAACCGGCTGCAGCTTTGAGCAGGTCAGCAATGACTACAGCCAGAGCAACTACAGCTCAAATCGAATGAGCCGCCAGGATTTGATTGAGATGTGGAAGGGCGAGCAGCAATATGCCATCGAGCACTTCTATCGGCCGATATTCCAAAGGTGGATGGATGCAGCTGTTGGCGTTGGCGATCTGTCGCTGCCCAACTACGACACCCTGCGCGATCGTTACCAAGCGGTTCGCTGGTATCCGAGAGCCTGGGGCTTCCTTGACCCAAAGGTGGAGATCGGCGCTTACAAAGATGCTGTCCGCTGCGGCTTTATGACGCAGGCGCAGGTTGTAGCTGAGCAGGGCGGCGACCTTGCCGAGCTGATGCGCGACCTGGCGGCAGAGCGTGAGATGGCGCAAGAGCTGGGCCTGACCCTTGATATTGACGCCGGCAAGGTCTCAGGCGCAGGACTGACGCAGGCCCGGCCAGTGGGATCAATTATCCCGCAAGACCCCTACGCACCAGATGACACGGCAGCCGATGCCAGCAGTGACGAGCCCGACAACGACACGGAAGATTTGGCCTAATGAGCAACGTCCATAGCCTGAGCGCAGGAAACGCCGCGCCAATGGAACAACGCGACCACGACGGCAAGCCGCTCTACCGCAATGCGGTGGTGGCGAGCTGGTGCCGCGCGGAGGACGACCCCGAAGTAATCGAGTTCAGCTTTTCGTCAGAGGAGCCAGTCGAGCGCTACTTCGGGATGGAAGTTCTCAGCCATGACCCTGGCGCGATGAACATGGCCCGCCTTAATTCAGGGGCGGCGCCATGGCTCTGGAACCACAATCCCGATGTGGTTCTCGGCGGAGTCGAGAGGGCTTGGCAGGGCGGTGACGGGCGCGGCATGGTTCGCACCCGTTGGAGCCCCAACACCAAGTCCGAGGGTTCCGACGAATGGAAGGTCCGGCAGAACTGGGAGGCGGGCATTATCCGCAACGTCTCTTTCATGTACTCCATTGACGCGCCACTTGATCTCAAGTCGCGTGAGGGTGTGGCGCTGGTAACAGCGTTCACCCCGATGGAGGTCTCCACCGTCTCCATTCCAGCCGACGCCACCGTTGGCCAAGGCCGAGCAATCGACGCCACAATCGCGGCCCCGGCCGCAGATCAAACCCAACCCCCGATTGAATCCATGGAACCGACCATCGACATCGAGGCGGTGAAGGCTCAGGCTGCGGCCGATGAGCGTTCACGCGTCGCCAGCATCACCAGCCTCTGCCGTGAGCACAAAGCCGACGACCTGGCCCAGGGCCTGATCGAACGCGGTGCCACCGAAACCGAAGCCATGAAAGACGTGCTCGCCGCCATCGGCAAGCGCGCCAAGCAGCTCGCCACCCCGGCTGCTGCTCAACCGATCGCCGGCGCTTCTGCTGACATCGGCCTGAGCGACAAAGAGGCCCGCAGCTTCAGCTTTCTTAAGGCAATGCGCGCCCAGCTCTTCCCTAACGAGCGCGCCTTCCAGGAGGAAGCCGCTTTTGAGCGCGAGGCCAGCAACGCTGCCGCCCAACGGATGGGCATGAGCCCTAAAGGCATCTTGATTCCTAACGATGTGCTCAGCCGGTCCCTGATCGCTGGCCAAGCCTCCGCTGCCGGCGACCTGATCTTCACTGATGCTCGCCCCGGATCGTTCATTGAGCTGCTGCGCAAGCGCAACTTTCTGACCGGCCTTGGCGTCACCATCCTGGCCGGCCTGACTGGCCCCGTGGGCATCCCCAAGCAGACCGGCGCCAGCCAGGTCTACTGGAAGGGTGAAGGCGTGGCTGCCGCCGAATCTGAGCCCAGCGTGGGCCAAGTCACCATGACGCTCAAGGAAATGAGCGCTTGGACTCGCTTCTCGCGTTCGCTGATGCTGCAAAGCTCCATCGACGTTGAGACGTTTGTTCGCAATGACCTGGTGATCGTGATGGCCCTGGAGCAAGCACGGGTTGCCCTTTATGGCCTGGGGTCCTCTTCCCAGCCCGAAGGTCTCAAGATCACCACAGGGATCAACACCAAGGATTTCGCTGCAAACCAGCCCACCTATGCCGAGCTGGTGGACATGGAAACCCAAGTCGCGGCCGATGACGCCGACATTGGCACCATGGGGTACGTCACCAACGCCACCACCTACGGCGGATTCAAGACCACCGAAAAAGCGGCCAACACCGCTCAGTTTGTTCTTGAGCCTGGCGGCACCGTGAACAGCTACGGAGTGGTCCGCTCCAACCAGGTGGAGACTGGCGACGTGTTCTTCGGTGTCTGGAGCCAGCTCGTTCTGGGCCTCTTCGGTGCCGTCGATCTCCAGGTGAACCCCTACTCAGAGGACAAGGAGGGCAACATCCGGGTCGTGGCTCATCAGGCCATCGACTACGCAGTGCGCCACCCCCAAGCCTTCTGCCGCGGTAACAACACCCTGTGATGGCCATGAGGATCAGGATCTTGCGCCAAACCTCAATCATTGGCCGACCTGCACGGGTTGGCGACGTGGTGGAGGCAACCCCTGCAGATGCCCGGCTCCTGCTGGCCATGGGCAGGGCTGAGCAGGCGCCAGGTCCTGATCCGGTGGTGATCACCGCACCAGATGCCGCAAAGCCTCGCTCCCGTAAATTAACCCCCCGTCAAACCAATGGCTGTTCATGAGCTTTCGCTGGACAAACTCCAGCACTTCACCCTTCTGGCTACGACCACGATCACCGCTACCGGCAACCAGACCGGCGTGGACCTTCAAGGATTCGATGGTGATGTTCAGATCATCTTGGCCGGCACTGCCGCTGGCTCTGGAAATGATTTGACCTTCCGCATTGAAGAGTCGGAGGACAACTCAACTTATGGCGCCGCAACCGGCGGCGGCTTCACTGCGATTGCCAACGCTGCATCAAAGCAGGTAATCACCCTGAACAGCAACGACCTCAAGCGTTACATCCGCTTGAGCTGCACTGCTGAGACAGGTACCGCTTCCAGCAGCGTGACTTGTTTTGGCTTTGGCCTGAAGAAGTACAGCTGAGATGGCACTCACCGAGAACCTAGATGTGTTCTTGGCAGACTTCGGCGTCAGCGTCACTGCTGGCGCCGTTTCTGGTTTGGGCATTCTCGACATGCCTGGCGAAGCGGTTTTGGATGGCATGGTGATCAGCACCAGCTACCGGCTGGTGTGCCGCTCGGATGAGTTCGGATGGCTTGGATATGGCGACCTGGTGAATATCGAGAGCGTCGGTTATCGGGTGCAGGAGAACATGCCTATCGGCGATGGCCGATTCTGCAGCGTGCAGCTGGAGAAGGTTGACGGTGGCGGTGCGGTCGAGTTCGTGTTTGACGGGGACTTTGAGTAATGGCAATCCAACGATTTACCGGTCGAGTACAGCAGCGATTCTCCACGCTGGCGGCGATCACGGCGACCAATCCGATCCTGCTGGAAGGTGAGGTCTGGACGGAGAAGGACGCGAGCACGGGGCGCAGCACCGGCCGGCGGAAGGTTGGCGATGGTGTGATTGGTGCGGGTGATGTGATCACCGGCACGGCATTCAACAGCCTGCCATTTGAGCCGACTGCCGGGGGTGGATCGGGTGATGTCGTCGGCCCTGCCAGCGCTACGGACGGCAGAGCGGCACTGTTTGATGGGGCGACCGGAAGGCTGCTGAAGCAGTCGAGCGCGGCGCCTGTGCTGGAGGGCGATGCAAGGCTGAGCGACGCCCGCGAGTGGAGCGCCACAACGATCACCCAGGCCGAAGCCGAGGCCGGCACCGCGACCACCCGGCGAGCCTTCACTGCGCAACGTGTGTTCCAGGCTGTTGCGGCATGGTGGGCGGCAACAGCAACAGCAACAGGCCAAGCCCTGGCTACTGCGGCCAACGCTGCAGCAGCTCGGACCACTCTTGGGCTGGGCACAGCAGCCACGGCCGCGAGCGGTGACTTCGCCACTGCAGCGCAGGGCGTCACCAACGGCAACAGTCACGACCACAACGGCGGCGACGGGGCGCAGATTGCCTATAGCTCGCTGTCGGGGTTGCCGACGCTACCGACTGGCACGAACACGGGCGACCAGTCGATTGCCAACACCTCGGACGCCACCAGCCACACGGTCACGCTGTCGGCCTCGGGCGGGTCGGTGCAGTTGGTGGAGGGGAGCAACATCACGCTGACCACCACGGGCACCAGCGGCGCTGCTGTTGTGACGATTGCCAGCACTGCCTCGGGTGGCGGCGGCGATGCCTTCCGCTATTTCGGCGCTGCTGAGTTCATCCCGCGCACCACAAACGGCTGCGGCGTCAACTCAGATGAGACGACCACCAACAGGGTGAACCGTGACCTGTTGATGTTCGATGCAGGCACCCAGGAGTTCGCGCAGGTCTGGTTTGCATGGCCTACGGGCTGGAACACTTTTTCTGCCACCTTCCTATGGAAGTATTCCAGCGGCAGCGGTAACTGCGTCTGGGGAGCTCAGGCTCGACTGTATGCAGATAACACCGCAGTAGATACAGCGTTCGGCACGGCTCAGACCGTTACGGACAACGGCCAAGGGACGGCCATTCACCATGAGAGCGCAGCGACATCAGCTATCACCCCAGGCGGCACGGTGGCTGATGGGAGGCTGTTTGTGCTGCAGGTCTACCGCGATGCGACCAATGGCAGCGACACGCTCAGCGTTGATGCTGAGTTGATTGGTGTGATCCTGACGAAGGTGACGTGATGGGACGGAGAGTGAGGCATCTGAATCCGAGAGACCTTGGGGCCGTCCGATGCTACGAGGCTCCGTTTCTGAGCGGATTTGCAAACGCTGCCTCTGTTGGCACATGGCCAGATCGTTGCGGCACCGCAAACGCAACACAAACCACAGGAGCAAACCAGCCCACCTTCAGGGTGAATCAGTTTGGCGGTCAGGCCGTGGTGAGATTCGACGGATCCAACGACTTTATGGCATTTACTTCAGCCGCTGGGTCTGCGATGTCATTCATTGCGGCTCGTAGGGATGCTGTGGCTGGAGGAGTTGTCCTTGGTCGTGATGAGGGGGCTGGAGCGGCTCCTAACGTCCAGTACCTTCGCAGCTTCTCGTCAAGGTCGCTTGCTTTCAGCAATCCCCCCGCAAACATTTTATTTCAGTCAGCAAGTAACACCATAACCACAACCCCCGCGATCAACTTTCAGTCATATACGACCAGCTCTCAGATGCAGTTCTGGGACAACGGGGTGAGTATCGGACAGTCGGCAGACAACTGGAGTGGCTCTTTTGGGGTGAATTGCATTGGCGCCATTCGCATTAGCAATGTTATACAGGTGCCTCTAAACGGAGACGTTGGTGCGGCGATTGTGTTTCTAAGCAACATCGCCGGAACCGCCATCCAAAAGCGTGTGCAGCACCACCTGGCTTTCCTGTTCAAAATCGCCTGCTCCTAGCCATGCCCCACCTCTACATCCCCGGCCAACCCGTTCGCTTTGAGTCACCCGAAGCGGCTGCCAACCTGGCGCGGAAAGGCTGGGCAATCTTGCCTGAGCAGCCCGACCCTACCGCCACATGGGACGGCGAGCAGTGGGTAACACCAGAGCCTCCAGCCATTCCCCCGCAACCCCGCTGGCTGGAGTTCGGCGCTGTTGTGATGGGGCTGGTCGAGGTCAAGACACTGGTAAACCAGGCGATTGCGATTGGCGAAACACCGCTGGCAATGGGGCTGGCCGTTGGGCTGGGTAAGGCGGCAGATGGCGAATCAAGGGTATTTCTAGGCGCCTGGCATCAAGCCGTAGCCAGCGGCCTGGTGCCGGCTGAGTTGATCACTCAAATGCAGGCCCTGGCCGCTGGCTTTGACCTGCCGACTGAGTTTATCGCTGGACTAGCTGGGGGTTCACAGACTGGTTGAGAGCAGCCCGTCTGGACACAGTGGCACTAAAACGCGAATCAATCCTCGCTGCCATCGCCACCGCCCTAGCTGGGACTGTGCAGGTAGGCAGCAGAATCTACCGCTCACGGGTGGAAGCCTTTGCTCGTAATGAAGCACCGGCCATGGTGATCGAGCCGGCAGCCGACAGCGCTGAGAATCCACCGGTGAGCATTTGCTACATTGACTGGACCTTCACGGTGGAGATTGCCGTCCACACCCGTGGCGCTGTGCCTGAGACATTGGCGGCACCGATCGTAAGCGACATGCACAGCAAGCTAATGGCCGATCGAACGCTGGGCGGGCGGGCGATGGACATCTGGCCGGTGAACGTGCAGCACCAGCGCGAGCAGGCCGACGCCGCAGCCGGCTGGACGATCTGCTCCTACTTGGTTCGCTACCGCACGGCGATAACCAGCCTGGAGGGCTGAGCCGGAGTCCATAGCCTGTGGGTGTTCTTCCGTTTCACCATCGTGAGCAAGGCGCCACCGCCGCTGCCCGAGATCCCGA
>Ga0181358_1001562_pt1 | contig 10497 bp, 15 predicted proteins | sample Fa13VDMM110SD_FD_130096 | JGI IMG/M metagenome (GOLD analysis project Ga0181358, IMG submission 130096) | Freshwater viral communities from Lake Michigan, USA - Fa13.VD.MM110.S.D | ecosystem: Environmental > Aquatic > Freshwater > Lake | place: USA: Michigan | collected 2013-09-24
ATTTGGCAATTGATTGTAATTTTTCTTCTCTCATGTATTGCTCAATGTCCACAGTACCATTAAAATAATCATGGAATGCCTTGGCACAATACAACGCATCAACTCTTTCTAATATCATACTTTGAAGCCTTCAAATTTTTTATCACGATTACCAAAGGTGTTCAATGGTTTATCATCATGTCCTGCATCAATAATATTCATTTGACCTGATTGGTCAATATCATACAACTTCATTTTAGACCTATCAACTCCTACTGTAAATCTTTTATAGTATGATGGGTCGTTATATCTGTTCTTCAATTGTTTTACCATGATTTGACCAAGTGCTTCCAAATCTTCACTTGTAATCAAAGCAAACATCAAGTCTGCTGTTGCCGGCAAACCAAATGATTCTGATGTATCTTCTAGTCCTGGATCGGAACTTGTGAACCCGCTTCTAGTTGTTTGAGTCGCAGATACAATAGGTAGGTTATATTCAACCGCAAGTCCTCTAAGTTCCTCAGCAATAGATTTGACGTAGGTATAGGAGTTAATATTAGAACCAGCCCTAATGCGAGCTGAACAACAAATGTTAAGGTAATCCACGAATATAATATCGGGGATAAAAGATTTTTTGAGATTGAGTTCATTAAGTAGTGTCCTAAAGTGGATAGTTGAGGCTGATGCTGTTGGGTATTCTTTGATGATTAGTTTACCAGTAGTTTTGCTTTTAACTCTTTCAACTTTTTTATCATAAAGATCCTTTGGTAAGTCCATCAGGTCATCAAGAGTTACATTCAATAAATTGGCATCAATTCGTTCTGCTATTTTTTCTTCGGCCATTTCAAGTGTGATGTACAAAACATTCCTACCTTGTACCATTGCTCCTGCAGCCATATGGCACATGAACAAACTTTTTCCCACACCAGTTCCGGCAAGAGCGATATTGAGCGTCTTAGCAGGTAGTCCGCCTTTTGTAATCTTGTTGAATATATCCAAGTCAAAAGGGATTCTTTCTTCTTTTCTGTGGTAGAATTCGTATCTTTCATCTGAGTCCTGTAAGTAATCGTGACCAACTGTGGTATCAAAGCTTATTGCGAGAGCGTCCGATAATATCTTGGGAATCGCACCTTTATCGTTGGTCTTATCTTTTCCATCGAGAATTGAAATAGACCCCAATACTGCGTTGTAAATTGCCTTCTCTTGGCAAAATTTTTCTGTTTTATCAACAAGCCATTGAATCTCGGTTTTTGGATTATTATCTTTTTCAATTTCTGAAAGATAATCTTCACACTTCTGAACTTCGTCATCTGTAAGATTTGTTTTTTCCTTGACGGCAATGCTAAGCGCTGCAATCTCCGGCGAGCTATTGTAAGTTTCCGTGAATGATGTAATTTCATTAAATAATGTCCTCTCTGTTCTGTCAGAGAAATATTCAGGTTTGATAAATGGTAATACTTTTCTTAAAAAATCTTCATTGTAAATCAGGCTGGTTAATATCGCTTGTTCCAGTTTCATCAGTAACTTCCTCATCTATGTTGCTACCCATAATCTCCACTAGTAAATCACCAATGTAGTTCTTAAATGCTTCATCCTTTTCAAGCTTTCTAGGCTTGTCCACTATGGATTCTATCACATCATAAGCGAAAAGTAAATAGACCTGGTCATTCTTTTCCTCAAATTTAACTTTACCATATTTGAAGATAGTATCTTTATAGGGTCCAACGAGCAAACGGATGTGAACTGCTTGCGCATCATCCTTTGGGTATATAAAACAATAATCAAATCCTTCAAGCATTTTCAGTTCCATTCATTGTAACAATATCATCAAACAAATCTTCTTCACCACCTTGCATAATCTCGGCAGATGCTACACGATACTTTTCTTCCACATAAGTTTGAAAAGATTTACTAGTAATAATTGGCAACCAAAAATCTTTAGTATCAGTATCTTTTATTCGATACTTTTTATCTTCTACTTCACCTGTATCTTTGTCTACCTTGGAGTACCATCCATTAGAGGGTTTGATAACATGGCCGGATTCAATAGCGATATCAAGCAGGCCAGACCAACGGCTAATACCACCATCAAAAGATACAGTAACAGGTATTTTAGATTTTTCTTTAACATACCTACTCTTTTCTACATTAATAATAAAATTGTAACCAACGACTTCAGTTCCTTCTTTTTCTTGCTGTCGACCAATGATAAAGATATTATCAGCCGAATAATATGAACCTGTTCCACCACCTACAATTGCTTTGGGGAACATACCAATTTCCATGTAAGTATGATTCACTACGACCATTGGAATATCTTTTAGATTCAAATGTGGTGTGACCATACGAAACAATGATTTAACTTGTTTAGCTCTAGACATATCAGCAACAGATTTACCTTCAACTGCATCATCAACTTCTTTCTTTGATGCGAGGTTACCAATAGAGTCAACCACAATGATTAGTTTATCACCACGTTCAAGCTGGGTTAGTTGTTGCATTATATCATGTTTCAACTGTTCAATATCAGTAAGAGGAGTATGCAACACCCTATTAGTGTCAATACCAAAAGAATCAAAATAAGATTGGGGAGTACCAAACTCAGAGTCGTAAAAAAGTAGTGCAGCATCTTTATATTTGTCCAGATAGGATTTGGCCATCAAAAGTGAGAAAGCAGTCTTAAAGTGTTTCGATGGTCCAGCCCACATTGTAAGACCTGGTGTTAAACCACCATCCAGTTTACCACTCAAAGCCACATTGATGATTGGCACCGATGTAGTTATCATATCTTTATTAGTGAAAAATTTCGACTTAGATAATATAGCCGATTCTTTAACACTACTGTTCTTTTTAATTTTGTCAAGTGTACTCATTTAATTTCCTTTTCACGAAATGCATATTCAGCATCATAATCATACTTAGGTTCTAGTTTTCCCTTTCTATTGGGAAACCCTCTTTTCTTACGACCATAACCTTCTTCAATGTCGGCTATGTTTTTTATATCAACTTCAACTGTCTCTGTTACAGAAACAGGTTTTGGTTCTTTTACTGGCTCTGGTTCTATTGGTTTTGGTTCTACTACTTCTGGTACTTTAACTCTTTGTTGCATTGATATGTTTGCTGCTATCAATAATAACACAGCTAAGGGGTCAAATACAACCATGATTAACATGATTACCAATCTTACTGCTTTATCAATGGCATTGTCATCATCTGTACCATATATCATATCACCAACATATTTTATTGGACCAACTTCTGCCACTAATTTGTTGGACTCTTTGAGTAATGGTAAGCGTTTCTTATTGATTTCGGTTAATTCTTTTTGTGTATCCTGAATTTGCTTATCTAAACGATTACTTGCCGTTGATGGATCTTTGGCACGAGCCAATAGATATTCCAATCTTTCTTTGGTAATCTTTTCTTGTTGTGTTAGTATTTTAATCTCAACAGTATTGGCACCTGAATCCATTGTTGAATCAATGTGTGCTTTAGATAGAAAACCAAAAATACCCATACTTGTAATCAACATAAGAATAACAACTGCTGATGTTAGGTATGTCTTTAATAAAAAGGGGCAAGTTTTCCAATTACGATACAACCATGATGTAGTAACTAATTTGCTCAATTCAAGAACTGACCCCATAAAAACTATTGGCCAAAACGCACCTGTAAAGATGGCGGCTAGACCAAGTATAGAATAATATCCGGCAATACCGGATAATAATAATGCTGATAGTAGTGTTAAAAAAATCATGAGAAAAAATCCTCTAGTGTGCTTGTCTTTTCAGTTTTCCAACCCATACATTGTAATATAACTTTGATTGGTTCAACGAAGGCTTTGTCAAATTGAGTATCATAGTCTATGTAATCATGTAATCCAAATTCTTTTGGTAATCTACCTGGGAATGATATGACAGTATCTTTGAATGGGTTTGGCATCTTTAGATAACTATACTTTAACTTTTCACCTTCTTGTATCAAAGGATATTTTTTAGTAAGGTCTTTTTCTTTAAGATAATAGTTGTATAAAATGGCACCCTTCACGTGAATTGGTGTTCCTAACTTGTAAAAGGATGCTGCATCATAGTATTTAGCTAATCCGTTACAACCACGGGGTGAGGAGATTTCTTCTGGAGGTAGATTTTTAAATTCTTCTTTGAAGTCGGCAATGAATTTATGTATGTCTTGTTCCGTACCTTGTATCATCAGCTTGATTGCCTGCTTCATCTTCTCACGGATAACTTGTGGAGTAGACGATTTGACCATCTCCAGACCCATGACCTTCATGTCTGGTTCGTTATATTGTACACCTTCATTGTTATATACATTTAGAATGTATCGTTTCTTGGCAGTCCAGATACCTTTATTGGACAAGCCTTCACGTTTCATCTGCATCTTCTGCGCATAAGCTTTAGTATAATCAGCAATCTCCTGATAACACTTATCAATATACGGCTGAAGCTTGTCATCACAGACCTTGTCCATGAATCGGATAATAGCGTTGATATCATCCACTCGATTGTCGTAAACTTTAGTAACAAGTCCTCCAAGGCGTAGATAAATCGAATCAGTATCACTCGCAATAACGTAATCAACATCTTTAGTTTCCAATAACTTATTCATGTATTGATTTAATTTGGCCTCAATCCAACGAATTGAATATTGACCGGCTAAGGTGACAGCAAGAGCCATTCTTAAATCATAGAATCTAAAGTACTGAGAACCTAAAGCACCGTAAGCGGAGTTTAGTGAAACTTTCTTTGCTAGTTGGATGTTGTTAAACTTGGCAATTCGTTTCTCAATCTCATACTTCTTAGAATCATCTTTTTCATTCTCATATTCTTGCTTAGCTTGCAACATTAATTTTTTAAATTTGCTTCTGTCTGTATACATTTCTTCCATCATTCTTGGCAAGAAGCCTTGGATGTCTGTTCGAAAGAATTGTCCGTTTGGTGTTAATGTTGCGTTCACCAAACCAGAAGTATCAACTGATTTCTTTAATAAAGAATCCACAGAAACGCCTTGTGAAAGTATCTCACGCATTTCTTCTGTATAGTCCTGAGGTTCAATCAATGTCTCAGGAGAAATATTGTACTGCATCATCAAGTGTGGATACAAACTGTTCAGGTCAAATGAAGCAACCCAATCATGTAGTCCAACTTGTACCTCTTTAACATAGGCACCTTCAAAGGCTGAATCTTTTTCTTTGATAACTCTAGGTGGTACAATGATATTCTTTTCTAAGAGATAGGAATAGGTCATCGCATCCCACATACGGGTCTGTGCAAAAACATCTTCAAAGTTTGATTTGGTGTCGTATGCCAAAGTTACTGCCAGTTCGAGTAGTTTTAACTTATCTTCAAATCTTAGGATAAGTTCAACGTCACGAATGTTATACTCAATAAACTTTTGATAATTCAACCGATACAATGTGTGTAGGTTATCATACTCATCATAAGATATCTTACCTTCACCCAACTCAACCTGTGAAATTGCATCAAGACGATATGACTCTTGTGACTTACCGCCAGGAGCATACCATCTGTATAATTCTATATAGTCAAGTGCGGCCACACCTAGCATTTCATATGCAATCTGTTGGCGACCATTGATGACTGTCTTACGCTCACCAATAAAATTCCATGGTGATAACTTTTTAGTTTCAGGCTCACCAAGTATCTTACGAAAACGATTGATGATATATGGTATATCAAAGAACTTGGAGTTCCAGCCTGTAATGATATCAGGACATTTTTTAACCCATAGTTCCAGAAACTTTTTACATAAGCTATGTTCATCCTTACACTTCACATAGATTTCTTTACCTTGAACTTCATAGATTCCACAACCAAACACAAATGTCTCACCATTTAGATAACTCATAGTAATGGCTGTGATTGGTTCGTTGGCTTCATATGGATCAGGAAACCCATTCTCAGAACCAACCTCAATATCAACTACGGCAACTGATATCTTATCAAAGTCATAGTCAACCATACCTTTATGCTCATCAGCAATAAAGGCATACTCATACCTAGTTTGGCCATAAATCATATGTGCATTGGATACACCATCAAATTGTTTGATGTATTCTCTAGCCGCACGCATATCAGGAAATATCTTTTGGTCAAGATACTCACCTTGTAGATTTGTAAAGTTAGTTATACGTTTGGAAGGCATAAAAAGTGAAGGAGAATATTCAATTCTTTCCTTCACTCTCTTGCCATTTTTAACGCCTCTATAGAGGATGTAATTACTAAAACTTTGAACGCTTGTATAAAAATTCAAATTTAACCTACAATTAGTTGTTTATTAGGAAGTACAATGCCAGAACCAAAGATTTGATTGTAATTATCTACAAATTCTTTTGCTGGAACATAGGAGTATAACACATTTCTCTTAGCAAAGGCAATGGTTGATCCTGTTTTTTGTTCGGCGTGCATTGGGAATGGTGCAAAACCAACATTCGGTTGACCATCTTTACCACGAACTATGGCTACACCAACAGGGTTTACCAATACTACCTCTGTCTCCGATTCAATTTCAACTTCTCCTAGTACCTCTTCACCTGTAATAAGCTTTAATATCTTGATTTCCATATGTTTTCCTTTTCAAAAATAATCGTTATAAATAACCATGTATGATACTTATAACGATGATTTATTGATTATATCAGAATAACCAATAAATGTCAATATAAAAATATGGATTTTTTCAAATTAGTTGCTGAGGTTGGCTTTCCAATTGCTGCAGCAATATCTGCTGGTTACTTTGTATTCCTAACAGTAAAATTCATTTTAGCTGGAGTTACCTCCTCTATCAAGTCATTAAGTGGTATTATTACCGGACTTGATAATCGTGTTAAAACAATGAACCATGATGTTATCAGAATTGATACCCTAATGTCAAGCGCTATGGGTGTAAAACCTGATGTTGACCGAATTGCACGAGCCGATGGTAAAACCGATGCAAGGAAAGATTAATGGCCGATATAGCAGAATTAATTAACAAATATGGCTTTCCAATTATTGCCGCTGGTGGTATGGGTTATCTTATATTTTATGTTTGGAAATGGGCTACACAAGAAGTTAAACCAGTTTTAGGTGAAGCTAGTGCAGTTTTAATTGGTCTGATAGACCGAATACGAATGTTGGATAATGATTTGATTAGATTAAACCAAAAAATTAATATTGTGTTGATGATGCGTGAAATTAAGGATGAAAAAACCAAGAATGATAACACTAAATAATTTTTATACAGAACTATACAAAGACTATCAAGCTTGGTGTGTGATGTATATGGTAAAACATTATTATCCAGGAATTATGATGAATGGTTTTATAACTGGTCCCTCAATAGACCGGTTCTATTAATAACCTGGATCAATGCCTCTGCCTATTTGTTCATTCTCTTTTTTCTTCCGCTCGATTTCTCTAGCTAGATAATCCCACTCCTCATCTTCATGCTTATCGTCCTGTTGTTTGACAGGATCAATATCCTCCAATGATTCGCCTTCTTGAAAATCTTTATAAATTTTATTCCAGGTCATTATAATCTCCAGTTGGTTGCGGAGGAAGGAATCGAACCTACGACCTCTGGATTATGAGTCCAATGCTCTACCCCTGAGCTACTCCGCGGAAGTTACTTCTTTTCTTTGTTTACTTGCGAATACACTTTATCTAATAACTCAGTTAGTTTTTCTGGTGTCAAATACTTACCCCATTTAACCTCAGGTACTTTGGACTCAGTTTTAATTTCTTCTTCTTTTTTATTCATATATTGGAGCGGAATGACAGAATCGAACTGACAACTAAACCTTGGCAAGGTTTCGTTTTACCACTAAACTAATCCCGCAAATCTGGAGCGGTGTCTTTGAGTTGCACAAAGATGATTAAACGGGAAGCTTAATCTGTTCTCCAACCCACCGCATATTCTTAATTTAGTGTTATCTGCTCAATTTAGGGGTCTGGTGCTTCCATCCCATAGCGACTAAGCAGTTATATCAGGACCTGTCCCTCGCCAGTTAGGCCCGCATAGTTAATACGTCTATTAACGATACCCTGATAACACTAAACTAAAAATCCTGCTTACCGGTTACAGGGTCTCCAAGAGAGACGGAAGTTTTGCTGTTTCTCAACAGTAGATACTAGTATATCATTATATATACACATTGTCAATAGACTTTGTGGTATACTTTGGAACACCGAGTAGGATTCGAACCTACGATTTTACGGATTTGCAATCCGTTGCATTAAACCACTCTGCCATCGGTGCATAAAACTTGGTACTCGGTACCAGAATCGAACTGGTCTTACCTGCGTGAAAGGCGGGTGTCCTAACCGATAGACGAACCGAGTAAATCTTTTATTTTCTAGTGTATACAACACTCAAATATTCTTTAATCTTTTCAAATTGTTTATCAACTGTTTCCCTAGTAATGCTATCAAACTTAGCTTCATCAGCAATCAATTCTTTAATCAAATGTAAACGACCATTGATATAATTAACACAAGCTTGGTTACTTAATATTTCTGTTTTCATTTAGTTTCCTCTCAATTAATAGTACCATTATACACGAACCAAGGGAAAAGGCAAGCGTTATTTTGTATTATTTTTATCATTTAAAATCAATGACTTACAGAAGTAAAAAACCCTAGTGGATTAGACTAGGGTTTAATTTATATAAATTGTAGTTATTTTAACTGTATTCTTTCCAGCCTATGGGTTCTACTTCTATTGGTTCATCAAGATTATTTACATCCTTAAACACATTCCAAAGCTTCTCCTCAATAGCAAACTTGGTGAATAGTGCCAATTCTAAACCTCTTGCTTCTATTTCCCATGGTTCAAACCAGTAATCAATATCACTAGAAACTTTCTTACCTTTCCAACGTGTTAAGGCTTCGTTGGTTTCACCATAAACAAACTGTTTGATGTGCACAAGTTCATGTGCCAAAGTTCTTAATATATCCGGACCATTAATATGATAATTTAATTCTATTTCAAATTCTCTTGGTTTACCAGAATTATTATATTCTTTCACTTCGGCATAACCAAGCACATCTAAAGTTTTGCTGAACTTTATCTTCAAGTATATGTTTTCCAATAACTTTTTGGATATAAGTTCGTTTGTATAAAAATTAACAGCACGCTTCACATAAGGTCTGAATCGCTCTTTATCGGGACAACCAACTATACTTAACTGCATTAGGTCTCTCCTTAGTAAATTGACCCAATAATTGGCATAATACCTATGTTGCTCACTATTTGTTTACTGAATTTTTGCTGGTACTCCTGTTACGTCATTTTCAGGTGTTATATCAGTTTGTTCTTTGCGGATGAATTTCTTGTAAATCCAAAATCCAATTAAAGATAAAACACCAAACATTAATAAACCACTTATCATTGAAGCAATACCTTCTGCAAGTCCACCTAAACCCATATGGGAAAAGAGATAACTCATACCAATACCAGCGGCTATGCCACCTAAAATACCTCCCATACCACCAAATGCTGATGGCGGTGCAGCAGGTGCGGGTGCTGGTGTGGCAGGTTTTGCCGCACTAACTGGTGCTGTAGCTGGTTTGGCAGGTAAATTGCTTTGATTTTTAGTGACTGTACTAGACTGTCTACCAACGCTATTACCACTTCCAAGCTTCTTAGCTTCAACAGAAGCACCTGTAAATAACATTACTGTAATTAAACTAACAAACGTATTTGTTACTAACTTAGATTTCATGTTTATTTTTCCATAGAAGAATTGATGCTGCTTCCACTATTTAGTTTTTTATGTTAAGATAATGCTTCGTAATCTTATCTTTAAGCATATCTGGAACATTTAACCATGGAACTTCTAGGAAGAATGGACAACCATTTGGACCCCAAGCGTGCTTGACGAAAAAGTCTTTGGCAAGATTCATATCGGTTTGGGATGCATTATCAAAGAAATGCCTTTGTGCCACAGAAAACAACTGAATTTTGGTACTCATAGTTTCACCTTAATCATAATAAGAGTCCATTATACAATAAAAAAAGAGGCCTGTCAAGACCTCTTTTAATGTTTACCACTTACCAGTTTATTTTTTACTTGAACTTGTATTAACAAAAGCATACATCTTTTCTGCAGCTTCCAAAACTTTATCAAGTCCTGGGAACTCTGGCATACCAACTGTGGTGACTAACTGGCCTGTGCTTGGATCTTTAGCGGTTGACATTTCCCAACCTTGAAACTTAGAGTGATATTCCTCGGTGATAAGACCTTTGGCCATATCGAGGACTTCTGTGCGGATTTCATATCCGTTTTTGTTGAATTTTACTTCCGGTAATCCGATATCTTTTAACATTATAATTCTCCTGTGTGTGTGTTTAAAATGTGACCTGAAAGCATCACACTCTTATTTATACAGGAGAATTACAAGAATGTCAAGCTATAAATGGTATATTATCTGTTTGTATTAAGATATATTTGTTTGCTAAATTTACCAACACCTATAACACAGGCAATTTGATTATTGA
>Ga0181358_1001564_pt1 | contig 10488 bp, 12 predicted proteins | sample Fa13VDMM110SD_FD_130096 | JGI IMG/M metagenome (GOLD analysis project Ga0181358, IMG submission 130096) | Freshwater viral communities from Lake Michigan, USA - Fa13.VD.MM110.S.D | ecosystem: Environmental > Aquatic > Freshwater > Lake | place: USA: Michigan | collected 2013-09-24
CAGGGCAAAATGCCCAGGACATCCTGGCCATGATCCGCAGCCGTCAAGCCAAGTAATTGACAGTACCACACAGAGGGGCTCTCCCTCTGTGTTCTTTAAAAATAATAGGTGATTCATGGGAAAACCATTTGACGTAAGCAAGTTCCGCAAGGACATTACCAAAAGCATCGAAGGTCTAAGTATTGGATTCAATGATCCAACAGATTGGATTAGCACAGGCAACTTTGCCTTGAACTATCTCATCTCAGGAGATTTCAATCGAGGCATTCCGCTGGGCAAGATCACAGTGTTTGCCGGCGAATCAGGTGCAGGCAAAAGTTATATATGTTCAGGCAATATTGTTAAGAACGCACAAGAGCAAGGTATTTTTGTTATCTTGGTTGATACGGAAAACGCACTGGACGAGACATGGTTACATGCACTGGGTGTGGACACCGGTGCAGATAAGTTGCTTAAACTAAACATGAGCATGATTGATGATGTGGCCAAGGCCATTTCAACATTCATGATTGACTACAAAGCGTTACCAGACGGTGAGCGCATGAAGGTGTTATGGGTTATTGACTCATTGGGCATGTTGTTGACACCAACGGATGTGAACCAGTTTGAAGCAGGAGACATGAAAGGCGACATGGGTCGCAAGCCCAAGGCACTGACATCACTGGTTCGTAATTCAGTCAACATGTTTGGTGGTTTCAATGTTGGAATGGTTTGTACCAATCATACCTACGCCAGTCAAGACATGTTTGATCCAGATGACAAGATCTCAGGTGGTCAAGGCTTTATCTATGCGTCAAGTATTGTGGTGGCCATGAAGAAAATGAAGCTGAAAGAAGACGAGGATGGCAACAAGATCTCCGAAGTCATGGGCATACGTGCCGGTTGTAAAGTAATGAAAACTCGTTATGCCAAACCATTCGAAGGCATGCAGGTTAAAATTCCCTACGAAACAGGTATGAATCCCTACAGTGGATTAACTGATCTTGCAGAGAAAAAAGGCATGCTCAAGAAAGAAGGTAATCGTTTGGTGTTTGTCACCAGCGAAGGCGAGATAATTAAACAATTCCGCAAGGCCTGGGAAGCAAACGAAGATCAGTGCCTGGACCGAGTCATGACAGACTTCAAGAACATCAAGACAGAGGTAAGTACAGCCGACACAGCGGAGGAATAACAATGTCAGCAGAAGTAGCAAGCGAAATTTGGGGTGAATTAAAAAGATACGTCAATGTGGTAGATCGTATGGATGCAGCCGAAAGCATTGTGGCCATACTAATAGATCATGATCATGACGTTGACCAAATCCGGGATGCCTTTAAAGGTGATTCAGACATCAAGAAGGCTCTAACTGCATACTTGGACAACGACAAAGACTATGCAGAAGAGGAAGAAGAAGATCCGGACGAAGAAGACAACTACAACCAAGAAGATGACTACTGATGTGGTACAGCCGAGTAGTTGCCGACCTTGGCAACATTCCTGACTTTATTGCACACTTTGAATCAGAGTTGACGGATGCCAAGCGTGACTGCAAGATTGGCGGCCTAGTAGAAAAGAACATCACTGCCTTGCCGGGCATCACTGAGCATAGATTCAACCAGCTACAAGAAATTGAAGCTGTGTTGAATTTTCTCAACATCCAATTGCGCAAAATACGTACCCGGCACTTCAAGAAGTATCTTGAAGGCTATGCTCGTGCGCTCACTGCACGTGATGCTGAAAAGTATGTGGACGGTGAAGAAGAAGTTGTGGACTTTGAAACCATCATCAACGAAGTGGCACTGCTACGCAATCGTTGGCTGGGCATCATGAAAGGCTTGGACACCAAGCAGTGGATGGCCGGGCACATTATTAGACTCCGGTCAGCCGGAATGGAAGATCTCACTCTTTAAACTTACAATTATTTCCGTGATACCTTGAATAGTTGGGTTTATCAATATCTTTAAGACAATGCGGACAAGTGGACCGATTATTTTGTCTGTTTGATTTTTGTTTTTCTTTTAGTACCTGGATTGTAGAATCTTTGTGTTTTTTATTAAAAAATCCATTTTTATCCCCAACATTACCAAATTTTTCTTTACGTTCGTCGGGAGTCATTGACAACATTTGTGTAGATACAGATTTAGAAATCTTTTCTCGTGTTTCGGCGGACGGAGCCATTCCTCGATTCCAAGACGGTTTATTTGTTTTTTTACCAGTTCTTGAATTAGATATTTTTTGTCGAATCAATTTTGCTTTTTCGGCTCCGTGTTCTTCTTCCAACGAGAGTCCCTTTTTACGATTACTTTTTACTAGTTTGGCTTCGGGTGATCGAGCCCAGTTTAAATTTCCAGTAGGCCAACCAGTTGACTTATTATTAAAATTCATATTGTGTGGATCATTAATTGACTCGTTAATAAACTGTTCCTCAAGAATTTTCAGTTCTGATTCAGACTCAGCAAATGCAAGGATTTCTCTAGTAAGAGATAATTTATCTTTAATCGATTTGACCCATTTACCAGATCCTATATAACCGTCATCTAAGTTGTTAGTCGAATGCCGTCCTATATAGTATTTTCCAGTCGATGTAAAAGTCTTGTAAATAATGTAATGCATAAATTTATTTATCAATTGACGGTAAGAACCGCTGGGATGGAAAGACCAACTAAGAAAGGGAGCGTAATATGAAAATTGTACTCTGCACCGGGGGATTCGACCCACTACATTCTGGGCATATAGCCTACTTTGAAGCAGCCCGGACCATGGGAGATAGGCTTGTGGTTGGCATCAACAGCGATGAGTGGTTGTCACGCAAAAAAGGTCGTCCCTTTATGCCTGCTGCTGAGCGCAGAGCTATAATTGAAAATCTACGCATGGTAGATCGTGTGGTTGAGTTCAATGATGATGATGATACTGCTATAGATGCCATACGTGCAGTACGTGACTACTACATACGCCCAGGCACCAAATTTATCTTTGCCAATGGTGGCGACCGCACAGCCGACAATATTCCTGAAATGGTGTTTGATGATGTAGACTTCCGCTTTGGTGTGGGTGGCGAAAACAAAATGAATTCAAGTTCGTGGATACTCACTGAGTGGAAAACACCTCGGACTGACCGTGCTTGGGGACACTATCGTGTGTTGCATGAAGTTGGCCCTCATACCAAACTCAAAGAACTCACTGTGATGCCCGGGCAGCGACTCAGCATGCAACGTCATGACCAACGTGCAGAGTTTTGGTTTGTTGCCCAAGGTGAGGCCACAGTATATACCATAGACGATGCGTCAACTGACCAAGAAATCAAATGTGAATTAACTGTGCATGAACACACGTTTATCAAAACAAACGAATGGCATCAACTGTGCAATGAAACTGATCAACCACTCAAATTGATTGAAATACAATACGGTGACCGCTGTGTTGAGGAAGATATAGAGCGCAAATGAAACCAATACCTGTATTTGTAGGCTATGATCCCAGAGAAGCCGTAGCATATCATGTGTGTGTTAATTCGATCATTAGGCATGCCAGTCAACCAGTGGCCATCATACCAGTGGCCTTGAACTTGTTCCGAGACTATGATGAAACACACACTGATGGCAGCAACCAATTTATCTACAGTCGTTTTCTTGTTCCTCATTTGATGGACTACTCAGGTTGGGCCATCTTTATTGATGGCGACATGATCCTGCGTGGAGATATTGTAGAACTATGGAATCTACAAAGTCCTTACAACGACGTCATGGTTGTCAAGCATGATTACAAAACACGCATGACTGAAAAGTATCTTGGCAGTAAAAACGAAGACTATCCACGCAAGAACTGGTCAAGTGTGATACTGTGGAACTGCAACAGCTTTCCCAACCGCAAACTAACTCCTGAGTTTGTGCAACGATCAACAGGTGCCGAACTGCATAGATTTTCCTGGATAGAAGATGAACGCATTGGCGAACTACCCCCAGAATGGAACTGGCTAGATGTTGAGTATGAGTGGAACCCACTGGCAAAATTAGTACACTACACCTTGGGAACTCCGTGTTTTCATGAGTTTGCAACCAGCGGAGACTTTTCAGACGAATGGCATCGGGAACAACTACTGACCGACCACTGTGAACAAAGAACAACAAATGAATGATTGGGAACAGGAAGACGAGACTTCGTATCTGCCACCTGACCCTGCCCCTTTGCCACCGCCGCATGTGCTGGATCAAGCGCCACCAGAAATACGGCAACTGTTTTTGGACATTTTAAAATATCGTGTGGACCCAGCAGGCTGGTATTACGATGTGACAATAGATAAATTAGTTCAACAACTACAGGCATTGAATAATGGTGCTGTGGTAGCAGTTGGTGGAGACAGCGATAAAAATCAAGGAAAAGGCCATATGTACGATCCCTATTTACGAAGTTTTATAACAGGCTCAGGCGGACAATTATCTACTTGGCAAAAACACAGCGATGAAATGACTCCTGTAGTTTTGCGAGGTGTGGTACGTAGAAAAGAAATGACAGTGTGCCGCGCTGCCGGCAGAGATTTTTATTACATCGATACTGGATATTTTGGTAATGGTCGCAAAAAGACTTATCACAGGATCACACGCAACAATGTACAAAATATAGGACCCATTATTGATAGACCGGGTGACAGGCTGGGAGCCACTGGTGTACAGTTTAGAAAATTTAGAGGCGGCTCCAACATATTGATTGCACCACCCAGTCAGAAGTTGTTGAACTTGTATGACATTGTGTTGGAAGATTGGTTGGAAGATGTACAAACGGAAATTAAAAAATACACTGATCGTCCTATTGTAATACGCATAAAACAAGGACGCAGTGCAAGAGTCACAACAGATACTATGGAAATGGCCTTGGACCAAGATGTACATTGCTTGGTTACATATTCAAGTATTGCTGCTGGTGAAGCGTTGCTGTTGGGTAAACCTGCTGTAACACTGGGTCCTAATGCGGCCGGTGCATTGTGCAGTCAAAATCTAACAGAGATTGAAAATCCTCACATACCCACCCTGGATGAAGTGCATGCCTGGGCCAGACACATAGCATATTGTCAATTTACCGAAGCGGAAATGCGAGATGGTACCGCCTGGCGCATCTTGAACGAACATGCATGATGTTGTTGTTTATCTAAGTTCTCTGCAGAAACAAACACCTGGCAGAAAGACCGAAACACTGATAGCGTTTGCTGATGGCGCACGATCGCAAGGCGTCAAGGTACATGTAGAAACACAGAATACATATATTCCTGCAAAGTTAGCAGTGATGTTAGGATGGTCTAGTCCTGAGCAACACACCCCCAATATAAAGTTACGAGCACACATAATACAACAACAACGACAGTTGGGCAATCACACAATGTGTATTGATGCAAATTGTTTTAAATTTGTAGATAACAACAGTTTGTATCTTCGCTACAGCATAGGCAGTCCTTTTTATGATACTGGCAATTATGCTAATAAAAATTCAGATTCCTCTAGATGGAATCAATTGTCAACAGATCTTGGAGTCAGTCTGCATGATTGGCGTTCAACTGGAAATTACATGCTATTATTGCTGCAACGAGAAGGTGGGTTTACCATGAAGGGCTTGCAGCCGTTGACCTGGGCTGAACAAAAAATAAAAATTATACAGCAACACACCAGCATGCCTATTGTGTTGCGACCACATCCAGGAAAAATATCTGATGCAACGTCATTGATACAATCAGGAGTCACAGTGAGTGATCCAACACGACGTTCTTTATTAAAAGATTTAAAACATGCTGCTGGTGCTTTTGTGTTTAACAGCAGCAGTGGAGTGGCTGCAATATTGTCCGGAGTTCCGTTGTGGGTAGACGACTCCAGCAGTGTTTGTTGGAAGGTGGCCAATACTGATGCCAGCCAGGTTGCCAACCCTGTCATACACGATCGAACTCAATGGTTAAATGATATAAGTGCATGCCATTGGACCGATGAAGAAAGTCGCCAAGGTTTGATTTATAAAAAATTCTTACCTTATCTTGTTTGACTGATCTTTATACCTTGTACCAATCATTGCACGTGGTGTCACTGTCTCTAAACCACCAATACAAATCAGGACCAGACCAGTCGCTGAATTGTTGTTGATACCAGTCTACAGTTCGATTATAATTGATATAAGCAGTATCGTATATGCGTTTTTTACTCTTGGGTGCAGAACTGTGTAGTCCTACAAAAACAAACTTGGTTGCATACATCATTAATTTGTTTTTTACCCAAGGTATGTCAGCATCTGGAATACCACCAAGCACTTGTGTACAAATAACAGCATCAAATTGTTGCCCAACCGGTTCCTGATCAAATTCTGGCACACAAGGATCATATTTGGAAACTGATTCAGCATTGATCCGAGTTTGAAAAGTCATTGGCTCACTCATGACAGCATGTGGTAATCCATATGGCACTACGTCAGTGTATTGTTGACCCTTGCCACAACCATAATCCAACACAGTTCGGGCAGCATAGCGATCCATAAGAAATCTTATGTAATTGTGATAACTTTTGCTGTCGTTGCCTGCCCAGTTTTTGGGATTGTTCTGCTGAAACTGCCGGCCCAATTCCACGCTGGTGGCATAATATTTGCTGGGTTGATTCATCGAGTTGCTATAAAATTCTTGATTGGATCAATTAGCTCAGTTTTTAATCCGTGATAGATTCTTTGCTGATTGTAAAACAACGAATGGTTGTGCTCAATACGTTTCAAAGTTTCATTGTCGTATGGGCACTTTTCGTAGTTGGATACGTTATTGAGTATGAGTGAAATTTTCTTTTGAAGGTCAGATTCGTTATCATAACTTTCATCAAACAAGTTGTCATATGTGACAAATCCTTGCGACTTAAGATAAGCCAATATTCCTGCCTTGCCCAGCACCATGAAAGGATGTTGAAATCCAATGGGTTTGTAAATTTTTTCTGTTAAAAACACAGCCGCCCAGTCCCACGATCTTGCAGTTTCAAGCACTATAGAAAAACAAGTAGAATCATACCAATTGGGATTTAATTGTCGATGCCATACCAGTCCTGGAATAGGGTCGTCCATTGGCAACACAAGACCGTTCTGCGTACAACTATACAATGCGTCAGATTCTAACCAAGGAGCAGCAGCTTCTAAAAAATCAAGTCGCCAAGATCTTGCATGTCCAACCAGGCAAAGAAATTTTTTGTCGTAAGTTTTTTGTGGCTGGTATTCATGTAGCCCATATTGCCTCCACCACAAACTCTCATTGTACCAAAGAAAATTAGGAACAAAGGCAATGCCCTCCACTGGTTCTGCATGATAGCTTCCGTAAATATAAAAATGATTTGGATTTTTTAATTTGACATGTAATTTTCCATATTTGCCACTGTAACTTTCCCACATGACATCCACAATCAGCCGTTTATCATTGAATTTTTCTCTGTGCTCATCCAACAAATATTGTTTTGCACCCATGACAAACACAGTATCTTTGTCGTAGGTTTTGTCATGATCATAATGCTCGATAACAAAGTTATCATTGATTATTTGCTGAAACCATTCTGAATGGAAAAACGATTCGCGTTGGTATGGCAAAAGATATGTGACTAATTTTTCTTTCTTTGTTGTTAGGTACCAGGGCATAGCATCCGGCATCTTCCACCCAACTCTTCTTACTTCTGCGGCAATATAATCATACCCAACTTGCCAGGGATCAAATGGCTCATCTAGATGTTTTCTAATCAGATAAATCTGCACAAAGATGTTGTATGTACGTTGTGTATCTTTTACTATCGCCCCAAACGGCTTGTTTCCGTGCTCAAGTTTTTTTGGTGAAGCCGCATTAATATCATTGATACTTTTGTATATTTCTTTTTTAGTTCGTAATATATTTTTGTTAACTATCACAACAAAATCTTGTGGCATTGCATGCAGATCCATGTGATCCTTGGTGTATGTGTGCCCGATGTAGTCTTTCCAATTGCACCCCATAAATGAGGCATCTTGTTTTTTTTCGTAGACTAATTTGACTTCTTCAACCAATGCAATAATAGAACTGGTAGTAAACCAAAGATCAGTCCTGAGTTTGATCACAATATCTTCGTTGACTTTTTCTATTCCTTCTAAAAACTCAAAAACTTGTATTGCACCACCCTGTGGCCAAGGACTGCCACTTGGCTGGTCTAAGTCGCGTGTGAAATTGTATATTGTTATCGGGGCAATTTTTTCTAATTCTGAAATTAATTTTTTGTGATTGTTCTCGCTCATCTCAACATATCTTTTTTGCCCAATATACATTATTCCAATCATAACACTTCCTTTTGATATTTATTGAAGTCCTGTTGGATCAGTTGTACAAAGTCGCTGCATACTCCATAACACTTGACATCCTTGACATTATTTAAAGTAGCATCCTCCCATTCAGGCATGACCATTATGCATTTATCTGTTAGCGGTTTTCCTGGGTAAACCCAAATATATCTTTGGCTGGTAATGGTGTAGTCATCTGTTTGGTGCCAAAAGTAATTTAACGCATACGGTATTTTAGCAAGCCATGCTAATGTTGCAAGACTTTTGGCATGAATCCAAAGTCCCGAGGTAGCTATAAAATCAACAGTGACATTGTGCTGGGGCCGATCATGCCCAAGATACAGACAATCATCTACTATCCAAAGATCTACTTCACAATCAAATCCTGCAGATAATGTGTCAAGGACAACATCTGGCCGATTTTCTAAACTTTTATCGGGTCCGCCCACAAGACCACGGTGAGCAATCAGCTTCATTTTTTGTGATTTTCTAAAAAATAATTTAAATCTTCCGGGGTGCCAATGCCCCACATTTGATCAATTTGTTTGATCTTTATCTTCTTATGATCCTCGATGGCCTCATTGAATACTGGACACACGTAAAATTCATTGTTGGTACGGATATTTTTGGCAATCATTTGTTCAGCATACTTGACATAATCACTACCTTTTTTCCAGTAATATATGCCCACAGTGGCATCGTCACTAATGGGATTTTTTTCTGCCACTTCGCTTACAAACCCATCGTCGCCAATTCGAGCAAAACTCCATTTTGGATGAGTTGCCTTGAATGTAACGATTCCTCCGTCAATTTCATCTGCTGTAAATCCATACAAGCATTCATTTGAATTCCATTCCACGTACTGATCTGAGTTGGCTATCAGCAATGGTTCTTCGTTGTCAATCATGTGCTTGGCCAGCAATGTTGTACAGGCAGCCCCTTGTGTCAGGCTGTCTACTTGCACAATACTACAGTCAGGTGTGATCAAATTTAATAATTGTTTTAAATTGTATTTTTCATAGTGTTCTTTTTGGACCAAAAAGATGAAGTGTGCTTCTATGTTTAAATTTTCTACCACAACTTGTATCATCGGTCGACTGTTGACTTCAATCAAGGGTTTGGGAAAAGTATAGCCTGCCTGTGCAAATCTACTGCCTGCGCCGGCCATTGGAATTAATACATTCATTTTTTTATTCCTCCAAGGAGTGGGTTTACGAACAACACCATTCAGTATGTCAAGTGCTTCGTTTACTTTGTCAATTGTGAGATCATAGGAATTTGTCACTGGGATCAGATAGGCCCCAGAATCCACTGCTGCCTGGCGACCAAGATGGCTGTCTTCAATGATTACTGTGTGCTTTGGTAAAGTTTTGAGAGCAGTCATGCACTGCCAATACATTTCTGGAAACGGTTTAGCATGTTTGACATCTTCATTACTGACATAATAATCAACAAATTCCATAACTCCTGTGCTTAACAAGGCCAACTTGACTGATTCTCGAATGCTATTGCTGGCCACAGCAATTTGAATCCCATGTGACCGAATTAGTCTAAATAAATCTTGTAATTTTGGATTTGCTGGAAATTGTTTTATTAATTCAAATGTGGCTTTTTGTTTGTTCTGCCAGACTTGATCAAAATGTTTTTTTTCCAAGCCCTTGTATTCGGCTAACATTTCTAATTTTCTAGTGGTGTTTAAGCCGTCGTAGGAACTTAGATGATCTTCTCGAGATATAACATATTTAGGATCAAGTTCGTAAAGGGCTTGATTGAGTGATTGATAGTGCATTTCTCGACTTTCAATCAACACCCCATCTAGATCAAATATTACGAGTTTATTTGTATGCAACAACTCTACCATCCGCTAATGATTTTTTATATCTCGGAGATTCAATTATTGTTTTGCTATATCCATGTTCTTGATACAACAAACACATGCTTTCTTCAGAGTATCCCCACTTGTGCAACATAGATATATCTTTGTATCTATCTATGTTTCCGTATATGCCAGCAACTGCTCTTTTTTGAATTTTGTTATTGGTTGAATAGATACTACTGGGATCGTTCACAATGAATTGACACAGTTTTAATAAATCTGGCCATTCAGTGGCCACAAAGCCGGTGGGTTTTAAAATTCTCAACCACTCCTTGATCATTGCAGACACTTCACCTCTTGATATATGTTCAATCACATGAACTGTTAAAATTTCA
>Ga0181358_1001568_pt1 | contig 10479 bp, 9 predicted proteins | sample Fa13VDMM110SD_FD_130096 | JGI IMG/M metagenome (GOLD analysis project Ga0181358, IMG submission 130096) | Freshwater viral communities from Lake Michigan, USA - Fa13.VD.MM110.S.D | ecosystem: Environmental > Aquatic > Freshwater > Lake | place: USA: Michigan | collected 2013-09-24
TTCATTTTTACCACATGGTGTTAGTTTTCATCCTGGTCATAAAATAGTTTCTATAAATAACCAAATAACTCCACAACAAAAACAACAAGCTTTACAGCTATACTCTCAATACTTATATCAAATATTTCCTGATGTTATAATGCCTATTGGTACAAGTGGTAGTGGTAAATCTACATTTATTAAATCTTTACCTCAAGAAAATTTAGTAGTTATAGAACCTGATGCTATGAGAGTAGAGTTTACAGGTGATATAAATAATAAATCTAAAGATAAAGAGATATATGAAGAAGCTGCCAAAAGAACTGTAGCTGCTATTAGACAAGGTAAACAAGTTGTATTTGATACTACTAATTTAACCAAAGATAAAAGATTGCCTTTTATTGAAACTATTAAAAAAGTTTTACCTAATGCTAATATTCAATATAAATTAATGGAGTTAAACCCAGAACTTGCTAAACAAAGAATAAAAGCACAAATTGAAAGAGGTGAAAATAGAGCAAATGTACCTGATTCTACAATAGATAGACATGCTGAATCTTATAAGCAAATGCTTAAAGATATTAAAAATGAACCTATAACTGAATTTAAAGAATTAGGAAACAAGCAAGATATAGAAGGGTTTAAAGAATTTGTTAATAAAGAAAAAACTGTTTTAACTGCCAATAATAAATCTAATGAAACAAGTCTTTCAAAAATAAATGATTCAGTAGACAAAGCTAAATTACAATCTTCTTTAAATGAATTAATAAAATCATTAGATATTGATGTAAAGCAAGTTAAATATCTTACAGATAGATTAGGTAGAATAAACCCTAGTTTAACAGCTGAAGCTAAAATAATTAATACAGCTAGAGGAGTACAATCTTTTATAAGTTTAGTAGAAGGTAAGACAGATGTTGCTATTGTAGCTGAAGAAGTTGCTCATATTTTTACAGGGTTACTTGGATTTGAAAATCCTTTATACAAAGCACTTGAAATTCATATAGTTAAATACCCTGAATACGCTCAAGTATTACAGCAATATCCAGAATTGAGTGATAGAGATGCAAAGTTTGAAGCAATAGGTAAATTACTTGCTAATAACATGATAGAATTAAGCTCTAAAACACCCCAAAAATCCATTCTATTAAATCTTTGGAATGCTATTATGGCTTGGGCTAGAAAGTTAGTTTTTAAGCCTATAAATAGAGAATTTATAACTATTGCTAATGATCTTTTAGCTAACAATATATCCCAGTATGACTTACAAGTTTACAATCAATCTTTACAAAATCAACAAGTAACTGAAGAAGAAGTAGTTATCGCTAATTCTAGAAATAATTCTAGGTTAGATTGGATGGATGATTCTAATGAAAGTAGAAGATATTGGGCAAATCAAGCTAAAAAAAGAGAAAAAGCTGAAAAAGCAAAGCAAATAAAGCTTAACTTTGGAAATGATGGCAACATTAATAAAGTAGTTAATGCAAAGACAAATAAAAAACAAACTGTCCAGGAACTTAATAAGGTTAGAAAAGAAGTTTTAATGGATAATTTGTTATATGAACAAGAAGATAAAGAGTCTATAAACACTCTTGTAGACTATATGACAGAAGATATTTTAAATAATATGCCTCAATATGCTTATCTTTCTGATGAAGAAAGAAGATTTTTAGCTGAAGAAATAGTAAAAGGAAACCTAACTTTAAGTTGCTCAATATAAAATGCCTTGTAAAATAGAAAATTATGATTTGTTAGCTTTGTCTAATACTATCAAAAACCGTAAAAATATTTATTCAAATTATTTATTAGATAGTGCTGAAAATATAAAAAGTGCTATTTTAGAAGTTGCTAGTAGATTTGAAAGAATACATATAAAAACAAAAGATAAAAATGGTAATGAAAAAGAAACTAGAACTTATGCACCTATAGGTAATAGTAGTGTATTTTTTTCTAAAACTTATTCCCAATTAGGTAAAAAGTCTTATGCAAATAATGATAATGGATTTGCTTCCGATCTTGGTAATATTACCCATGATATTGCTTCTAAATATGCAGAAGCTAAACACAGAGGGGTTAATAATAAAGCTGATTTAATTGCAGCATCATTACAAAATAATTTAGGATTAACTAAAGCTCATATAGAAAGTATTTTTAAAGTAGTTGATGAACTATATGCTGAAGCAGTTGCTTATCAAAATGAAATAAATAGAAAGACAGGCAATAATGATAAATTTGAATTAATTACAGAAGTTCCAATATTTGATGCGCCTTCTGATACAGCAGGTACTCCTGATATGTTATTTATATTTTCAAACAAACAGGCTTTTTTACGTGATTTTAAATCATTTCAAGGTAAATTATCGTCTAAAGTAATAGAGTCTCAGGCTCAATTACAAGCTATTAAAGCAACTTTAAATAGTAGATTAGGACTAGAAGTAATATCTGCTAATATAATTGGAATTAGAGTAGTAAAACAAAAAGTAAATGGCAAAGTAATTAATAAAATTAAGTCTTTTACTCCAACTAATTTTAAAGCAAGTCCAGGCTCTTTTAAAACATTTGCAGCAGGTTTATATGATTTAACTGGTGATAAAGATATGGATTCTTGGTTAAAAGATCAATATGCTTTAATGGCTCATTTGGAAGACCGTAAGAAAAAAAGTAAGTCCATTCTAGAAAAGAATAAACTTTTTAATAAAATAACTAAGTTAAAAGAGTCTATTGCTAACTTTTTAACATACATGAAAATAGATACTCTTAATGCTTATATAAGAGAAGAAATTTATCCAGATATTGAAGAACTTCGACTAAATGGAGAAACTCTTGACCCAACAACTAGAGTACAAAAAATAAATGATTTAATTAAAGAGCTTGAAAATTACAAAGCTGTAATGAAAGCTTTTAGAAGTCTTATTTCTGATAAAAAAATAGATTATGTAGCTCAATTACAGGCTATAGAAATGGAAGCTAATGCTGCTTTAGACTCTCTTGAATTAATGAAAGTAAATGCTTATTTTGAAAATAATGAAAATACTTACATGGACCCAGAAACTAAAGAAATTAAAGCAGATAAATTAGGATTTTTAAATAGATGGATGGGACTTGCTTCTAATTTTACACACCCAGTAATAAAAATATTCTATAGAAAGCATACTCAATTCCAAGATGAGGCTAATGCAGCCTTAGCATTATTTAAACAAAGAATGGTTTTCCATAAAAGCGAAGTAGATAATACTTTAAAATCAATGGGTAAAACATTTAGAGATGTTTTTATAAATGAAAAAGGTAATCTTATTGGAGAAATTAGCACTGAAGGATATGACTTAATTAAAAAAGCAAAAGCAATAAAAAATAATGAAGCCTCTTTAGCTGAATTAATGAAGATTTATAATATAAAACCAGAATATCAAAACTGGTATGATCAAGCTTTTGCTAATGAAATAGCTAAAATAGAAGCAGGTAGACCTAAAGGAATAGTAGATAGTAATGATTTAGTAATTTTTGAATCAGAAAAAATAGTTGCAATAAATGAATTTGAAAGAAAATTTAATTTAAATAAATATGCATCTGCTTTTAGTAACCCCAGTCTTTCTGGATTTAGAGAGTTTTCTAATGAATTTAAGAATCAATATAGAAGTGCTGAATTTAATGTTATATACAATAATCCAGCTTTATTAGAATTTTGGAAATTTAACAAAGAAATAAATTCTAAGTCTAGAACACTTTTAGGATTAACTACTAAAGAACTTCCTGGTAATTTTTTTGCTAATGTAAAAAAAGAAATATTTGAAGGATTAAAAGATGGAGGATTTAATGCAAAAGAGTCTTTTAATATGTGGATAGAAAGTATGTCTATACAAGCTGATGATAGAGTTAATTATGGTATAGCTAACTCAGATGATACTGAAATACCTATGATGTTTATAGGTACTTTAGATGCAGATCAAAAATCTTATGACTACGCTAGATCTATTACTTTATTTTATAAGATGGCTTTAAATTATGATAGAGCAGTAAAGTTAGAAAATTATGCTATTACAGCTAGATCACTTATGACACTTACTAGTGTAGAAAGAAAAGATAATTCTGGAGGAGTTATGCTTGATTTTATAAAAAATAAATTAGGTGCTAATAAAGACGATATACAAGCTTGGGAAAACCTTTTAAATGGATTAGTAGATAGATTAGTTTATGGTAAAAAATTAGATGATCTTGGTACTATGATGGTTAATGGTAAACCTAGAAGCATAAGCAAAATAATTAGTCGTATAACTAAACTTACCAGATTATCAGAACTTGGTTTAAATGTTAAAGGGGGTGTTGGAGCAGGTTTAGCAGCTAGATTACAGATGAAAGCTTTTGCTAAAAAGAATGCACAAGTAAAGGAAAAAGATATAAATCAATATTTAATAGACTTTTTCAAAGATAGAAAAACTTGGACAGCTATGAGTGAGATATTTAATCCTGATATTGACGGGGTAGATGCAGCTTTAACTCAAAGATGGGGATTATCTAATATACTTTTAGCTCCATATTCTGTTCCTGATAAATGGAATATTAAGCAATTGTCTTATGCAATGGCTAAGAATTACGGATTAGACTCAGAAGGCAATTTAAGAAGATTAGACAAACTTCCTGAAGGCACTGTGTCCTTATTTGATTCTATGGAGTTTAGGGAAGTAAATGGGTTATTTACTTTTAACATAAAAGGTATGACTGAGGAAGACAGTTTAAAAAAATTAATGTCCTTCAAACGTGCTGTAAGAAAAACATGGAATAACATAGCAGGTACTATGGATGAATCTGATCCAGCAGGTTATCAAAATAAAGTATTAGGTAACTTACTTATGACTTATAAGACTTGGATGCCAGGTGTACTTAGAGAAAGGTTTTTAGGACCAAGATATGATGATATTACTGACACTTTTAGCAATGGTAGATTATCTGTTTTTTATAAACAATTACTTAAAAAACCAGAAGGTAAGGAGTTTATGTGGCATTTGGGTAATATAAGTAAAAGAGTGGCTATAGGTATTATTGATGTTGGGACTATGGGAGCACTTAACTCTGTTGTACCTGGGTTTAAAAAAAATAGAGTAGATGAGAAATTATCTCAAGTTTTGTATAGAGATTATTTAGCTAAAAATCCTGACTCTAAAATCTCTTTTGAAGAATGGGTAGAAGTAGAAAAAGGACAAATGGCAGCACTTGTATATGAACTTAGAGCTTTGCTATTATTAACTATTGCTTGTGCTTTAATGGGTGCTGGTGACGATGATGAAATCTATGGTAAAAATTATTCCTACGGTCATAAATTTACATATAAAGCTTTAAAGAAAGCTCAATCTGAGGTAATGTATTTTTTTAATCCTACTGAATTATTTGGATTGTCTAAAAATGGTATATCTTTACTTAGAACAGCTAGTAATGTTTGGGGATTGTTAACTAATTCAATAGATACAGCTAGAGATATGGCATCTGGAAGTACTTATAAAGGAGTTGTTATATGGGATGAGGAAGAGGAAGACACTCAACCATTTTTCTTTTATAGTAAAAAATTAATACCAGGATTTAATGGTGTAGCTAGGACTTATGAAGACTTAACTAAAGATGATTCAAAATAATTAAAAATTATTTATATAAAGTAAAGGGAGTTAATTACTCCCTTTATCTTTGTCATATAAGTAAAAATAAATTATATTAAATAATGTTGGTTTAAAAGCAAATACTGTGTACTTACCTTCTATATATTTAACATATTTTTTATTACTTATAACTTTTTTTGTTTCACAAAGTTTGCAATTAAATCCTTTATCTAAAGATCCTTTAATTTTGTAAGGTCTATTATTGTCAGGATATAAAAAACTAAATTTATTTTTATTACAATTAAAGCATTTTTTAGATTTAAACATATCAGTAACCGTAAAAAGTTTCTTTTGTATCTATATTTATTATACTTACAGGTGCTTCTTTTATTTTTCCAGCTCCAGTATCACAAAGATATATATTGTTTTTATTCATAATTTTGTCAGTAGCCTCATTAAAATATTGTACTGGAGTATGACCTAAGTAAACTTCTGTATAATTAGGATCAGCAAAATTAAAAACATTATTAAATGCTTTTACATAATTTCTATCCCAAGTTACTATATTAAGTTGGTCTTCTAGTGGGATATTGAGTATATATCCAGCATGTAAGAATAATCTATTTTTATTATCTATATAATAATACAAAGAATTTTCAAGTAAATCTATATGTGATTTAGGTGCTAAATCTTTTGGTATATGAGATACTACTCCAGATAATTTTTCATTTACATAATCATTGTAATCAGATTCTTTATACTTATCAGAGTTATTTACATAAGAAATTAAAGTTTGTTTTTGCCCATGTTTCCAAAGAGAAACATAATTTTTTTTAAACATGTCTAATATACATTCACAATGATTACCTTTAATATAAATCAAATTCTTAATTGACAATAACAATTCCATGCAAAGAAAGCTATCAGGCCCACGATCGCTATAATCTCCACCATATATTAGTTTATCCTCACTAAGATCAAATCCTGCTAATTTTAAAGCTTTTGTAGCTTTTTCAAATTCCCCATGCCAATCAGTTGAAAAATATGTATTCATCGTATAATGTATTTATTTGTAATAACTTTATTTGTAATTTCAAACATATTACCTTGGTATAAAGATAATTTGCCTTCTCTATCTCCATCATTAATTGCAGCTGCATTTGAAAATACTGTAGTAGTAGTTTGTATTTCACATAACCCAGTATTAATAATATTACTTTTTACACTAGAATGAATATGCCCATGCATGTGAATAAGTGGATTATATTTTTGACAATATTTTAATTGTCCTATTTCCCCACAGTTCTCCTCATCAAATGGGCTACTATCTAATACCCCTTTACTAGGGCCGTGAGTTACAAATATATCAGCTTTAGGATAGTTTTTACATCTTCTTCCAATAGCATCTTTTTCTAAAGTAAATAACCATTGATTAAATATATGTGTATAAGGAGTCCCAAATATAGATAATCCTTCTACTTCAACTAATTCATCTACAAGTAAAGTAATGCCTAATTCTTTACATTTTCTTTTACACCAACTAAGATTATAAAAAATATAAGAAGAATGGTTTCCTGGAACTAATATTTTGTGTTTTGCTGGATATTTTGAATACCATTCAATAAAATCTTCGTACTCTTTATTATTTAAATAAGGATCTCTAAAATTACTTTCATCTCCAGAATGTATAATAATATCACAAGGTAATAAATAATATTCATTATGGCGACCGTGTGAATCACTAATATGTCTTATAGTTAATTTATCCATTTAATTTAATATAAAACCTCTCTAGTAATTATTACTACTAGAGAGGTATGTTTATATTATAAAGGAATTACATAAATCCTAATACAAGGACTTTACTACCCTTAATAAGTTTATGCAAATAATTGAGATGAAATGCTTTCTAGATGAGCCCTAACTGCTTCTAGTTGAGTAACTACATCTTGAGCAGCTGCAACTTTATTAGAAATTACTTTCTTATAACGGAAATAGTCAATTTCTGTTTGAACAGAAAATCCTGATTTACGAGAGCTAATAAGATTACGTTCTTGTTGAATTTGCTCTTTAGTAGCTTCATTAACAGCTCTACGTGCTTCAGAAATCTGACGCTCCATATCAATTAGACCACCTTGCATATCAAACTTTGCATTTTCTAGTTTACTTTCTCTTTCAGAATCTGCCCAATCAGCATCTGTTTGACTCCAAAGCTGGCTAAGACTCATTGATTGCAAATCTTGCTCTACTGCTTTATAAGCTGTATTTGTTTTATTTGACTTATTTGACTTAGTTGAATTACCAACACTTGTTTTTTTTGTTTGCATAATAATAAATAATTAATTAATTAAATTGTTTTAACTTTAAATTGATTAACCCTAACAATTAAAGGGTCAGCCAATGTTTTTGGTTCTATTGAAATATGAAGATTACTCCTAGTATTTATACTAATTGGTATAATCTCTTTTTGTTTTTTATAGTCAGACACATATTCATAACTGACTTTTTTTAAAGTAGTAGGAGAGGCAGAGCAACCTGAAAAAGAAGGGTTTTTATGTATTGCTTTAATAGGATCTTCTTGTTTATTAGAAGTACTATCTTTATAAATAACTTTTGCCCATTTACCCTCGTAATATAAACATCCTTGAGTAAGACCTGCCCAAATACAATTACCTCTAATTGAATAAGTAACATTATCTGATTTAAGAATATATGGGCCATTATCATAACCGCCAGCTGGAACAAAATGACAACCTATCGGATATATTTCCATACATTTTGATTGTATGCTATTCATATCATTTTCTAATGATTCCGAAGAAGCTGTTTTTGTTAATTCTTTAGGAAAATCACACATTTCTATAAAAATTAGATCACATTCCTCTAAATAATCTCCTGACTCTGTTTTAATATAGCTTATAGTGACAATTTCAACTATACAACTATCTTTTACGCCTGTTGGTGTTATATATTTTACTACATCACCTTTCTTATAATAATTTCTAAGATCCATTTTATAATAATTTTTAAGATCCATTTTCTTTATTTATTTCATTATCGTATTCCCATTCAGGCTCTTGAAATCCAATTCCTTTTAATACTTTGTTAGTATTTAGATCCCTAATTATGTATTTACTGTTTCCAATTTTTTCATAAAAAGCATCAATACCTTTTTTCTTATAAGCTTGTATAGATTTATCAGCTTCAATTTCAGAAAAACATATCTTGCTCATATTAGATTTGTAAACAGTTTCAATTAATTTACAAGGGTCTAAGCCTACTATACAAGCCATTTGAGAAACTACAAAATACAAATCACCAATTGCATCCGCAGTAGAATTAAATTTACCATTAGTAAGATCTTCTAAAATAGCTTGTTTAAGTTCGTCAAATTCTTCTTGAATAAGATTAGTAGCTAATTTTAATTCAGCTTCACTAGGAACTGTTAATTCAGTTCTAACAGGTAAGGAGAAACTAGTTCTCCAAACCCTTATTAGTTCAAATGGCCCCATTTTTTAGTAATTGTATTTTTTGATTATATTTATCAGCATTTTCATAATCCTCTATAGCTACACAAGCGTCTTTTTGAAACGTCAAAAATTTAATCTGTTCTTCTACTGATTTAGTTTCTATATAATCATCTACAGTTTCATAAGTAGAATTAACAGTATATAAATAGTCTATCGAAGGGAAAGTAGATGACTGACAATAATAATATTCTTCTAAATGACATTTACCTTCATTGTCTACAAATAAATTATCAAAGCCTTCTTTAATAAATTTACTTTCTCCTATTTTAAATTCTTTAATTAACTCTTCCACTTCTTTTTCTGTAACTGATTTCAACCAACTCATTTTAAGTCTATTAAACCAATAAATCGGATTCAGTTTTTTCAAAATATTTTTCATATAAATTTACTTTTTTTTTATTTTTAGTGCTATAAGTTTGTATTGATTCTCCTATGAATCTAGCATTTAAAGGCAAATCATCTTTCTTTATAGGTTTACTATTAAGATAGTACAAATTTTGTTTTAGCATATAAGTGAGTTTTAATTAAATTACTGACAATAAAAACATTCATCGAAAGTAGATCCTTTCATATCTCTTGAAGCAATACTTTCTGTTCTAACATAATACAAAGTTTTCACACCCTCTTCCCAAGCAGTTATATGACATTTAGCCAACCACTTAGGGTCTACATCAGCAGGAAAAAATAAATTTAAACTTATTCCTTGATCTATATATTTTTGCCAAATACCTGCATTTTTAACAAGTTCAAGTTGATTTATTTCATAAGCAGTTAAAAAGACTTCTTTTTCATCATTTGATAAAAAATCTAAATGTTGTACAGAGCCCTTATAATCAGCACCTATTGAAAGATAAAATTTATCATTATCATATTCACTATACTTGTTTTTAATTAAATGCTTAAAGTAAGGATTTGTTCTGATAAAAGTTCCTTTAGCTGTTTTTTGTACATAAACATTGGCAACTATTGGCTCAATGCCCTGACTAACACCCCCACAAATTAATGCAGAAGAAGTATTAGGTGCAATAGCTCTTAAAGTAATATTTCTATTACTATCACACCAATTTGGAGATCCCAAAATAAGTCCGTATTTTTTATTATAAGCTTCACCAGCATCAAATAATTTCTTACCTATTTTATTTATAATACCCCTGGTTTGGAAACTTATAAATGGTATATTTTTGGACTGAAGATAAGTGGCAAATCCTAAAACACCTAATCCAATAGCTCTTGAGTTTTTAGCAAAATTAATTGCTCTTTCCATACCTACTTTTCCTTCAGCTAAAGAAATAAATTCTGATAAAACAGTGTCAAGAAATAAATAAGAAAGTTCAATAAACTCATTATCATTCTCAAATTCATCATATTTACTAAAATTAATAGAA
>Ga0181358_1001569_pt1 | contig 10476 bp, 9 predicted proteins | sample Fa13VDMM110SD_FD_130096 | JGI IMG/M metagenome (GOLD analysis project Ga0181358, IMG submission 130096) | Freshwater viral communities from Lake Michigan, USA - Fa13.VD.MM110.S.D | ecosystem: Environmental > Aquatic > Freshwater > Lake | place: USA: Michigan | collected 2013-09-24
TGCACCAGTACTATCAACTGATAATACTCCGCTTTCAGGTGTGAAGGTTTCAGTTGAATGATTAGTTTTGATTGACATTTAGGTTAACCTTATATTGTAGTATTTATATAAAATTTAACCATTGTCCCATGATTTTAAGATGGCATCATCTATTTTATTAACTAGTTCGTCGCCAGGTTCGCTGACAGACCATTTTTTTATTGGACAGCTTGCTTTGGCAAACTTGGTTTTTGCCGGCATAAAGCAACCGCATTTTTTACAAGTTTTAATGGTTTTATTTAACTCATCGCAACTTTCGCAGATTGCCATTCTTAGTTGTTTTACCGATTCGCTGACTGTTTTTAACATACTATTATTTATAAACAAACAAATAAAAAAGGCTTCCGAAGAAGCCTTTTTGTAGTAAATAATTCTTTCGAATTACATGTACTTAACTGTACCCATTGCAATTTTACCTAGGTAGTCGGCAGCATTGCCCAAAGAGCTTGCTGTGTTTGTCAACTCAACATAACCATAACGTGTCATGAAGCTAACTACTGGTTCCATTGTTGCTGGGTCAAGAACAACACCAGAACTCATCAATGGAATGTATGGGCAATAGAATGCTGCCGCGTCCATTTCGTTAGGACCTTTGTAACCAACCAAGATTGGTGTTGTGTCAGATGCATATGAGTCAACATAAACTTTGACAGAACTGTTCAATGTACCAGCAAACTTTGTATTTGTTGGAGCTTCGAATGTACCTTCTGTTGTACGTGCAAATGCGCTTGTAGTAGCACTTTGTAGAATTGTCAATGATGTTGGGCTAACAACTACGAAGTTACCAGCACCACGACGTGTACGCTGAGCGATTCTGTTAGCAACATCGTTGATTAGAATAGCTAAAGCGGCGTGTTGGTCACCAACGTATGTAGCTGTACCTGTGAAAGTAATACTACCGTCTTGGGCGAATGTGTGAACTGCTGTACCAGCCAATGTACGTAGGCTGTTTAACAATTCTTGGTCGATTTCAGCAGTAATTTCTTGTGCCAAAGCTGCCATAATTTCTGCTTCAACGTCCAAACCATGCATGGATTGTGCGTCTTGAGCAGCTTCAAATGTCCAGCGAGCAGACATCTTACGTGTCTTAGCTTCAACTGTTTGCTTCAATACTTGAATGCTTAATTTCTTACCTGGAGTACCTTCCATTGTACTTGTGCTGTCGGCAGCAGGAGCACTTGCATTACCATTACCAGAATAGGCTTTAGCAATGTTGAATGGGCTCAATGCTTCGCTACCAGCTGTTACACCGGCAAACGTTTCAGCATAACGTACACGTAGAGTGTGAATTTGACCAACTGGGCCAGTCATTGGTTGAACACCAACGATTTCGTTAGCGATAACTGTTGGCATAACACGACGGATAACAGGCAAAATTACCTTGTTTAACACAGCTACGTTACCAGCTTGTGTAGCACCTGCGCTAGCAGATTCCATGATGTTTTTCTTTGTGTTTTCTAACACGGTTTCCATAACGGCTTTTTTATTGCCATTTAAGCCTTCTAGTAGAACGTCTTTTGTTGCAGTCCAGTTCTGGGCTTCGAAAAGTTTTTCAGACATGATAGTCTCCTTAAATTTTTCCAATTCCGGCGAGCTTACGTAGTGATAGTATGTCTGCGCCTGCAGATTCTTCACTAGAAGTTTTGTTGCCAGTCATCGCAGTCTTCTGCGAAGTGGCGCTCTCACTAATTACAGTCTTTGCTTTAGGAGCAACGGCTGTTTCGTTAAGAACGGCTGGTAGATACTTGTTATATGACTCACGTAAAGATTCTGTAGATGTTGTTTTTAGCAAATCTTCCATAATGCCACGTTTTTCTTTACCAAGTGGTGCTACCAATTCTTGCATAATAGATTGGCGTTTTACCGCGTCTTCTGCAATGCGAATTTTCTTTTGTGCTTGGGTTAGTTCAGCATCTTTAGCTTCTACAGTTTTAGCTGTTTCATCTAAACGTGCAGTCAAAGTAGCGATTTGGTCGCCTAACTTCTTAACCTGTGTACCATCGGCAAAACCACTGGCCATGAACTCACCTGCAAATGCTTCCATGATCTTACGACCGAAAGCGTTTTCACGACTAATTTGAATGTCTTCACGTAATTGAGTGATCTCGCTACGTAGACTTTCGCTTAGTAATTTCTCAGCTTTTGTAGCTGCTTCTTTGATGAATTTAGCTTTAGCTTCAGCGATAACTTTTTTACCTTCTGTTACTAAGTTGACTCTAGCTTGAACTAGTTTGTCTTCATCTTCTTTTAGTTCTTTTAGCTCTGAGCTTAACTTACGTAAAGCAAATTCTTCTAATTTCTCGAAGTTAGCTTTTTGTGTGTTACGATCTTCTCTGAGTTCTTTGATCTCTTTAGCCATCTGTTCCATGACAAACTTGTTTAACATTTGGGCATGTTCACGAATTTGCTTTTTGTATGCAACTTTTGCTTCAACAACTTCACGCTTGTCTACAGCGAATTCTGCGATTTCTCTACGAATTGCTTCTGTAATCATTTTGTCAGCGGCTTCAACGATTAGACCTTTGTCAGATTCGTATCTCTGACTGAATTCTTCACGTAGATTTGATTCCACTTCTTCATGTAGTTGTTTAACTTTAGAGTCCCAAGCTTCTTGTAGTTGGCTTGTTACTTCCTCAGATAAAACCTCAGTGCCGAATAGTTCTTTTAATGTGCTCATCTTATTCCCCTTACTTGTTCAAGTTGGTGATGAACCTAAGAACCTCTTCCTGGAGGTATCTTTGCGCTCTTGCATCATGTCTTACCGCACTTGCAACGTCCATTAAGGCGCCGCGTCTACGATCGTGCATTACACGCTCATATATTGCTTTAGGATATGCTGCCGGAGCACTAGGTTGTGCCACGATGTCTACCGTGACAATTTCAAAATCAGTAACGCCACCTGATTCGTTGACGTTACCAGATCCTCTACTACTTACACCAAGTTTAACATGACTCTCTAAAAGAGTTTTTACAATGTTACCCATTGGAGTAGGTAAGATTTTTAGTTTACCAATACCATTGTTTTCATTCATGTACATGTTTGTAATCATATGTGAAACACGGTCAAGATTAACTTGTAGGTCATCAGGGTGATCGGCTTCGCCCAACACACTATAACCATTTTTAATTTTTTCAGCAATGTTACTACATGCCTTAGCGATTTCATTTACGGGGTAAACTCTTTGGTTTTGATTTTTAACACCGCCTTGGATGAAAATGCCTTCCATGTAGAGATCCTTGCCGCCACTCTGATTTTCCACAAGTTGAGTGCGGATACCAGCTTGGTCGTATGTAAGAGCTTCTACTAATGGTAAGGCCATTTTATTACTTCGCTACAGGACTAGTTTTGTTGCCAGCTGTATCGCTGTTCTTTGGAACTGCTACACCTTTAAGTGCAGGAGCTTTAGCATTGCCAACTTTGTTTACGTTACCCATGTCGTCTTCTTTTGGACTTGCAACTGTACCACCTGCTGTGTTACCACTGTTAACTTTAACTGCGGCAGCACCGTTGGCACTGATCTTAGAACCAGAACTTACTGGGCTTTTTGTGTTTTGTCCATTGTCGCCATGTGTTGGTGCTGGAACAGCTTTTAATGTTGCACTTTCACCAAAAGCACTGTAGCTTTCCTCTGTAGGTTTTTCGTCGTCTATTGCTGGCTCATCAGTTGACATACTGTCATCACCTTGTGCGCCCATGATTTCAGCAAAAATTGCTTTTAGTTCGTCAATGGCGTCATCGGCTTTTTGTAGTAACTCAGTGTCGGCAGCCGGCTCTTCAGCAGGCTCATCACCCATTGCCAAGTCAGCTGTTGCTTCTGGCTCTGTTGGCTCGTCAGCGGACATTGGGTCTTCTTCACCTTCTTCATCTGCTTCAGCGAATAATTCGTCGTCTAGATCGTCTTCATTGGCAATGATTTCTTGTTCGAAGTCATCGGCAGGTGCTCCGCCAATACCTTCTTCTAGATCATCATCTTCTTCTAGTTGTTCGTCGAAAGAACTTAGTTCTTCATAAATTGATTTACCTTTTTGAACAAAAAACTGATGTAGCAATTCGCTTGCACGATCATCTTCCTTGTTGATAAGGGCTTCTAATACTTGCTCTAATGTATGTTTAGACATTGTGTTTCTCCTTTTGGCCAAAGTCATTTGTCTGTATTATATTTACAGAAAGATTACAAATATAGTGCTAAAATAGAGTTAAAAACCCAGTTTTCTAAAAGAAAGTAGAGTTAAGTATAGTGAGGTTTATTCCATTGCTACTGGTCTTGCATAAATTCTTTTAAAAAGTTGTTTTCTATCTTCAACTTCTAATTTACGAATTTCACGCATTTTTCTTAATTTTCCCAAATGTTCCAGTGTTAACCTAGGACGTCTAGTATCTGTTTTTTTAGCAATACCTAGTTGATTTTCTTCAGGGTGTTCAAAACCTTGTTGAGGTTTTACTTCATTAAATTTCATCGTGTTGCTCCTGGTGTTGTGGGTGCTCCTGTCGGAGCCGGTATACCGCCTAATGGACTGACTTGTCCAGTGGCTACTGCACCTGGTAAAGGTGCTTGACCTTGTTGCCCTAATTGAGTTATTTGTCCAAAATCTGCATCCGTTGGACGTTCTAGGCCCAGTGAATTTAAGTCGCCCGGAGCCATACCTACTTGACCCTGTGCTATTACGCCTTCTCCGGCTTCTGGATTTTCTTCCAGCCACTTTGCTTCGTTTTCTACAATCTCTTCGTCGGTCAGTCCTAGATATTTCTTTAGTGCAAAACGTCTACTAATGTATTGTACTTCTGCAAGCTGTCCAAATACTGCGGCTCTTGCATTATTAACTTCAATCTCACGATATTCACTAAAGCTCTGCGGTGGTAAGAATGTTAGTTTAAATGTGCTAGAATCTAGTTCAACACCTTTGTACTTTAAGAACATCTTAAATTCTTTATCCAAGGAATTTACCACTAGATTCTGTAAACGTTGGCAATATTTGTTAAATCGATATTCTTGAATGAATGCTGTACCTACTCTGCCATCATTGTATACTGCTGTACCATCATCTGGGCCTGTGGGCATATAACTACTGGGGATACGCATTGCTCGCATTAGTTTGTTGGTAAAATATTTTAAGTCGTCAATTTGACCCAAGTTATCACCGCCCGGTAATACTTCAACTTTACTACCACGACCTTCTGCTGTTTGAGCAAAGAAATAGTCTTCTAACATGCTTAATGGGTTATAGCTAGCATCCATGATACTAGTACCACCGCCTGTGCGACTTGGCATACGACGTTGATGAATTTCGTTCTTGACACGTTCAACAAAGCTCATAGCCATGTTTGCTGGCATGTTACCCACGTCAATATAAAATACTCTACGTTCCGGAGCACGTTGTACTCGATAGATAATAATACTGTCTTCTAATAAACTCTTCTGTTGGAACACTTTGTACACTGATTCCAATATGCTTGTGCCAAATGGATAGTTAGTATCCATGCCTTCACTTAGACTTAGATGTAATACGTGTGCCGCATCTACTGCTGTTTCTGTGTTATTTGTATTGCTATTACTACCGGTATTGGCACTGGCAAACTGTGTAAAAGCACTCTTATTAAACTGTGTTGGACCATAATTTTGGTCTGCAATCAATGGATTTGTTGCTACTTTATCAGCTATATTGATACTAATATTCTTAATAATATATTGTTCTACTTCACGACCTTTGGCTTGATTAATAATAATTTTACTTACATCTTGGCTGTCTACATATAACAATTCATATGTTTCTGGATCACGAATAAAGAATCCATCACCATACTTGATAACATTACGCATCATGCGCCAAACACGTTTGTTCCAGTCATTGATCATACTCCATTGACGTAGACTGCGAGTTAGTACATTTACTTCAGCTTCAGTGGGTTCATTAAAGTGTTCAATGGTAAAAGGCAAATTGCTTTCATAGTCATATTGAGTACAAAACTCTGCAACAGTATCCAGTGCGGCATTGACTTCACTGTCTTGATCCATGACTTCGTATTGCATGTATCGCTCAACACGATTTGGTGTACCTGCATATACATCTTTTAACCAACTGCTGAACTTACTGCTACTGCCGTGATGGTTACCGGTGGTCGCCTTTGATTTGGCTAACTCATTTGCTGTTTGCGGTATTTGAAAGTGCTTGCGCCATGACATATTGATTTTTATCCTGTTATATATTTATAGTTTATATCAAGTGTTATGTCGGCATAAATTGGCTATTTCGTTGCAATCTAACGCTGTCGCCAAGCAAAGCAGTTTGTCTAGCATTATATGTAGCTGTAGCATCGATGCCACTATTTTGAGCAAGAATATTTCTATTCATTGTTCTTAATTCAGATAAATTCTGTTCTTGGTATCTATTATTTTGATCGACTGCGTCTCCGGCCGTATTTGATAAACCGTCAGCACTTTCGCTTTTTGACCATTCACTGAATCCGGTAGCAACCGCACCTCCTACTGCGCCGATTATGCCACCTACTACTGTGCCTATCACTGGAATAGCACTACCTAAACTTGCTCCTGTTGCACCCCATGTTAATGCGCTGCCTGCAATATTGGCTGCAGAAGCTAGATTATCATTTCCTGTCGACTTTGCATAATCTGCGGCATAGGGCAAGGCCAGACCTGCTATACCGGCAGCACCTAAACCAATTTTTGTTCTTGTAGACATTGGTGTTCTGCCGGGTGGTTCATATCCTACAGGGCCTCCAGGAAAGCTACCAATACCAGGACCCATGCCAGGTGCAATCTTATCAGCCAATGCTTTCATTTTTAAACCGACTAACTTAAAGACTTCGGCAGTTTCTAAAACAGACTTGTTGACAAGTTTATAACCCGCTACTCCGATGATCATAACAGCACCTAGACCTAGTACCAAACCGGCCAAGCCCCCAGGACCAATACCCAATGCTTTACCTAAAGGATCTAATATATGTAAAACAAATTCCAGGCCGCTAACAACTCCACTGATAACATTGATAAATGTAGTCCAATCGATGCCATTAAGTAGATTCAAAAACGGTATAGCAAGAGCTTGTAAATTTGCTTTAAATTTGTTAATTGCAGTATTAAATGCCTGTGCTTGTTTATCTTCTTCTCTGCGTTGAGCACCAGCGGCGCTATTATAAAAGTTTGCTTGTTTTGCTAATTCTAATAACTGCCTTGCACCATCGCCTGCTTGGCCTTCCAAGTTGGCCAACATTCTAAGTTCTTGACCACGTGCTTCTACTTCTTTTAAAACAGTATCTCGTAGTTTTTCTTGATCTTCTGCTGTTATGTCTCCGCCATTTTTAACTATTTTTGCTTGACGCTCTAGTTCTAAATATACAGCAGAGCTAGCACTAATCATGTTTTTACCAGTCTGAGTTATTACTAATGGCAAATTGCCCAATGCAGTTTTTAATGCATCGGCTGCTATAGCGTCTCCTGCTTCGCCGAATATTCCTCGAAGACTAGCACCAAATTGTTGTGCTGCCTTTGATATCTGTGCTCCGCCATTTTTTGCTGTTTGTACAAAGTTAGCAACAATAGGATCTTGTGCTAATTTTATTGCTGCCTGTGTTAATTCTAAAACACTTTTACCTGTTCTATTAGCAAGAGTGTCTAATTCATTACCCAAGGCCCTTGAATTTTTAGTAACTAGATCAAAGGCTGCTTTACCTTTAAATCCTTGAGCAACAGCTACTTTAAGTTGCTGTGCCGCAAATATTGCTTGTTGTTCATTGCTTAATCCAAGATTTCCTACACTCGCTGTGGCTGTTCTAACACTGCTGATTAAATTTCCAAAATTCTTAGCCCCATTAGTTGCACCGTTGCCTAACATAGCAAAAGAGCCACCACTTTCTTCCAATGCTTTGGAAAATGATCCTATACTAACTCCGCCTGTTTTGGCAGCAATAGCAAAGTCCATAATACCACCACTGATACCACGTTGCAATCCTAACTGTAGTTGATCAGCATATCCAGTCAATGACCCTATAATTGTTCCTACACCAAAAGCAAGTCCAGAAGTAAATCCGCCCAAATCTCTAGCAGCAAATTTAAACTCACCCCTTAACACGTCTGATACACCGCTCAGACCCTTCATTCTTCCAATTACATCTTCTTCGTATCCACCTAACTTCTTTTTATTTGCTATTTCTTGTTCAGCGAGCTTGTTATTTTCTGTTTGTAATTTATTTTGTTGCTCTTGGGCACTAACATCAACTTTGAATCTTTTAGCTAACTTTTCAGTTAAACTTATCAAACGCTCCATTTGCTTGGCCGTAGATATGCCATCCAAAGAAAATTCAAATTGATTTCCTTCGGATATTCTACCGTATGCTCTAATTGAATCTACCATTAAATATATATATAAATAAAGAAGTAATTTCCTTATATACTATTTAGTTGGAGAAAAAATGGAAAATCAAGTCAACCCGTTAAAACAATATTTTAGAAAGCCAGGAATTTGGATTAAATTACCTAGCCAGGGCAATTTTTACAAAGGCAAGTTAATAGATTTTAATGACATGGGCGAGATCCCAGTTTATCCTATGACTGCAAAAGACGAGCTTTTACTTAAAAATGCTGATGCATTATTAAATGGAACTGCTGTGTATAATTTAATAAAAAGCTGTGTACCTAGTATTACGGAACCAACAGCAATGCCGGCAATTGATTTAGATGCAATATTAGTTGCAATTAAACGATGTACCTATGGAGAAAACATAGATATATCTACGGATTGTCCATCGTGCCAAACTAAAAATGAAGTCACTGTTAACTTAAATCATGTTATTAGTAATATTAAAGTTTTAGAAACACTTAGTCCAATTGACTTTGATAGCGGTATTAAAGTTTTTATTAAGCCTGTGAAAGTCAGTGATTTATTAAGTTTAAATTGGGTTCAATTTGAACAAATTAGAAATATACAAATTGCAGAACAAAATAATACCGATGAAACAACTAAGGTTAATTTATTACAACAAAGTTATCAAATTTTAACAGAAAAGAATTTAGAAATTGTCAGCGGTTGTATAGATACTGTATTATTACCAGATAGCGTTGCTGTAACAGATCATGAGAATATTCGCGAATGGATCAACGATTTAAGTAAACCAGAATTTGCTAAAATAGAAAATGCAATTATGGTTACTAGTTCAATGGGAGTAGATAAAGAATTTAGTGTCACTTGTAAAAATTGTAACACTGATTTTAAATCAAGTTTAGACTTAAATCCAACAACTTTTTTCGCATAAGGCTTTTATCCTTAAAGTCCGGGCCGGACATTCTAAAGTACTTGAATAGTTTAGAAAAGGAATCAAAAGCCATTATAGAAGATATTGCAACAATGGCCATATACTCAGGACAGAGTTATAACGACTTATGGAATATTAGTTTCGAAGAGAAAAAAATATTCATAAAGATCCTTAAAGATAAAATAAGCCTAGATCGAGGCATTAAGCCAAAAGATACATTAACACAGGAAATGATTTAAGTTGTTCGGAGAACAACAAGATTTATCTTTTACTTACAGTAAAACACAAATCTTAGAATTCTTTTCATTAACATATTTCACAGTTATTAATTGTACTTCTTAGATAATATTTGTCAAGGTTTTGCAGTCGTACTTCGCCCTGTTAAGGACGAAAAGTAAAAATTGGAAAATCCTGTCGGAGGCCCATTATCGTAATCTATTACTACAACTATTTCTAGTAAAGGCGGTTACGCTGTACCTTTTTATGTAGCTCTTCTATATAACGCAGAATCGAGTAGCCAATAGATATACATCTCGATTCTTGTAGGTTGCAATGACTCAGCAGTGCCTACTCATTTTGGTCATACTATACATTTGCCAACACGTTTCATACCCAGTGTTGCGTCCTGTTAAGGATAGTGGCAATCATGTCTCTGCTACTGCTCAGATGTTCCTTCCCTGCGACACGGAGTCCAGTTATTGGGTACCTAGTTTAACTTGCCGGTACAGGCATTATCAGTAGTGTCTTATGTAGCTGGTGCTAATTAAATTTTGTTTATGATATGAGATCCGTGGACGCGAACGGATATATGGCCATTATAATAATCTGTTGTTTCTAAAACTTTTCTATCGAATTGTTCTTTTGCTTCTAAGTATGAAGTATGAGCCTTGGATGTGCAGTAGTGTAAAATTTCACGAGTAAAATTTTCTTTGCCTAGTGTGATAACGTCTTTAGATAATTCATCGCTACTCCCGTAGTAATCTCTCCAGTCTGAATCAACCTTTGAACGAATTTTCTTTTTCTTTTTAATGCCATTTTTTTGCTTGACAACTTTATAATTTGTCTTTGCAAACTTTGCCAATTTTTTGCCTATGTATTTGCGGCCTGTGACTGAGTTGGTAATGAGATAAACAAAACCAACACAGTCCTCAGGAAGTTCTTCTATTAAA
>Ga0181358_1001571_pt1 | contig 10464 bp, 14 predicted proteins | sample Fa13VDMM110SD_FD_130096 | JGI IMG/M metagenome (GOLD analysis project Ga0181358, IMG submission 130096) | Freshwater viral communities from Lake Michigan, USA - Fa13.VD.MM110.S.D | ecosystem: Environmental > Aquatic > Freshwater > Lake | place: USA: Michigan | collected 2013-09-24
AAACAATATATGGCATTTCCCGATGTTTATAAAAAGATTGATTCATTTTTTAAAGATGATAAAAAGAGAAATTACATTATTCATATTATAACTAATTTCTTTCCTTTGAATAGAACTCAACAAGTGATTCTATTCAGAGAAGAAAACAATGTTTGTCCATTTACGGATTATCCATTAACGGACTTACAAGGTATTGTTATTGGTAATAGAGATAGACACATTGGTTTTTCGGGTGCAAACTCAAATGTATTTTTAAGTGGTATTGGATTGCAAGAACTTAATCGTTACGTTTTAGAACACACCTATACTTTTCAAACACGAGAAGGGCAAATAATCAATTTTGCTTTGGACAAATTGCGTAGTGAATTGACACCAAAAACGAGGTAATTTATTTAATAAAATAAAGCGTTTTTATTAAAGTAAATAATGACTTATTAAAATGAAATAATGTCAACTACATTAAGCGATTGAAATGCTTTTTTTGGTTGAATTTATTTTAATTTTTGAATGTAAAATGAATGTTTAATTATATATTTGTATGAAAGAGATAATTCCACTAAAAATATACCTAATGGAAAATGAAATTAGTCAATCCAAATTGGCAGATGAAACAGGTTTACATAAGAACACCATTAACAAATTGGTCAATACAGGTGCAGGTACGAAAAGTGTCAAGGAACTTGTTAGATTATATTTAGGTTTAGAACGAGATGAATTTTCTGTCCTTCTTAATTGATGGCGAGAAAAAAGAAAATAGATTCTAACAAACCCACAAAAATTGTAAAAAAGAGAAAAGTCGGCAGACCTAAAAAAAGAGGTAGGAAAAAAAGTTACTACACTCCTAAAAAGAAATCAAAAAAGGTCGCACAAAAAGGTTTTTCTCGTAATTTGACGTACAATAGGGTAAGGGCAGTCCTATGGGCAAATTTTAAAGATGACTTCCCTAACTATCGTGTTTTCATTTCTAATCAAACAGATGACGAAGGCAAGAAGATAAAAGGCACGAGTATTGTATCGCAGGTATTTGCCCAATGTAAATCGTTAGATTGTCTTGATTCGGATATTATTGAAATATACAATCAGTTTAAAAATCAAAATCCCGATGATGAAAGACCAATTTTACCTCCCTATTATTTTGATAATCATTATTATTGGGAATTAGAAACAGAAGATTGGTGGGCAGGTTTTGATGATAGGGTTTGGGTGGTTGCTCCTATGTTAATTCAAGACCCCGATAATTTTTTAGGCATACTTGGTTCGGATAGATATGTAGATGAAAATGGAGAATTATTAAATAGGAAATTTGATGGCAGAAGGGGTGATTATATAATTTATGGTAAGTCGCAACGATTTAAAGAGTTCATAAATTATTGTAATGCAATGCAATCACAGGGATTGATTGGTGGTAGTAGTGATGTACCTAATTGGCGATTTGTAGGAGAAGAAGATGATGAAGCAGATGTTTATTGGAATCCTTTTACAAAAAGATGGGAAGTAAGAATTGTTATTTGCGACCCATTAGGAACGATAGAAGATTACGGCTTTATTCCAAATGAACCCGATTTAGGACTTGACGAAGATTTAATTCAAGATATTTTAAAAAAACCGAAGCCACAGGACACAACAGAAGAAATTACACCAACAGAAGAACCAAAAGCAGGTTTATCAAAGGAAGAAATTAAAATAAAGCAAAAAGAATTAGAGCAAGAAGATAGAAGATTAAAATTAGAAGAAGAAAGAAGTGACAGAATCAATAAATTATTACAAAAATACTTGGATGATAAAATTGATACTGAAACATTTGAAAGGTTGTTAAAATTGATATAATATGTTAGAATTAGATTATGATAATTTAAAGCAGTTTAAAGCGAATTTGCTTAATAGAAAAATATCCTTCACAATTGAGAAAAAAAGAAATGAAGTGATATTCGTTAGTAATGGTAAAAGAATTGCAAAAGCAGAATCTAAAAATACCATATCCCATATAAAAAATAAAGAAACAACAAATATATTGAGTTTATTTGCTAATGTGAAAAAGTCAATAAATAAACACTTGATGGTGAATGGATTTGAGATTGATAAAATTCAAAAGAAATACGATAGTACATTTTCCAACAGAATACTATTTGATTCCCTGCCAATCACCACATCATTTTATTATTTAGATGTAAAGCATTGTTATTGGAGAATTGCTTATCTCAATGGATATATCAGCGAGAATTATTACAAGAAGATTTTACAGAACCCCGATTTAAAAATTTACAGGAATATGGCTCTGTCGTGCATTATTGCACCAAAGTCGGTGGAATACTATGAAAAAGGTATTTTAACGAATGTAATAGAAGAAGATACGAGCATTTACCATACAATTTATGAGAACATACGATTTAAAGCGTGGAATTTGTTTGGCTCACTATGTTTTGAAAAAATAGGAAAAGAAAAAACCATCGGATATTACACCGATGGCATTATGGTTTTATCGGATGATGTTGCGAAAGTAAAGGCAACATTAACACGAAATAAATTACAATATACAATTACCAAATGTATCAAAACAAATCATCGTCAATGGATGAATTGCGATACAAATGAATTTAGGCGGTTTTAGTCAAATCCAAAGCACCACTTGTACCCAAAATCTTTTTGATATATGCACTTGTAGTTGGATTAACTGCACTTGCTAAATCTTTTGGAGTTTTGTATGCTTTTGACCTTGCTTTTTTACCTGTATCTCCATACGCACCTGCATTGTAAACGGCAATAACTCGGTCTAATTTAATTTCTCCATCTTCTGTACCCCAATCCGTATCAATTAATTGTCCTAAAATAATTGAGCCAATAAGGATATTTAATTCGGGTTTTAATTGGTCGGCATTTGTGATTGCTCGTGTTTTTCCATTCGCATCAAATTTAATTCCAAAAGAAGCCAATTTATCTTTTTCTGCTTTTGTCATTCGACCTTCCTTCAATTCTTTTTCAAGTTGTGCCTTTGCGTAAGTTCTGTTCCATTGCATAAGACCTTGCGTAACGTGACCACTTGCACCTGCTTTTTCATTTCCACCCGATTCAACTGCAATAAACGATACAATCATTTCTTTAGGTAAATTTGATTCCCTTGCAACGAAATCAATATAAGTTCCATATTTAGAACGAATTGTGTCCAACATTTTTTTGATACTTTCTTTTGAACCCCAAGATGTAGGAGAAACTAATCCCGTTGCAGGATATACTAATTTTACTTGTGCCATTTTATCAAGTTTTAATTATTTTCTACTAAAGTAATTTCACGAGTTGCTTTATCGTAAACGATGTTTTCTTTTGTTGTGTCTGTTCCTTTGGGTGCTTTACCTTTGTAAAGGTATTGATAACCCAAATAAATTAGTCCTACGCCAACTGCGATTCCTAATGCAATTTTTAGATTTTTGTTCATATTATTTTTTTTAAAAGATTTTTCTATATTATCAACGAACAAATATATCACATATATTCAATAATTTAGCAAAGTTTTATTGTTAAATTTATTTTATGTTGGATAAAAAAGAATTATTAGCCGAAATTATTGATATTGAAAATCAAGAAATAAAAGGTTTTATTGATGAATCTTTGTATTTGAAAAAGATTGAAATGCTATGCTTACTTTCGGACAGGGATGTTGAAAGAGTGTGGGGTGAATATAATATTGTTCAGCAAATTACAAAACAACCTGTTTTAATGAATAAGGCGATGTCTATTCCCTTGACTAAAAATGAAGTAAGTTTATTAATTGAAGATTTGACATTGAAATATAAAATGCAATTGAAGGCAAATAATATTGAAAAAGTCAATTTAGTATTTTCTACAAGTATTAGAGGACACGCCAAAGAAATATCAAAAGAAATTGTTTTACCAAGATTGGGGGATTGGAGATTCGGATATAAAGACGTTTATTCAGCAGAATTAGTTTTTCACGAATTTTCACACCTTTTAGATTACGGAAGGGTGAAAGTTCAGAAATACGGAAAAACCGATATTCATAAACACGATTTTGTAAGAATACTTGATAAGATGTTGGAAATGTATTCTAAATTTATTGAAGGAAAATATATACCATCACGGCAAAGAGAACAGATATTAAATAATTCTAATTTACTTGTAGATTTCCATATTAATAGAGAAGAAATTGAAGCACAAGATAAAGAGCAAGAATTAAAGCAACTTGCAGAAAAAAAACAAGAAATGAAAAATATACTTTCAGAAGCAGGTGTTTCAGAAGATAATTTCCCTATTCATTTATTGCTTAATGAAGAACGTGAAAACAAATTGAATTATTTAGAATTTGCGATTGCTAATTATGAAAAATCAACACCTGTATCTTTACCTTTAAAAGAGAATATAAAGTTATTGAGAGAGAATTTAAGTTCAGAAAAAAGTAACTTAAATAAGGTTCAAATTAACCTGCTTATTAGTGCATTGGATAAATCTAAATTGAACGATTATCTTATCAAATTACCTTTAATGTTACAACTAAAATCTGCATCCATTTTACGCAAGTTTTCTGACGAAGTTCGGGAGTTGTCAAGGGGTAAAATCTCATCTTTAGAAGCCAAAGATTCGTTCAAGATTCGTACCTACGAGGAAGCCGAAAGGTTGAAAAAAAGAGGGGCGGAGGATTAGCCAAATCCAGAAATTTCACATAAGTTATCAACAACGCTATCCCTTATTGCTATTGGGTTTGATTGAGTTATTAACAATGTTTCCAAGATTATCTTTGAAAATAATTTTGGTAGTTCCAATTATCCCCCTACATTTGTCCTATCAGTTCAACTACGAAAGCGTTCTTTGAATGGACTGATGCGGGTGACGAGCAAGGCGTGATTCCTTGTACCCACCTGTGAATGGACAGAGTACCTATACGGATAGCGTGAGGGTAGCAAGGCAGTACCTTGTGAGAGTAACGCACACCTAATGCACAATGGTTTGGTCGCCAACGTGGGGTAGAGGAAAATTCATTTACAGGGCAAATTCACTCGGCAGATTTTCTGCTTAAATGTTCTTTGAAATGTCGCAGGTCAAATAGAATTAGCGAGTAAATTCGGACAGATGTTAGAAGTTGTGAAATGGCTTAACATAGGAATGGTTGAAAGGTGAGTAATTTAATTTAAAGTAGAAATTGTGAAATGGCTTACAGAGAATTAAACGAAAGTCAATTATTAAAGGCGATGCGTGTTGTAATTATCCTTGTGGGGAGGTGTAGGACTTAAAATCACACTAAAACCTTGACCAAATGATTAATTAATATTGAACACTAATAAAGATTAATTAAATGGAATGTCTGTTACAGGGTAGCAGAACGATTAGACAATCGGTAACTATTTGAATAAATAAAAATAGTGGTCGTTTTCCGATTGAAAAATTTGAGAAATAAAAAGAGATTTAGGGGGTGAATTAATTTGCCCCCTTTTTTTTATATGAATGGTTATTTAAGGTTCGATTCCTTACATATAACGATACCCAAATGTGCAGGGTGAATTGCACTATTTATTTATTAAATTTTTTATTAAAATGTCATTAGATTGGAATTTAAAACAAATTCGGGATTACAAAAAGTTGTACCGAAAAGTTGGAAAAGGTGAGAGAGGTTATTCTTCAACCGAACCAAGAGTTACGCTTAAAAGTGAAACCGAGAGAATTATTTGGTTAACGATGATTATTGGTATTCGAGAAATTACGGAAAAAAATTGGGAACAATTTTATAATCGAACTAATTTCTATGAGAAAAATACAGATAATCACTTGTGGATGAAATCAAGAAATAAACTTGTTCCCCTTTATATAACGAAAGAGCAAGTACATCGTATGATTGGTTTATCCACAAACGCTTCTACATTAACAAAGAATGAATTTATCAAAAAAGTAATGAGCGAAGATAAATTTGATTTTTAATTACCAATGGTTAAAGGGGGGTCGATTTCCCCGATAACAAACCTAAAGGGGGCAGGGTTAATTGCCCCTATTTTTTTACTTAAATAATTTTATAAAAATGAAAACACAAATTAACGATTTAGAAAAAAAGATTAATGACCTTATTGCTCGTGTAAATGACACGGATGGAACATTAAGAGAAAATGCAACGAATGAAATTAATTCTATTCGTACTGAATTGCAAGGATTAATTAATGAATTTAATTTATTGAAACTTGAAATTCAAAATGAAAATTCGGATGTTACAATAACCGAAGAAGATATTGAAGAATTAATTGATGTGATTGATAGTTACATTACTGAATGGGGTACGACTGATTTTTATAGCGAATCATTTAGCGGTGGAGATATTGATGATGTAGAATTATCAATTAATTATTCTTGTGAAGTAGAATTGGAAAGAGCAACAATTGATGTGCAGGATTATTTTTGTTCCAATTTTAAATTTGATTACGACAATTTTATTAATAATTATCTTCCGAATATTGTGAAGTCAGAATATTGGAAAGAGCGTTTAATAAAATTGACAACACAAGAGTTGTTTAAATTAATTAGCGAAATAATTTATCAATCAGTTACAAATATTGATACGTCAATTAGTTTTTCAAGATTTGATGATTTTGAATGTGAAATGGATTCATACAAGAAAATTGAGGTGACAGATGTTACAATTGATGGAGATGAATTTTGTGAGCAATTTAAAAATGAATTTGATTTTGACAGAGATGACATTGAGAATATCATTAAAAATTATTACAATTTTAAATCTGATGAAAATTCAGAGGAAGAAAATTCAGAGGAAAATAATTCCGAAGAATAAAATAAATTATTTGTAGAATGGTTTTATTGGGGGGTTCGATTCCCCCCACTACAACAATTAAAATAAACCTAAATGAGCAGGGTTAATTGCTCTACAATTAAATTTTAAATAAGAGATGAAGAAGTTTAGAACGATTTTTCCGAGCGTAAGAAGAACAATTCCCGACAATAGGATTGTTCCACAAAATTCCACAAATAATTTAATGAATGAAATTTATTATGACATTGAATGGTGGAATAAAAAATTTGCGTTAGAATGGTGGTCAAATAATGGACACTTTAACGAAGAATTATATTTCAATATTTTATTAGCGAAATTAAATAACATAAATCAACAACCTAAAAGGGGGCAGGATATTGCTCCCTAAATTTATAAATTAAATAGTTTAAATTATGAGCAAGTTTCAACCATCCGTTTATCAACAGGGTATTTATGATTTTATTACCACAGGACAAGGCAACGCAGTAGTTTCTGCCGTAGCAGGTTCGGGTAAAACAACAACATTAATAAATGCCCTTAATTTAATTCCATCGGAGTTAAATGTATTATTCCTTGCGTTTAATAAAAGTATCGCACAGGAACTATCTGAACGTGTACCGAAGGATAAAACAAATATCGAAGTACGCACACTTCACGCATACGGATATTTTAGTTTGACGAAAAGCCACAAGTCAGAAATTGATAATAATAAATATCGCAAATTATTAAAAGATATTTTATCTTATTCAGAGCATACTGATTTAGAATATTTGAAACAATATAAATTTAATTTATCACAAATTAATTTAGTTGATAATTTTCTTTTCGATGATTCGGAAAAAGAATTAATTGATGACAAGGTTTCTTATTTTAATCGTGTTCAAAAATTAACTGATTTAGGCAGATTAAATTTAATTGATTTAAAAAATCAAGATTTAGGCGTTGAGCAATTAAAAGATTTAGCAATTAAGCATAATGTGGAAATAATTAATGGTGAGTGCTATCGTGCTTGGTTATTAATTAATTTGGGTGCTTCATATACACACAAGGCAGATTTTACTGATATGGTATTTTTACCTAATTATTTGAATTTGCAGACACAGAAATATGACATCGTATTTATTGACGAATGTCAAGACCTTAATGCTTGTCAGAGAGAATTAATGAAGAAGGCAATTAAACCCGATACAGGGCGTTTTATTGCGGTTGGTGACCCTGCACAAGCCATCTATGGTTTCGCAGGAGCAGATAGCGATTCTTTTCAGAAATTAATTGATATTCCTAATACAATTACTTTACCGCTTTCCGTGTGCTATCGTTGTGGCTCGGATATTATTGAATACGTTCAAAAATTAATGCCACAAATTGAAGCAAGTCCTAACGCTAAAAAAGGATTAATTGATAATAATTTTTCCTATAAAAATATCGTAAAAGGAGATATGGTTATTTGTCGTAATACAATGCCACTTGTTGCACTTTGTATGAAGTATTTATCAAGGGGAATAAAAGCGTATGTAATGGGTACAGATATTTCTGCATCATTAATTACGATGATTGAATCTTGTCGAAGAAAAACAGAAGAATTTAATTGTGAAAATATATTTGCACGAATTTATAAAGAGAAAAATAAATTAGTAAAAAATATAATGAATAAAGAAAAATGCACAGAGCAAGAAGCAAATGAAAATACTTTAGTTATTTCTTTTAATGATAAAATTTCTACACTTGAAACACTTTCTAATGGTTGTTTAACAGGGGATGATTTAATTGCTAAATTAAAAATAATATTTTCGGATGATGCAGATGGTATTTGTTTGAGTACAATTCATAAATCAAAAGGATTGGAAGCCGACAGAGTATTTATTATTCACGAAGAATTAATGCCTTCTAAACACGCTAAAAAAGATTGGGAGAAATTACAAGAAAAGAATTTAATGTATGTCGCATACACGAGAGCAAAATCAGTTCTTGGATTTGTTACGGATTTTGATGCGTATTCAGACCACGAAAGTAAAGAGAATGACATCGAAATTAAAGAGGGTGGATTTGTTGGTTTAATTGGTGAAAAACACAGAACTAAATTAACTATCGTAATGATGAAAGAAATGAACACATCATTTGGAGATACCACGCTTTTTGAAATGGTTGATGAGCAAGGAAATTTATTTTCTAAATTCGGAGATATTCCGCCAAGATTTTTAATCAGTAATCACGCAGAAGTTGAGGTAGGTTCAATCGTTGAATTTAATGCCACAATTAAAGCACACAAAGAATTTAAGGGTACTAAAACGAATGTTATTAGCACCATTAGTAGATAATCCAAAAGGGGCAGGATATTGCCCCTATTTTTTTTAATTAAATATCGTTTACAAAATGAGAAAACCAAGCAAACCTTCGTATGAATCTTATATGATTACAAACGGAAAAGAGGGGCAAGTATTTTATTCCCCACAATTAGATGTTGATTTAAGTTCCCTTGCATCTAAATTAGGTCGTAAAATAAGAACTGAAAATTATTACGGACTTAAAGTAAGTATTAAAAAAGAAGGTCGCAAAAGGGGTGTTCCCGAAGTGATGAATTTAACCAAAGTAACATTATTATAAATCCCAAAGGAGCAGGGTATCGTTGCTCCTATTTTTAATTTAAACAAAATGAAAAATCAATTAATTGAACAAAAACAAAATTTGGAAACAGAATTATTAAAAATTAATTCCCGAATTAATCTTGAAATTCTTCGTGAGGATTTAGAAGAATTACAACAAATTACTGACCAATTAAATTCACTATTTCAAAATAAGGTAGTGGAAAAATATGGGGGTGATTCAATTTGGGGTTCATCCGAAAACGCTTCTAATTTAATGTACGATGCAATGCAACTACTTGATAAGTCATCCGTGCAATTAGAAATAGAGATTTCAGAAATAGAAAAAGAATTAGATTCAGAAACCCAAGAAAATTAAATAAAATGAAAGATAACAATTACACGCAGTTATGCGTATGGCAAGGTGTCTTATTAGAAGGATTAACGACACAACAATTTGAGGATTATATGTTGGAACATTTTGGTACAAGAATTAAATATGAAACCCAAATTGAAACACTTCCCGATTTAGATAAATACGGAAATCCAATTCCCGAAACAGGTGGTAGAAATGATGTGTTTTTCTATGTTCACGCAGAAGATATTCCCAAGTTCGCAGTTCCTCGCTTACAGGCAGGAATAAGATGGTGGGAAGATGTTGTAGGGTACAATGATAATTCTCATTTATATCCAAAAGAATTTATGGATAAATATGAATTAACTTGGTAATAATCGGGGGTATTTATTTACCCCCATTTTTAATTAAACGAAATGGAAAGATATAATTTCTCACTTGATGACTATTTAATTAGCACAGGTTGGGTAGCCAAAAATAGAATTTGGAAAAAAGGAAATAAATCTTTGTCCGTTTTAAATAATGGATTAATGATTGCATTAAATAATAAAATTGGAATTAAGCACAAGCATATTGTTACTTGCGAATTGCCAAACGATTTTATTGAAGCAGAAATTATTTTTAGAAAATGTAGGTTGAATTTTTTAATTAAACAAAATGGCACAGACAACAAGTATTGAAACATATCACGCAATAAAAGATTCGGGATTAATTTCCGAAAAGCGTATGAAGGTATTTGATATATTTTATCGAAACCCAAATGGATT
>Ga0181358_1001573_pt1 | contig 10459 bp, 12 predicted proteins | sample Fa13VDMM110SD_FD_130096 | JGI IMG/M metagenome (GOLD analysis project Ga0181358, IMG submission 130096) | Freshwater viral communities from Lake Michigan, USA - Fa13.VD.MM110.S.D | ecosystem: Environmental > Aquatic > Freshwater > Lake | place: USA: Michigan | collected 2013-09-24
TGCGCCAGCGCATGACAATGTTATGTATTGGACAGAGCAAACCTTGCCCTATGGCATTTTGAGGGTGATAGCATGAAGTACCAAGATGTGATGCGTTGGACTGGCGCGGCGATTGATTGCATTTGCTTTGTCGTTGTTGCTTATCTGTTGTTCTATGTCGCCATGAGCTTGTGACACTTCGGGATAGGTTAGACCTTGCTTAGGCAGGGTTTAGCTTTGGTCTATATATTCATATATTTGAATGCGTTAATATGTAAACCGATGCAAGCAATTGTGCGAATCTGTGGCGATATGCAAATGCGAATCGTTCTCAGTTAGGCATGGCCCTTGCCTATCCTATGTCAAGCTTTTGTTTTCATTTACTTAAACTTTTACCCCTAGTCCTGGATTATGTTGCATTTATGTCACACTTATTCTTGTTGCATATTGTTTCACGTGAAACATTTGGGCTTTGTTACAGTTGTTCACATTTGCGTGATGCATTGTAACATTTGCATTATTCGCTTGACAAAATCATGGGTATATGACTTGGGACCCCTATTTTGTGGTGGGTGATTCGGTGGGGGCTGGGTATGCCCATATGAATCCAAAACAAAAAATTACTTTTGCCCTTACCACAAAAAAAAAAGAAAATATCTTTAGGATAGACCTGCGCTACCCTCGCAGTGAAACGAGAATAGGTCGAAGACCCACACCTAAGCCACGGAACTCTACTCTGGCAATGTATTGTACCAATGTGCAGTACCTCTGCATCAACACAAAAGGATGATAGTTTACATCTTAAGGTAGCAAACTCACCTACTTTAGCCATAATGTAACAAACTGTAACAAAAAGTGATCAACTTTCTTTCCTTACTTATCAACCACTTATAAAATAGTTACAAAAAACTACCAAAAAGAGTGTCTAAGATTTCCAATCGTGAAGGTATATATAAGTAAGGGGTAAGGGGATAACTTAAGTTTCTCACTATCGCTTCTTTAACATAACTAGTTTATATACAGTGTATGTTGTAGAACTTAAGTATAGGACTTAAGTATAGAGAGCTACATAGTAGTTTTCAGTCAACCAAGACGAACACCTCCAGATTATGTTGAATAATAGGTATGAGGTCTTGCCGATGACAACTTATAGTTCTCAATCTGTGCTACCCACTTAAGTTACTTAATTGTTGTAGCTAATTATTGTTGTTGATGACACTAAAGCCCGAAGGGCAGAACCAAGGGGCCAAGTGATGCCAGAAAAACTACCTTACAGTAAACTAGTAGAGAAACACATTCTAGAGTGCATCCAAGGTGGTATTGGCATCCGTCAGATGATCGCCTCTATGCAACACCTATCCCAAGCACCTAAGTCTCTCTCCACCATGTACAAAACATATGGTAACTTTATTGAAGCTGAGAGAGCTAAGATTAACGGACAGGTTGGTAAGAAAGTTATTGACCAAGCTCTAGCTGGGGACTTCAAGTCTCAAGAGTTGTTCCTTCGTTCCAAAGGTGGGTGGTCGCCAACTCACACAGTTAATGAAGTTGAGCAGGATGTTGACCCTGAGCTAGATGAAAGTGCAATCGACACTCTGATGGGATTGCTAGGATTAAATGAAGATGACCACACCTCAAAGGAAGATAACGTCTGAGGTTCTTAGACAGTTACCCCCAGCTAAGGTTAAAGAGGTTCTAGCTGCTCTAGGCCCAATTAAAGTAGAAGAACTCAAGCATACGTGGGAGTTCTGGGCTAGAGACAATCAACTAGAGCCTGCTGGCGATTGGAACACATGGTTCATCAATGCTGGTCGTGGTTATGGTAAAACTCGTTCTGGTGTTGAATGGGTAAGAGAGCAAGTTAAGCGTGGTTTTAAGCGTATCGCTGCTGTAGCCTCTACCAACTCGGATATTGAACGGGTTATGGTTAAAGGGGAATCTGGTTTCCTCAATGTCTGCTGGAAGGGTGACAAGACCTACAAGGATAAGCCTATGGGTTTTCCTGAGTGGTCTCCCACCAAAAGAGCATTAACGTGGGCTAATGGCGCTCAAGTCTTGTTCTTCTCGGCAGAGGAACCTGAGCGTCTTCGTGGCCCAGAATTTCAGATGGCTTGGTGTGATGAGCTTGCCGCTTGGAACAAAGACATAGACACTTGGACTATGCTCCAGTTCTGTATGCGTCTAGGGGATCATCCCCGTATTATGGTGACTACTACACCTAAACCTACCAAGTTAGTCAGACAAATTCTTAAAGACCCTAAGACCCATGTTACTACAGGGACTACCTTTGATAATGCTGCTAACCTTGCTCCGACCTACTTGACTGCCGTTAAAGAGCAGTACGAGGGTACTAGACTAGGTAGGCAAGAACTTTACGCTGAAGTCCTAGAGGAAGCGCAAGGCGCACTGTGGACTACAGATATGCTAGACAGATGTTCTGTTAAGCACGAAGACCTCCCCGACTTTACCAGAATTGTTGTTGCACTAGACCCTGCTGTTACCTCTAACGCTGAGAGTGACATGACGGGTATTGTTGTTGCAGCACTAGATGTGAATGGTGTTGCCTATGTCCTAGGTGACTACACAGATCGTCTATCTCCTCAAGGCTGGGCCTCTAAGGCTGTCCAACTCTACCATCAATATGGTGCAGACAGGATTGTAGCTGAGAAAAACCAAGGTGGGGATATGGTCAGAACAACACTAGAAGGTGAAGATGAAACAGTTCCTATTAAACTTGTACACGCTTCTCGTGGTAAATATGCCCGCGCTGAACCTATATCTGCCCTATATGAGCGTAATCTTGTTAAGCACGTGGCAAACCCCCCAGATGGGTCTAGTCTGAATGAGCTTGAGACACAGATGCGAACATGGGAGCCATTAGGTTCTATAGGTTCTCCTGACAGACTTGATGCCCTTGTGTGGGCCTTAACTGAGTTGTCGTTGAATGGGTACAGTAAACCTAAACTTGCCCTTGTCTATAGTAGTTCTAAGGGTCTTATAAATAGATGATGGAAACCTATAGTTATGGTCAATAATCTCCCAGAGGCAGAAGCAAAACTCGTTCTTGGTGTTGCAGGTCAAAATACACGACATGGGCAAATTCGTGCTGACGAGTTTCTGCCAGAGCTTCGTGGTAAGAAGGCTGTTCGTAAATTTAGAGAAATGCGTGATAACGATAGCACTATTGGTGCTGTTATGTACGCTGTAGAACAAATCCTTCGTGACGTAGAAATCAAAGTAAAACCTGTAAACGATAGCGAAGAAGCCAAGCGTGAGGCTCAGTTTGTTGAAGAAGTTCTTCACGACATGGATCACACTCTAGATGACCATATCTCTGAGGCGCTATCTTACCTCTCGTATGGCTTTGCTTGGTTCGAGGTTGTGTATAAACGTAGGGTAGGCCCAACGAGCCGCAGTGACAAGAAAAAGTCTAAGTACACTGATGGCCGTATGGGTATTCGTAAGATTGCCTCTCGCGCTCCTTGGACTGTTAGCAAGTTTGATGTAGACCAACAGACTGGTGATGTCCTTGGTATGCAGCAAGATGTTGGTGGGATGAACAACAATAACTTCATTCCTATCAGCAAATCTCTCTACTATCGCACAACTACTCTGAATGGTGATGCTTCAGGTCGTTCTATTCTACGTAACGCATACACATCGTATGAATACCTGAATAACCTACAGTCTATCGAAGCTATTGCTGTAGAGCGTGAGTTGGCTGGTATCCCAGTTGCTCGTATTCCCTCTGAGTACTTATCTGCTAGTGCTTCTGCTGAACAACAAGCCTTTGTACAGAGCCTAGCTACAATCCTACGGGATGTTAAGTTTAACGAGCAGGGCTACATTGTCCTACCCTCTGACACTTACCCAGACAAAGATGGTGCGCCTACAAATATCCGTCTTGTTGATGTAGAACTTATGTCTTCGAGCGGTACTCGCAATATCAACATTGATCCTATTGTACGTAGATACCAGCATGACATTGCTCGTTCTGTGTTGTCGGAGTTTTTGTTGCTAGGTTCTCAGGGTGGCTCTTATGCCCTCTCTAAGACTAAGACTGATATGTTCCTACGCGCACTTGAGTCCTACATCCAAGCAATCGTAGATGTTCTTAACAAGCAGTTGCTAGAGCGTCTGTGGCAGTTGAATGGCCTAGACTATGCCCTGATGCCAAAGATTGTTGCTGGTGATGTTGCACCCCACGATCTGCGCGAATTGTCCTCCTTCCTGCGTAACCTTAATGGGGCAGGTATTGACGTTAGTAATCACCCAGAAGTTATCTCTGATCTTATGGCGATTGCTGAACTGGACTACAACCCTGATCTTCCCACTGCTGCACCAGAGGTTACAACTAATGACTAGCTGGGAGAGACGTGGTTATGAGGTTCCTGATGGAAGACTGGTTCAAGCTGAAAGAGAAATCTACAGACAGTTTAATGAAGTAGTCTCAATCCAAAATAAAGCGAAGACTCTAGTTAAGTTTGGTAAGTCTGCTGAACTAACCACAGGGTCTTTGCAGACAGTTTGGACAGTAGGTGGTAATGAAACCTATGTCTCAACAAACATCATTGATAGCATCTCGTCTAGTGCTATTGCGGATACTGAGAACATCTACATTGAAGGTCATACAGTCTCAGGGACAGGTACAGACCAAAAGTTTACCTTTGTCTCTCAGACTGTCAACTTAAATGGAAGAACTAGGGTAGCACTACCAATCCCACTTGCTAGAGTGTCGATAATTTATAACAACAATGGTGTTTCGCTAACTGGTAGAGTTGTTGTTTACGAGAATACTGCTCTCACGAATGGTATTCCAACTGACACAAGTAAAATCCACATTGACATCCCTCTTGGGTTACAAGAATCCTTTAAGGCTGCAACTACATTCAGTGACAAGGACTACTTCATCCTAACAGGTGGTTTTGGTTCTCTTAGTCTTAAGCAATCTGGTGCTGCTGATTTCTACGTAGAGATACGAGAAGCTGGGAAAGTCTTCCGTCAGGTAGCTGCTATTAGTGCTACAAATTCCTCTCCTTGGACTGTTGACCTAGACCCAGCAGTCATTATCCCTAAGAACTGTGATATTCGAGTGAGAGTAGAAAGTAGTGCCAACAATGTTGTAGTGTTCACCAGTTTCAAAGGTTACTTAGCAAAGGTAGTATAAAGAATGTCTGATGATATTGAAAAAGGTGTCATGGACACTCTAGGCAATAAGGCTACTGAGTTTAACGAGAAGTACGGCGAGAAACATGGCCGTGTAACTGCTGCTAAACTTAAACAAGTTTTTGATCGTGGTATCGGTGCTTATAAGACTAACCCTTCGTCAGTTCGCCCTAACGTGACTTCTAAAGAACAGTGGGCATACGCAAGGGTCAACAGCTTCCTAGAAATCTATCGTGGGGCTAAGACTGCTAATCACGATAAGGATTTGTTGCCTGACATGAAAAAAGCACAATACGCTAACGACATCTTCACTACTGAACAAGAAGCTGTAGCCCGTAGCTATGATATGGGTTTTGGTGGTGCAACTCACGTCTCCGAATATAATGGACAGGCCGTTTTTATGCCCGCTGAGAGCCATGATGCTTATTTGGCATACTATGGTGCTGAAGATGAGGAAGATGACCCAGAGACCCCTTCCAGCGAGCGTATGGAGATGCTCAGGATGGTCATTGAGGAAATCCTGAAGGAAGACGTACAGAAGGCTGAGTATCAGGGTAAAACTGTCTCTCTGAACAAACCTCGTCGTATCCAAGATGGCAACAAGAAGTTTGAAGTGTTCGTGCAAGATGGTGACAAGGTTAAAAGAGTAACCTTTGGTGATCCTAACATGCAGATCAGACGCGACAACCCAAAGGCTCGTGCAAACTTCCGTGCTAGACATTCTTGCGATACCGCAACAGACAAGACTTCAGCTAAATACTGGTCTTGCCGTATGTGGGAAGCGGATACCTCGGTGAGTGAAATGACAAAATCCAGTATTGAGGGTAAAATCCTTAAGGTTGATGATGAACAGAGAATGGTTTTCGGTTGGGCCTCTGTGATCACCGAAGATGGGGAACCTGTTATTGACCGCCAAGGCGATATGATCGAAGCTGACACTTTGGTCAAGGCCGTAAATGAATTTATGGAGCATGTGCGAGTTGGTAAGGCTATGCACACAGGGAAGCAAGTCGGTGTTGTTGTACACTCTCTCCCTATCACTAAAGAAATTGGTGATGCTCTCGGTATCCACTCTAACCGCGAAGGATGGGTTGTTGCTTACAAAGTATTCGATGATTCCGTCTGGGAGCGTGTGAAAAGCGGTGAACTCGCAGCGTTTTCCATTGGTGGACGCGCTCAAAAACAGGAGATTTAACTTGCCTAACCTCCTTAAAAACTTGCAGCTTGAGGAACTTTCCTTGGTGGATAGACCTGCCAACGCACAGGCAATGGTAAGTCTCTTTAAGCGCGACAACTCAGAGGGATTTGAGAAAATGGATGAAGATATGGAAGCCAAAGTTAAGGCTTACATGGAAGAAAAGGCTTGCGGTCGTGATGAAGCTATGAAGGCTCTCGGCTATGATATGGCAAAGCCTAAAACAAAAGCAAAGCCCGACCCGATGGAAGCCATGAAGGCTGATGTTGCACGTCTGACCGCTGAGGTTGATCGTCTGCAAAAGGGTCTAGATGAGGCTGGTTACGTTGTTTCTGCTGACGTAATTGAAAAGAAGGCTGCTGTAGAGATGATTGAAGTTGGTGGTGTTTCCATTGCCAAGTCTGAAATCCCTGCCCCAGTTCTGAAAGCTCTAGAAGAAGCAGAAGTTTCTAAGAAGCAACACGAGATTGAAAAAGCTGACATTGAACTGACTAAGCGCGCTGGGGAAACCTTGCCTCACTTTGATGTTAATGTCGCTAAATCGTTGCTGAAATCTTTTGCTGACGACAAAGCTATTGTAGAGGCACTCAAGGCTGCTGATGCTGCTTTCGCCGCTGCTATGGATGAAGTCGGTAAGTCGGCTATGGATGGTACTTTTGCCAATGCTTCTGAAGAAATGGACGCAATGGTTAAGGCTTATATGACCGAAAACAACATGAAGAAGAGTGACTATGCTAAGGCTTATGCGGCTGTAGCTATGACCGATAAAGGTAAAGCTCTTATTAACAAATCCTATAAAGGGGAATAATTATGGCTGTTATGCAATCGCGCGATAACCGCACTTTCATCGCTGGTGCTGACCTTTCGGCTGCACAATTTAAATTTGTTACTTTGGAATCAACTGGCAAAGTCATCTTGGCTAACTCGGCTGGTGAACAAGCTATCGGTGTCTGCCTTGTCGGTGGTGTTGCTGATACTGCTGTTACTGTGACCCGTAGCGGTTCGGTAATGGTTATTTCTGGTGGTACTATTGCTGCTGGTGCTGCTATCACGACTACCGCTGCTGGACTGGCTCTGACTGCCGCTTCGGGTAATGTGGTTATGGGTTACGCCAAAGAAGCTGCTGTGATCAACCAAGTCATCGAGATTGAATTGATCTCTGGTGGCAACGTTGTTCCTGCGTAACTCCAAGTATAGATAAAGGATAATTACTATGCCTATGTTGACCCCCTCCAGTGTACATATTGACCAGCCACTCAGCAACCTGACGCTGGCTTATGTGCAATCGCAAACTAACTTTATCGCTGACAAAGTGTTCCCAACTGTGGGTGTGCAGCGTCAGTCGGACAAGTACTACATCTATGATCGTGCGAATATGAACCGCTCGGGTGATGTAAAGAAACTTGCTCCCCGTACCGAAGTAAATCGTATCGGTATGGCAATCTCGAATAGCTCGTACTTTGCAGACGTTTATGGTCTGGGTATGGACTTCGATGAGCAGACTTTGGCTAACGAAGACGCTATGCTGGACATCCGTGCGGCTGGTGCAACCACTCTAGTAAATCGTATGTTGATTGATCGTGAGGAGCAGTTTGCTTCGACGTTCTTCGCAACTTCTGTCTGGGGTACTGAGTTTACTGGTGTTGCTAACGCTTCTGATGACACTGTGGCTGAAGTTACTCAGTGGTCGGATTACACCAACGCTACGCCTATTGTGGACGTAACCTTGGCTCGCCGCACTATGCAGCTTAAGTCGGGTGGCTTCAAGCCCAACACGATGGTTGTTGGTAAAGAAGTTCGTGACATCCTGATCAACCACCCTTCGGTTCTTGCCCGTCTAAATGGTGGCGCTACTGTATCGAACACTGCTCTGATCACTGACGCTAAGCTGGCTGAAATCTTTGAAGTAGAGAACTTCTACGTCATGGAAGCAGTTAAGAACTCTGGCGCTGAAGGCCTTTCGGAATCGAATGCTTTCATCGGTGGTAAGTCGGCACTGTTGACCTACACCCCTAGCTCGGCTGGTCTGATGACCCCTGCTGCTGGTTTGACCTTCGCTTGGAACAACATTTCGGGCGTAAGCAACTTGGGTGTTACTGTTGAATCGTTCTCGGACGATGCACTGAAGCGCCAGCAGATTGCTGAGATGATCCAAGTTAAGATGGCTTACGACATGAAGGTTGTGGGCGCTGATCTGGGTGTGTTCTTCGCTACTATCGTTGCTTAATCTAACCTAAAACAATGGTTTACCCAAGGTGTAAAAGCCTTGGGTATAACCCAATTATAAAAGAACATAATAGTAATCTCACAAGGATTTGTCCAAATGCACCCTAGCTATCTAGGTTTCCAAATTGATTGGCCCGTATTCGTTAAAGTTCCCTTCGTAGCTGATGGCAAGAGCCTAAAGCGTGGTGACCACTTTAACTGGGTTGGTATGCACAATGTAACAGAAGAAAAGGTGGCTATCCTATACGCCTCTGGTTACATCTACCACAACAGAGAATTAGAAGTCCAGAACAAAGTAGGTGATCGTCTCTCTGAGATGGATGGTCAAAAACTAGCAAGCCTAGTAAACCTGCTTAATTCTGAAGTGAAATCCAGAACCTCTAGCACCACTGAATTTGAGCGTAAGCGTTGTAAAAAGTCCACACTTGACGATAAACAACGTGCGCTTGTTCGCAGGTTCCTGCTATCGAACCCTTGGATTTCAGAAGATTTTTACCGCATTCGAGATAACCTTCTCGGTGAATAAGTAACTAACTTGGAGACGAATTTATGGCTTGGTCGTATAGTGCCGCTGATCTGAATACTACCACTTCCTCTGGCCGACTTAATACTGTTCGTCTCCTTGTTGGTGATACCGATACCACAGACCAACAAGTACAGAATGAAGAAATCACATTTAGCTTAGGCTTGAATGATGACAATACCTACCTTGCTGCTGGTTGGATTGCAAAAGCTATTGCTTCTAAGTATGCACGTCTGGTTACAACCAAACTAGATGGCGCTCTAAGTGCTAATTACTCTGACCTTGCCAAACATTACCAAAGCCTCGCAGACCAACTAGACTACAGAGGTAAGACAGATGGTGCTGCAATCGGTGTTCTTGCTGGCGGTATCACTAAGTCTGGAGTGGAAGCTGTGAGAGCCAACACAAATAGGATTGAAGGTAGCTTCCGTAGGGATCGTTTCAAGAACCCACCAAGTTATGACACCCCTGAGTATGAATAAGGAGTAGGTTATGTCCTTTCGTTCCTACGACCTTCTCAGGTTGGTTAAAGACTTTGGTAAAGAACTCACCCTTAGAAAGAAGACCACTGCTGGAACTTATAGTCCCTCTACTGGCACTGTAACAGGGTCTGCAACAACAGACTACACATTTAGTGGTTACTTCTTTAACTTCTCTGTTGGTCTACCCACTGATGATGAACTTCGTAGGGGTACTCGTAGGTGTATCGTTCCTGCCCTTGGACTTGCTGTTGCCCCTGATGATGAAGACTTGATTGTTGGACAAGGTGACAATGTTACTATCGTTAAAGTAACCACTGTGTTTAATGCTGGGACTGCTGTTTGCTATATCTGTGAGGTTTCTGAGTAATGGCCTCAGTTCAAGCAACATTCAAGGCTCTTACAGATAAGATTGAAAATGTAGCCGTAGAGCAAGTGGAAGATAGACTTCAGTACGTAGCTAATTATGCCCTTGTTGTCTCCCCTGTTGATACTGGCGCTTACGTTGAATCCTTCTCTCTGGGACGTGCTGGTTTTAGCGGCGGTAGAATGAAGAAATCAGACGCTAGATCAAAGTCTGTCGATCCAGAAGCAACAAGACAAGTTGCTAGGAATAACCTTTACCAAGACATTGAAGGCTTAGACATTAAGCAAATGCTTGAAGCTGGGAATGCCAAGTTTACCCTTCGTAATCGCGCACCTCATGCCAGAGACGTAGAAAACGGAGAAAATTGGGATAAGGATGGTTACCATGTCTTCCGTAAGATTAGGAGCAAGTTTAGATAATGGCTAGTGTCTATGATGACATCAGGGCTGCACTAGAGGTTAGACTAGCTGCTGTTTCAGGTATCCCCGCTATTGCCTACGAGAACGTAGCCTTTAGCCCTACCA
>Ga0181358_1001575_pt1 | contig 10452 bp, 14 predicted proteins | sample Fa13VDMM110SD_FD_130096 | JGI IMG/M metagenome (GOLD analysis project Ga0181358, IMG submission 130096) | Freshwater viral communities from Lake Michigan, USA - Fa13.VD.MM110.S.D | ecosystem: Environmental > Aquatic > Freshwater > Lake | place: USA: Michigan | collected 2013-09-24
GATCGTCGGCTGGGAGTAGAAGGAGAGCCGCCCCGGGAACCCCCGGGGCTGTTTCTTAGCCAGAGAACGGGGTACAGTGGCGCCCATGAACGCCCACATCTTCGCCGCTTTCGCCGATGAGCTTGAGAAGATCGGATCTACTGCGGGAGCGCGCAAGTCTCGTTGGTGGTTCCTCGATGCACACGGCAACCCCGCCAGTAAGACGTGGCTCAAGCGCACGCGCAACGAGGCAATTGCGGCCGGTGAGCACGTGACTGCGGCCGGAGGGGACTTCGCGCGGCCGTGGGAAGCTGGCGGTAGCCACGTTCACCTCGATCCGTTGCGGAAGGGGGCCGAGCGGATCGAGGGGGTTCACCACTTCGGCACGCTCCGGCAGGCCCGCGCTTCTCTCCGTGACGCCCTGCACGGCGCGGCCAAGATCGCCGACGTCGAATACCGCGGCAAGACTTTCCCTGGCTACAACCAGCCCATTCCGTCCGATCAGAAGGACAAGAAGATGATGGTGCTGGCGAAGAAGGGGGATGAGGTCCGCCTCCTTCACTTCGGCCAGAAGGGCTACCAGCACAACTACAGCCCCGAAGCGAAGGCGAACTACCTCAAGCGCTCGGCCGGCATCCGCAACAAGGATGGCGAGCTGACGATGAACGACCGGTTCTCGCCGAACTACTGGGCGCGCAAGGTCCTGTGGCCCAAGGGCGAGACGGGCGACGGCAAGAACGGGCCGATCGACACCGACGTTCGCGTCTCCCGAAAGTAACGGAGTTTCTCATGTACCTCCCCCCGTCCTTCTTCCCCGAGCTGGCGAAGATCGCCGCCGCGAACGCCCTCGAGCAGCACCCCATCCTCGACGGCAGTCCGTCGATGATCGAGAACCTGCGCCACGTCCTCGCGGACACCTGGGTTGCCTACCAGCGCACGCACATCGCCCACTGGAACGTGGTCGGCATGCAGTTCGTCTCCCTGCACACGCTCTTCGGCGAGCAGTATGCAGAGCTCTGGGAGTCCCTCGACGAGATCGCCGAGCGCATCCGGGCGCTGGGGGCGATGGCGCCGAACAGCCCGATGGAGCTCCTCCAGCTGTCGCAGCTGGATCCGGCCGAGCCGGCGCCGGCGACGGCGCCGGAGATGGTGCAGTGGCTCCTCCAGACGCACACGATGGTCGGCGAGACGGTGCGCGCCGGGCTCTCCCTCGCAGAGCAGGCGGGCGATGCCGGCACGATGGACCTGTTGGCCAAGCGCCTTCAGGACCACCAGAAGGCGGGCTGGATGCTCCGTAGTCTCTTGCGTTGAGACGGCAGCTCCGATAGAGGTGCTGGCCTGCCGCGTCGGCAGGCACACACCCACGGAGACACGATGGCAGAGACCCAGGGCAAGAACGCATACGAGATCCGCGCCGACATCCTCCAGCTGGCGCAGCAGATCGTCAGCCAGAACGCGATGGCGCGCTTCCAGTCCACCACCGTCCAGACGGCGAGTGGCATGCAGATGGGCGAATGGGAGAGCTACACCGCCGACGACGTCGTGAAGACGGCGGAGAAGCTCTACGAGTTCGTCGGCAGCCGCCGCTGATCTACTTCGGCGACAGGGCGTAGAGGATCGGGAAGATGGACTCGTCCTTCTGCTCGATCTTCGTCCGCGCGTAGACCTCGGCGCTCTGGAGGGCCTTCGCCAGGGCGCCGATGGTCTTCGCGCCCGGCTGTCCGTCGATCTCCCCGATCGCGTAGCCGGCCCGCTGGAGCAGGGCCTGGAGAACACGGGCGTAGGACTGCCACGGTCCCGCGTGCCCAACGAGGAGCGCGCCGGCGAGGGCGGCCTGCTCGTACCCGAGCCGGTCATACACGCCCTGGAGCTCGCCCCAGTAGTCGAAGTGCCACGCCTCGCTCTCGCCCTCGTTCGGGGCCTTGATGATCGGGGTCCAACCGAGGGGACGGGCGATCCCCCACAGCACGTCGAGCTGCTTGTCCTTCGTCACGCCGGGGAAGGCGAGCAGGGACGTGTGGATGTCGATGGCGCGGCCGCCGTTGTGGTTGCTCTTCCCTGGCGCGGCGACGAAGGCGGTCTTCATCGTCGCCCCGCTCCAGTTCGCGTCTCCGGGCTTCGGCTTCCCGGCGGCAACCCAGCGGTCGTACTTCGCGCGCGCCGCCGTCTGCACGGCCACGTCGCGGTGGAGCTCGGTGACGCGGAAGTCCCCGCCGGCGGCACCGACGGCGCGATGGAGCGCCAGCAGGGCAACTCCGACGGGCGCCGGGGCGATCCCCGCCTTGCCGAGACGGGCGAGGGGCGTGAGCCCGGTGCGGGCCCCGCCGGTCTTGCCGTCGGCGCCGTAGGAGGAGAGGATCGCGGGGTCAACGGGGACGAGCGGGACGGTCCACATTAGTTCGCCTGGAAGAGGAGCTCGAACAGGAGGTTCGAGGCGTTGGGGACGGCGCCGTCGGCCTTGACTTGGAACGCCCAGCGGTCGCCTTCATTGAACTGCTTGTCCGGTCCGGAGGCGGTGAGTGCGAAGGTCTGCACCGTTCCCGCCGGCATCGTGGCCAGATCAACAAAGTCCTGCGTGAGCAGGTTCACGCCTTGGTCGAACGTGTTGTTGATGGCCTGTGCGCCGGTGAACTTCCGCACGCGGAGCTGGAAGGCCGTCACCTGCGCGTTGTTGTTCTGCGAGAGCTGGTAGACGCGTACGCCGATCACCTGCCCATTGGTCGGTGCCCAGTCCGGGAACAGGAACGTGCCTTGGCCCACGGAGACCATGCGGTTCCGGAAGGCTTGCCGTCCGAGCTTGGATGCCGCGAGGTTGGTGCGTGCGTTGGACTGGCCGACGATGAAACGGAGCTCGCCATCCGACCCCACGGCGAGGAGGGCGTTCTGCGCGCCATCGGCCGAGAACAGCTGAACCGCCCCGTCCTTGCCCGGGGTACCATTTGCCGGCGTTGCGCCCTTGGGACCTGGACGGAGCATGACACTGCCGCCGTCGTTGCCCTGTCCGCCCGCGGTGCCCGGACCGCCGCCGCCGGCGCGGAGACCCGCCGAGGGACCGGAAGAGTTGTTGGATGCGGAGTCAGCGTAGACAAGAATGTTTGCCGGCTGATTGGCCGGACGCGGACGCGTGCCGATCGATACCTGGTTTTCTGAGGCGTTGTACCCCATCTGCGCCAGCGTCGCGCCGACCTGATCCGCCAGATCAACCCAGGGATCCGTCGTGTACTCCACGTTGGAGGCGTAGCTCTTGATCTGAAGGCCGGCCTTGATGGATTCCTGTGCGGCAACGACAAGCTGGTTGCCGACGTAGGAGCTGTTCGTCGACCCGCTCGTACCATCCTCGTTGGTGTACGGGACGGTGTTCTCGACCGCCGGCTCGGGAGTGGCGGAAGAGTCGTACGTCATGGGCGACGAGCCCGAGACCGTCATGCGCAACGTGTCCCCGATCGGGGACACGTAGTAGAGCTCGCCGTCAGAGCCCGACAGGAGGGTGCCCGCCGTCCCTTCCGGATCCACGTCGGCCGAGGAGGGGACGGTGTTCCGCATCTCGAGCAGCAGGCGGTCATCAAGACGCAGGTGCGTGCCGAGTGCGTCCCCGGTGAACGTCGCCGTGAGCTTACGGTACTGTGATCCATCACCCGACACCGTCGGAACCGTGTTGGAGACATGAAAGGCACCGGGATCTCCGACGCCCGTGCCTCCACCGATCTCGACGCGGAGATCACCACCGGCCAGGTCTGTACCGGTCGCGCCGGTGCTCGTGCGAAGAACCGCAGAGCCGGGGGTACCGCTCTCGTGGACCTCGCCCGCGCCCAACAGCAGGTCTCCGTAGAAGTGCGCCGCGTAGTAAGTCGGCGTTCCGGGCTCGTGCGACACGTTCACGAACCCGTTCACGTACAGCAGGGCAGTGGCTTCCGTGGGCGTCACGATCGTTGCGACCGAAAGGGACATCGCCGTGACGGGGTTCATCGCCTCGACTGTGATCGGGGCCGTCGTGACCAGGATGTGCTCGTCTACGTCATAGGCGCTCTGAAGGGACGCCGCGTCCCCGGAGACGGTACCCGCGTCCGTCAGGCGCGTCGCGTCCCCGGTCGGGGAGACGTAGTACAGCTCTCCGTCGGAGCCGGACAGAAGCGTACCGGCCGTTCCCTCGGGATCCACGTCCTCCGTCGCGGGGACGGTAGCGCGCATCTCAAGCAAGAGACGATCGTCCAGGCGCAGGTGTGTGCCGAGTTCATCCCCCGTGAACGTCGCCATCGTGGTGCGAGACTGGGCCGTCGTGCCACTGGTTGTGGGCACGGTACCGGAAACGAGGAACGCACCGGGATCTCCGGCGCCCGTACCGCCGCCAATCTCGACGTGGAGATCGCCACCAGCCAGATCCGCGACGTTCTTTCCCCGGACGGTACGGAGCACCACGGGGGTCGGCGCCGCCGCGGCGGTGTGCGCTTCGTCCTCGGCGAGGAGGATGTCCCCGACGAACTGGGCCGCGTACACGTTCCCCACCCCCGCAGGGGCCACGGCAATGCCGGTGGACTTGAGCACGGTCGCGTACGCGTACGACGCAGGTTCCACCGCCGGCAGCACAGAGAGGTCGAGGGCAGTGCCCGTGCTCAGCAGCCGGAACTCGACCGGGGTCTCCCCCTGGATGCCCACGTAGTTCCCCTCGTCGTAGGCACTTTGAAGCGTTGCCGTGCCGTCGCCTCCTGCTGCCGCGATCTCGATCGAGCCGTCGTCTCCGACGCTCAGCGAGACGTTCGTGCCCTGCTTGAGCGTACGAAGCTGGATCTCCGTCCCATCCATGCCGGCGTAGACCTCGACCTCCCCCATACCGAGATTGGCGACGGTCGTAGCCTCTTCTCCGCCACCCGTCACAGACACCTCGAGGGAGCCATCCTCCCCGACATCGAGGGAGATGCCCGTACCCGCGGAGAGGCTACGGAACTGGAGGGTCCCGTCCACGACGCCGGTGTACAGGTCGTCGCCGTCGCCTACCGAGGTGGCGTTCGTGGCGCCGCCGAGTGTGGTCTCGGCCCCGGTGTCGTCCTTGGCGTAGAGGAGCCCGTCGTTCTTGGCGTAGAGAGCGACCTTGCCCGCTGCTGGAGTAGCGGGGGCGGCCGAGTTTTCGGTCAGGAGAATGCGACTCATGGGTGCCTCAGAGGACGACGAGGTTCCCGCCCGCTTCAAGGACGAGAACCGTGTCCGGATCGATGGTGAACTCTTCGTAGACGAGGATCTGCTGACGTGCACTCACCGTCACCGTATCCGTGGTGAACGTGTCGTGGACGAGGGAGTGGTCCGCGGGAGGAGGTTCGCTGCTTCCGCCGCCCACGGTCTTCCAGCGTCCCAGACCCACCACAGGAGCGACGATCTCGGTGCCGGTCGCAGTCTCCGTGCTCTCGCGATCAAACGCGTAGAGCATGCGGGTCTCTTCGACAAAGATCAAGGTCTTGTCCGCGACGCCGATCGTGCGGATCGCGGCAAGCCGGCTCAACGAGGCGACGGGCGGGAGAAGCTGGGAGAAGCTTCCGCGGCGACGCGTAAAGAAGGTCCTCATGCGGGGACCACGCGTCCGATCCAGGCAGTGAACTCGCCGGGACCCCCCGAGCTGCTGCTCACTTCGATGGCCACCCGCTCAAGGCCAAGCGACTCGACGGTCAGGAGCGTGTCCTCGACTACCCCGAAAAGGGGCGCCTCGCCGGCGTGCCACTGCCCCGAGATGGTGGAGTACCACCACAGGCGAATGTTGAACGTACCCCCGGTGACGCGCGTCAGGACGTGGATGGTCTCTACCCCGAGGATGGCGACGCCGTCGCTCGACAGGGTAGGGGCCGCGAGAAGATCCCCGGCGCTCACGACCGCAACCCGACGATCGGTTGCGGTCAGGCCAGGCTGGGCGGTTTCGACGTAGACACGACGGGCCATGTGCCCTCCGAGCGGTAGCATAGCGCGAATGCCCCTCTCTCGAAAGGCACCGGATGCCCCTGCTCTCTCTGTCCAAAACCGGGGGCTTGGCATCTCGGCGCCATCCCGTACACTATCGGAAAAGGAAGCATCGAAAGAAATGCCGCCACCCGAAACCTCTCCCAGCGAGCGCGAACTTCTCGTGCTTATCCGTTCCGATCTCTCGAATCTCGGCACTAAGGTCGATGAGCTCCAAAAGGAGCAAAAAGACCTGCGCCAAGGATTCCACAAAGCAGAGATCAAGGCAGCTCAGGACACCATCAGCCGGGCTACCGTAGAGGCGCTTCAGGCCGAGGTCGCACGCCTGAACCTGAAGATCGCAACGGTGGAAGCCGAGGCGCGGGTACGGATGGCGGTGCTCGGTGCGGGCATCAGCATCGTCGTCTCGGCCATCACCTCGGTGATCGCACGCATGATGTTTGCCGGGTGACTTTTCTGGCATAAGGAGTGTGGAGGACGAGGGTAGCTTTCCTGCTTCAGCTACCCCCTTCTTCTGCTGCACCGATTTCACGCGGCTGTGGGCCCGCTTCGCGGGTGAGCGCATAAGCGCTATGAGCAATCTCCCGAACGCTCTCCGTCAGAGGCCCACGGATCGTGGATAGGGCCTCTTTTTAGCCTACAAACGCAGACGGGAGGAACGCCGTGCGCTACGTATGCGGCGCCGGGAGCAAGGGAACATGAGCGTTTACCGTCTCTTGGAAGATGCGATCGACGGGCGCTTGCAGGGTCTCTCGAAAATGCGGGCCCAGACGGCACTGCGAGAACTGGAGAAGACACTCGGAGAGCCTGTCTCCGTCTCCCAGGTCATCGGGGTAGCGGACCGCGTCACTGTTCCCGGCGATGCAGTTCCGTGGGTGATCTTCGGCCGCTGGATGGATGGAACGGTCGACATCATCCGCGAAGGGGCACTCAACGCGCAGTTCGAGATTCTTACCGGCTGGAAGTTCGGGGAGGATCGGCGCACCTTCGACGAGCAGGTGCTGCTCGAGTACGAAGCCGCGGGGCACACCTCCGCGCTGAAGAAGGGGAAGGAAGCTAAGAAAACTGCCCCCCTGGAGAACCAGGGGGGCAGCAACGTCGTACCGCTTCGGCGCGGCCCTACTCGTCGATGACGTGTCCGAGCAGGGGGACCCGCAGCTCCGCGATCGGCACGTAGGTTGGCAGGCTGTTCCCGTTGTCCAGCACCAGCGCGATGACCGCCATTCCGTCCGCGGTGTAGCCAACGGTGGTCTCTCCGCTGCGGATCAGCTCCGTGAGGGCGTTCAACAGGACCTGGGCTTCCTGCATTAGCGGTTCCGCTCGAGAAGGTCGTCCTTGGCCATGAGCATCATCTGCGTCAGCTCCTCTTCGCTCGTGGCGCCCAGCACCCAGCGCAGCGCGTAGCTGACGCCGTTGTGGAAGAGCGTGTGCTCCTTCTCGGACTTGGCCAGCATCTTGTCGATCGCCTTCTTCGCCGGACGCGGGGACTTCTCCTCGTCGCCCGCGCGCTGCGCCTCTTCGAGCGTGATCTTCTCGTTGAACTTGCGCGCCTTGAGGATGCGCTTCTTCTGCTCTTCCTGCGTGAGGTTCTTCGCCAGCTCGTAGGCTGCGGAGAAGCCGAGGATCTTCTCCTTCACCGCCGTCTTGAGCTCGTCGCACGCCCGCTCGTGGAAGGTCACACGGAAGTTGACCCACTGCGGCGAGCGGTGGAGGCGCTCGGCGAGCTCCGTCTGCGAGATGCCTTCCTGTACGCGGTCCCAGAGCCACGCCGCGACGTCGACATCGTCCACGTCTTCGCGGTCGATGTTCTCGCTGGCGTTGGCGTACTTCGCGTCCACGATGGTCCCGACGTACTGCACGCAGGGGATGCCCGCGGCCATGAACTCCTCGTCGAGGTTGTGCGTGATGTAGCGGAGCGCGCGCAGACGGCGCTCGCCGGCGACGAGCTCGATGAACGAGCGTCCGGTCTCGTCCTCGGACTGCATGACCACGAGGGGGTTCATCAGGCCGTGCTGGTGGATGTTCTCGGCGAGGTTCTTGACGGAGACGTCGTCGAAGGTGCGGCGGATGTTGCGGAAGCTGATGCCGACCTGGATGGCGTCGAGGGGAACTTCGAGGATGGTGGGATCGTAGTTGTGCATGGTCAGTTCCTGAAAGGTGGGGAGATCAGCAGTTTCGAACCAGTCGGCGTATGGAGCTATCGCCCCCAGCAATGCCCCCTTCTGACGCACTTTCGTGCGTTCTTCATCCCTGCTGGGTGAGCCATCGGAGATTGAGCTGCGTACGGTAGTCGTACGCCCCCCAGTCATCCGCCGTCTGGAGGTGCACCGCGCCGTCGGGGCGGATCGTGCAGGCCCGTAGCCCGCGGATGCGGTCCTCCGCCCAGACGCACAGCGCCAGTCGCACCGGCTCGGGGAAGGTGGAAGCGGGCCCTCGGCGGGCGACCCACGTGCGGCTTAGGCCGCACGCCAGCGTGTGGAATACCCCCAGGTCCAAGAAGCCGGGCGCGTAGGTGGCCGGCGGGACCGGGTCCCGGAAGTCCTCCAGCCGGCGCGGGTCCGGCTGAAAGGTCTTCAGATGGACGAGGTCGCCCACGCCGCTCTCCGTGCCTCGCGTTCGGCCAGCCAGGCCTCGATCGTGTCCTCGTCCCAGAGCGGGAGCAGGTGGGTAACCAGGTCCTCGTCGGAAAACTGGTCGGCGGCTCGCGGGGGCAGTACGGTCAGCTGACCCGTTCCTGGAACCCGGACGAAGATCGCGCAGGGCACGTCCTCCATCACAGAGAGGAGGATGTAGCCGAGATGGCGCGCCAGCTCGTCCGGGTCCATTTGCGTGAGATCAAGGGGTTCAGTCACATGCTTCCGGTACCCCGTTGTACTCACGTCCGCAAGATCGGCCTCTTTTTAGGCAGAAGAACACTGTGCTTCCCTGGAGGTCATAGCACATGTCCATGATCGAGTACCGTCGTGTTCCTACGTCCGAGCTTACCCCTCGGCCCTCTCCCCACTACACCGACGTCGGCCTGCTGAAGACGCTGAAGGACCTCATGTTCGGTCCGAACCTCATCCTGAAGGGCCCCAAGGGGGCTGGCAAAACGCTGGGCTTCGAGCAGCTGGCCGCGCTCGACGGCATCCCGCTGCTCCGTCAGGAGTGCTGCGAGGAGACGAGCGTGCGTGACCTCATCGGTACCTTCGGGGCCGAGGGCGGGAACGTCTTCTTCCAGCTGGGCTCCATCACCGCCGCGATCGACGTGGCGAACGAGGTCGGGGCCTGCATCCTCGTGCTGGAGGAGATCAACACCCTCCCGCCGATGGTGCAGAAAATCCTCAACCCGATGTGCGACTACCGCAAGTCGGTCTCCCTGCCCAAGATCGGCCGCGTCTTCCGGGTCGAGGAAGGCAAGGCCCTCTGGGTCGTCGGCACGATGAACCCCGGCTACGCCGGGACCTACCAGCTGAACGAGGACTTCCGTTCCCGCTTCGAGTTCATCGAGGTGAACTACATGCCGATCGACCAGGAGCGCGAGCTGCTCCTCAAGCAGTTCCCGACTCCGCCGTCGGCGAAGGAACGGCTGGTGATCGACGCAATCCTCAACCTCGCGAAGGAGACGCGGTCGGAGCGCATGGACTACGCCCTGTCCACGCGCGACCTCGTGCAGTTCGTGCAGAACATGCTGCTGCTCGACCGCGACCGCGCGCTGAAGCTGCTCGAGGGCAAGTACGACGGTGAGCACGTGAAGAACTTCCAGGCCCGCGTGAAGTCGGCCTTCAACGTGAACCTCACCGACGTGAAGCTCTACGGATGAGCCCCAACCCCCTGTCCCAGGGCGGCGGGCGCCCGCCGTTGCCGCTGGGCCCGATGACGGGCGACGAGGCCTACATCACCGCGCGCTCGCAGGCGCTGGTGGAGGTCTTCTCGGACATCATGGGCCGTCCCCTGCGGCTGGTGAAGGCCCCGAGCGGGGCGACGGACACGAAGACGTTCGTGCAGGCACCGCTGCACCACCCCGAGGGCTACCTCGTCGTGGAGCACGAGCTCTCGCACGTGCTGTTCGGAACGAACCTCACGCTCATGGAGGACTTCCGCACCAAGGCGGTGGAGCGGCTCTTCCAGCGTGCGGGATGGGCGATCACCGAGCCGAAGCACGCGTCTAAACGTGCGCGGCTCGAGATGATGGTCCAGTACCTGTGGAACGTGCTGGAGGACCAGCGGTGCTGCGGTCTGTGGGGACAGCTTTACCCCGCCGGGGGAGAGCTGCTCAAGCAACGGTGGCACGACATCTGTCTCTACGAGAGAGAGGAGCCCGCGACGCGGGAACTGCTGGAGTACCTCGGCCGACTCGCGGCCGGGGTCGACACGCCGACGGCGCCGCCGAACTTCCGGAAGTGCAAGCCGGCGATGGTCCGGGCGCTGAACCTCGTCGAGGGTGTGGACGCGGTGGCCTGCCTGGCCATCACCCGTCGCCTGATCGACGACATCGGGGACGAGCTGCTGCCGGAGGACGAGGACGACGAGCCGTCGCAGGGCGGGCAGGGC
>Ga0181358_1001577_pt1 | contig 10444 bp, 21 predicted proteins | sample Fa13VDMM110SD_FD_130096 | JGI IMG/M metagenome (GOLD analysis project Ga0181358, IMG submission 130096) | Freshwater viral communities from Lake Michigan, USA - Fa13.VD.MM110.S.D | ecosystem: Environmental > Aquatic > Freshwater > Lake | place: USA: Michigan | collected 2013-09-24
ACTGTAAACTTTGTTGTGCTTTTTCCAACATCTAACACTTGTCCTATAAAGACTTCACCCTCCTTAAAGGTATTACTTGGTGCAATTGCAGTGCCAAAGTACTCGGTTAAGCCTTTAAAGACACTACTCATTTTGCTTTATCTAACAACTCTTGTGCTTCAGACATAAGTTGAGCTCTCTCTTGTTCTGTCAAGCCTAACTCTCCACTCTTATCCTCTTTACTACCAGTTACTAACAATCTTTGGATGATTGCTGTTAGACGAACTAGATTGTCGTCATTTTTAACTGCTACTTCTAGATACTCCTTTATCATAGGTACCATCATAGAAGCATCTGTAATGTTTCTTATCAACCCCTTGAGTTGTTCTATCAAACCATTAATTTGACTTTCTTTCTTTTTTGTGTTCTGATAGACATCTCTTAGTAGGTCACTAAACGTCTTGTCATCGAACAGTACACTATCCTTATCCATAGCTTTATGTTTCTAATAAATACAGACGGATTATCTTTTCGCTATAGTGTCTGTGTTTTCAACTTGCTCGAGCAGCTCCATTAGAGCTTTTATCCTTGCTCCAGCAATCCAAGAATCAACGTTATCAAAGTAACCTAATTCTCTTAGTTGTTTTGGATCAGTAGTCTTAGGATCAAATTCAAACGCAAGAAGGTTGGGACCACCACCAACCTTCTCCCAAGCTTTTAACTCGGCTTTTAAAAACTTAATTAAGTCTTCTTTGCTATAGTAGATTAGCATTAGTAAATTACGTTTCGCGGAATGTATCCCATTTTATCGTAATCGTTATACATCTTAACGTACTTATCTTTAAGGGACTTAATTACTTTTGTAATATGTTGCGTGTTTGCATTTGTCATTTCTCTTATGTAAATGTACAAAGCTTTCTTATTGAAAATCTCTAAAGTCTCCTTTCTACGAAATAGCTCTATAACAGCACCCACTACAATTTGATCGTTCTTTTTTGGATATACCTTTATTAAATTTGCATCAAAGTAATCTATCATATTCTGAATGAAGTGATCGATTGGAGTTGGCTCTTCTTCTACAACTAGCGCTGAGCTAAGTCCATTTGCTCCTTCAAGCTGCTCACTGTTGACTAACTTTTTAAAGTTTTTGTTATTGTTTAGGATTAGATAATTCTTAGCTACAATACTAAAGTAGCTAAAAGCCTTCCCTTTATCGGCTGTAAACTTTGGTAACTTTTCCACTAAGAAGCTCACTACTTCATGCTGCAAATCTTTGATAGATAGGCCGTCTGTATAGTAAAACTTAAAGGTGTGGATAATATTCTCAACAAGCTTTTCAAAGGCTGGTTTAATTTCTTGACGGTAGATTCTGTCTCTTTCGAGTTGATCTTCCGTAGCATTAAGTACTTTAATACTAACATCTACTTCAGCTGTGAAGTAGTAGTTCTTAGTTTTTTTCTTCCTCGGTTTGGACATAACGCTTAATATATTCATCTAATTCTTCTACACACTCTTTTAAACTCTAAAACGCAGCACCCACCTCATCATCAGCTTTGAACGAACCTCTATGGTCAATTACGTTCATAGTGTTGATAGTGTCTTGAAACTTATGGTATAGCGATGCTAAGAAGCTGTTGTAAACAAAGAACCCGTTCTCTGCATACTCTACTGCTTTTACGTACTTACGGTAGTTAGCAAATGCAAACCAACCAGTACCAACTAAAAGCAGGGATAATATAACTATTGTTGTTATCATTAGAATAAGTCTTTAAAAGCGTTTAGTAAATCACTCTTCTGATCGTCAGTTAGTGCTGATGTTGACTCTAAGTTAGATGCCTTCTTAGGCTTGATCGTAGTAGCTGTCAATGGTGATTGCTGTGCAACCCAAGCTTGGTATTCAACACGAGCGGCTAATTGATCAGCTTGGTGTAGTATGTATGGAAGGTTTGTACGTAGACGTGAGTTAACGTCATAGCTGATATAGTAATGCTTGTTGCTCTCATCATACATTCCGTCATGTAACTTAATACCAAACCATTCGTTCTCAGATACTGAGATGCCTCGTTCAGTTAATAGACGTAAGCTACGATCAGGTACAGTCATAAAAGCATTAGCAGGATTCATCTTGTAAATCTTACCTTGATTCTTTCTATGCCACTCTGAGTCGTTCATTACATACATTTCAGCCTCTTCCGTACCAATCTTACCTAAATCATGATTGAGTGCAGCAAACACCAGCTCTTCCGTAGTGAAGTTATCGTCTGAGCCCCAGCCTGTCCATAGTTGAGCCATGTCCAATGCAACATCTATTACGCGAATGACGTGATCAACATAACCACCAGTAAAGCAGTTGTGATATGATTCATTACCACTTGCAGGCATAAACATAATACGTTCAGCATGATCTTCGTAAAGCTTTCTTAGCTTATCTTTTCGCTCTCCAGTAATATGGAGATCAATATACCCTACAAGCTTGAAGTAGTTGGCTTGTAATTCCTCCGCAGTGAAGTTTTTCATAATTGTCTTTGTAACCTTTTAATTTGCGACTCAAGCTTTTTAGCATAAGTCTTTCTTGTTTCTTTCTTTAGCGCAGTCTTCAACTTCTGTAACTCAACCAATGCTTGTTGCTTCTCTTGTGCCTTCTGTGCCTTAGACTTTTTTATCTTAGGTTCAATTACAGTAGGATCCAAAGTGCCTTTAAGCGTCGGCTGTTCTACACCTTTGTGATAGACCGTGCCATCTGAATATACAAAAACTTTCATGAATTTCCAACCTTTTGGGAAACCCGTCTTCTTGGGTGGTTGGGAGTATGCTGGTGTTACAACCTCTCTGACGCAATCAAAGCACATCTTAACGATAGTGCCTACTGGTACGTTGGGTTGTAGTGCTCCACAATTTTGACACTCTACAACGCACATAATTAGTTCTCTAAATCAAGGTATTGTCTTAGTGACTCTGTGTAGATCAAAGCTTGACCTAATTGCTGCTTAGCAAATTCTGCAGTAATATGTGGCTTGCCACTATCAATGTCGTTGTGTAATAGGCTTAAAACCTGGTCTAATCTAGCTGCTAGATCTTCAATTGCTTGTTTGTTTCTCATATGTTTAATTTGGTGATACCGGCGGTATCGTAAAGTTTGTGTTAAATAATACCGTATGTATTCCTACTTTACGTATTACGTGTTTTGTTCTATAAATTGGCACATCGCCATTAACGTTAGTAGCTGCTCTTATAGCTGAGTCAATGAGTCGTTTACTACGGCATGCTATCATTAAGAATCTATCGTACTGGAGGTAATATAGTCGCTTATTGTTTATGTCTACATTATACAACTCACTAAAGAATCCCAGCGAATTGCCAACATGGTAGTAGGCTTGCTGATTTTGAACTTTATCAAAGGAATGCTTAAACTCGTCACCAAAGATAGGATGCTCGTCAATTAACAAACGCTTTGCCTTGAGTATTTCAAAAGGAGCGTCAGCCATGAACTTATTTCCTACAAGGGATTGAAAGCAACTCATTACTTAATAATTAAGGATGAGCTCTTCGCTTTTTTCAATTGTTTACTAAGGCTATCGATATAATCAACGAGAAATTGCTGCTTAACAGCTGCTGTTGCTATGTCAGAGCGTAGGTCTCTTATTTCAAATGACAGTTTAAGTATATAAACACTCGCTACTACTACTAAAAATCCTAATCCAATTATAATACTACTCATATAACTATTTTTTAAATTTACTACTTATTACTATTATATATAGAAGTTATACCTAAAAATCCGTAAAGACAACAGTTAGTCGTTATCTTCTCCAAGAATATCTCGGTTTTTCCACTTCTTTGCACTCTGGCGTTCCTGCTTTTTCTTTTTATCTTCAACAACCTTAGTACGGAATCTGCCGTCATAGAAGCCATCTTCTATAGCATTATCGCGTTGTCTTGCCTTAGACATATTGAATAATTTCTTGTTCATGGCTACTCACTGAAGTATAAAACTGCACTAATAAAGATATATGTGAATATAAATACTCCTACTTCAACTTCTGTTTCGTATTTCTGCCTAAGGATGAATTTACCTATTAGACGGGATATGCACGTGTAAAATAATGACTTGAGGACAAATATCATAGTAGCTGGTGGCATAAGGTTAACGACGCTAGAAACAAGTTTACGCTAGATATAATAGTGGTGCTAACATCCCTGTTAAGGAAATTTACGTTTGGCTTAGTAATAGTTCGAGCAATTGCAGCTTCTTGCCTATGCGCCTTCCTAACTCTATCATTCAGCTCAGCAATCAAAATTACACGAGGAGCTTTCACCTTCCCTCTGTGAATATAATTAGTTCCCTTGTAGTATGTCTTACCTTCGTAAGGCTCACCTTGCACTCTCCTTGCTCCTTTAAAAGCACGAAAGGTCTCACAAGTTACGCGAGACCATTCAATGTTGTCACAGGATATTTCTAAGCAGAGTTGCCTTGGGAAGTCGTAAATAAGCTTATGGCTTCGGCTCTTCATATAGTATGTGTTTTAGTGTTCTACCTCTTCCATGTACATCGTCCATTCCATATCCCCACACCCACTCATCAGCTATTTCGTACATAGCTAATGTCTCTGTTACACGTGGATCTTGTACGTACGGAGTGTCCTTTCGCTTAAGTAAAACTACAGGAGTAACTGCAGTTGCGCCTAATGAAAAGCATGTCTTAACAAAGAAGTCCATAGTGTTACCGCTGTCGAGTATATCGTCAAAAATAAACACTGCCTTCCCTTGTATTAAGTCAGGCTTAGGCATCTTATATGCGTTTATCATCTGACGATTCTGTCCATCATAGCTTGAAGCTCCTACGTAGTCTACGACAGGATCCCAAGTAAAATTACGAGATAAGTCTGTAAAGAATGAGGTTACTCCTTGTAGGATTGGTAAACAAACAGCGTCTTTGTACTCTGGTTTAGAGCCAACTCTTTTGTTTATTCTCATACCAAGACTGAAAAGGTCTTTCTGTATTTGATCGTAACGGTGAAGTATTTTCATATAATGAATATACGTCTCTTTTTCCGAAAAGTCAACTTAATTTTTGACAATAAAGTAGATTCCTGTAGCTAACGCAATATTGCTAGCACCTAACCATAATGATGTTTTTCTCCATCGAATTTTTAAACTTACTTGCTTTTCAAGCTCCGCTCGAGTCTTTTGATGCTCTTGCCATTCTAGAGTGTACTTGGCTTGAAAATCGGTTGCAACGGAGTTGAGTTCTGTGTACTCGCTGAATAAGTTAGCAAAAGCTGCTCGCTCTAGTATAGACTGTTCATCACAGTTAATTTGATAGTTGAGTAGCTGTGCATTCTCCTTTTTATAACCTTCACCTTGCTTTATAAGCTGCAACAGAGCAACCTCTTGCTTTCGAATAAAGAAGACTCCAGTATCGCCGTTAAAGACTATTCGTTTAGGGGAAAGTGATGGCTGACCAAGTGCTGTCAAGCTGCTCAGCACTATAATTGCTAATGTTAGTAATGTCTTTTGCATTCTGTTCACGTATTGTTATTATGTCTACTTTAATGTTATTTTGTGCGCTATCGTAATCGTGACGTGCATCTAATAGGTTAGCGTTTAGCTGTGCTACAACTTGCTGCAAACTATCTATACGATGGTCTTCTGGCGGTATAGGTAATGGTGTGTTTAGGCTCTTGTGTTGGGAGTGGATTATAACGGCTAGTGCGATTACAAGTGCCCACGGCAGTACTCTAATCCAATACTTAGGCAAAAACAACATTTTAGGCTTGCGCATCATAAACTATTATTATTTATTGTGAAGGTAATTGCTCATCACAGTACCAACAACTCCAACCTTCTGACGTACGTATATCCATTCATCTTTTACAAACCTATGCTTCTTATTGATGTAATGTATACCCATAACTCCAATAATGCGACCATCTAAGTCTGTGAGAGATAGTAAGTAGATTGACTTACACTTACCACCAGTAGTTGTATTAAGAAGGTAGGAATGATTTGCTTCTGCATCTTCGATTACCACCTCGCCATTCTCATATAACTCTGATAACGGCTTGTTAAACAAGGATACTGGTATGTTCTGATACACATTCTTCACGGACTCAATGTTTGGGTTAAGCACTTCATAGAATATAGAGAACTTTTGTATTGACTTACCTGTTGGATAGAAATGGCCACCGTTATGAAACTGAGCTATAAAGATCTGATCGCACTCTAGCTCAGCTAACATCATATCGAGTTGATGATCAATTTGCTCGTTATACTTTAGCGCATCGGGTAGCGGATCTGAAGGCTTTCTATTAAACTTATTCTTTGCCCATTCCAGTAGGATAGGACCAAGCACGGATGTAATTAAAGCAATTACTATAGGTATTAATATGTCCATTATTTAATGTCTGAGGATGCAATAAGTGTGTAGGTGAAGTTGTTACCGTGAATATCTTTCGCTTTACGGCAAATCTTCATAAACGCTTCGAAGTCTGCTGACTTCTTAAATACTTGACAACCTTCTGACCAATTCTCTACGTAAGTTGAGTCTGCACCAGCTTTATGGATATTGATTCCGAATACACCTTCTTGGATTTTATTTTCATCGTACACCATATCTTTGTTAGCATCACGCCAAACCTTAACTGGCTTGTTCTGTCCTAATGCTTCGTACTTTCCTTGGTGTAAACGGATAATGTGAGAGCTACGATACTGTCCTTCTACAAGACGAGCAACACCTGCTGTATTGTGATACTCACGAACGCCTTTTTTACCAGGATCAGTAGTAGCAGCCCATGAATGGAACTTCCATACACCATCTTCTTTGTAAGAAATTGTTAGTCGGTCGTCAAACACGTTGGTAACTACCTGTCCTGCACCTGCGTTTCTAATACCGACGATATTAACGTCAAATCCTTTATTGGCTGCATCGTCAAACCATGCATAACCTTTAGCTTTTACAGCTGTCTCTACTTGCTCTCTCGTAAATCCCATAGCTATTGTTTTTAAAAATAAATATGGGGCTTAGCGTGAAATCAATAGTAATCTACTTGTAAATCTTCATATGCTGTTTGGTATGCAAAACTCTTACGCATTCCAGCATCCATATGAGTTTTTGCACGCTCATTAACCTCTTTTCCTAAGCCTTTTGCGTAGGCTTTCCAAAGGATCTCTTCAATTAACTCGTCGTTTGTAACGCTCATAGATTGTGGGGTATATAGCTATAAATATACGCAGAAAATGCAAAGTATAGATAGCAATTTTAAGTGTAAAATTAAGCCAATTTTTAGGAATATCATAGGTGAATAACCCGCATTGTATGGAGTCGTAAAATCGGTTTTAAGCGGTCAAATCTTCGTTTTAAACGAGTCATTTTTTTTGCATAGAACTGGGCTCATTTAAGCCAAAATAACGCCGTAAAACCGGGCTAAAAGTGTTTTATAACTAATTGAGAGTCAAGTAGTTATAGACGGTAAAATGCGGTGTTTATAGCGAATCTTCGATGTTGAAATCCTTGTCAAATGCGGCGTATGACGCCTTGTAAGACCGCTGAGACTCATCGTTTTCATCCTTTGTAAACTGCCAATTCCAGTACAGTTCAGAAGGTGTTTTAAACCCAAAAAATGCGTGAACTTGCTTCTGTATTCCCACGACATCCTGACCATTCCAGTTCTGTCCTGTGCATATAAAACCTGCATCTATATCCTTAACGACATTATCTTCTCCTAAGGTAGTATGACGGTTTTCTATCCAACTTAAACGCTCAATAAGCTTTTGGTAGAAAGCATTAGCTTGTCCCCATCTAACAGAACCAAAGAACACAACTGCATCACTCTCAAAGAGGTCTTTTGTTATCTTCCAAAGCTCATCGTCATTGTTATTGACACTTGCCCAACAGCGATGATAGCCTGATGGGTTTTTAGACTTATCCTTAAGCACAGAGTCTTTAGGACCACAACTGTTACCATCCTTACGACTGATGTTCCCTTCACAGTTATGTATCTTCATCTCAGATACATCTAATATGATTGCTTTATCACCTAAAGCCTTTTGCACTACTTGAGCAAGTAAAGTTGACTTTGGTATATCTGCTTCTTGATCAGGTAGCTGATAACGATTGGATGTAGTTAGTAGTAGTACCTTATCCTTTTTATCAAGATGCTTTATTGTATCTTGTAAGTCAGTTGACGTAGCAAACTCTTCATTAAGTCCAACTTCTTTTAATATGCTTCTTAGTTTTATCATGTCCTATATAAGTACTCTACTTTTTCTTCCAACCACCACCAGCAGCTTTGTATTTTTTTGCTGCCCAACCATTTGCATAAGCTGATGGATAGACGTCAAATTTCTTTTTAGCTTGGCTTTTGTAGTACGCCCACTTTGTAGGATCAGTTGGTACGTTCTTTTCTAAGAACAACTCAATTTCAGTTATTACAGATTCCGAAGCACCCGTCTTTGTCTTAATTGGTTTTTGTCCCTTTGATCTTTCTCCGCCCTTCTTAGCATCGCCACCTTTTGACTGAGCAGCACGCTTTCTTTTAACAAAGGCCGCTCTACCATCCTTGCCAAGCTTTTGAGCTTTTTCCTTGGATAGACATGCTGAGTATGGATCTCCTTCATCAGCATCACCACACTTTCCAACTCTATCGCCAGACGTATTGTATCTGTCCCAACCACCACCACCTACTCCACCTTTGCCACCTTGACCAAACCAAGCGCGCAAGTCTTCGAACAATATATTAGAAAGCTTTATCATTTTTGATTAATAAGTAGTTCGCCTAACACTTCTATCTTGCCAACAAGCTTTTGAAAAGCTATCTGATCGATAGCTATACTCTTTCTAGTAGACTTATATAACTCCTCAAGTAGTTCGTTGTACTCTTCTTTGGCTTTATCCAAGTCTAACTTATCGTTAGCTGCTTTTTCGTAGTACGGAAGCTTTACGTTGTAATGGTAGTAAGTGAGCATAGCGTCACCACCTTTCTCCTTAGAGCTATCTGTTATCTTTTCTGCCCCACCTAATCTCGTTTTAGCAAACTCCTCAAAGGTTTCTGCTGCTTCTTTTAATATGCTAGAAAGCTTTATCATAGTATCTTTACTTCTGGTTCTGGTAAGGTTAAATCTATATCATAGATTGCTATGGGCGGCTTGTACGAATCAGAGCTTAGCGTAACAATAATGTGCTTGGTATTAGTTAGACGACCACTCTGTGTCCTACTTTGATACTCCCAATCCTCATCAGCCAAGCGAATGTATTTGTTCACCTCTGGATCTAATTTGCCTCTACGCTTACCATATACTTCTCCCTTTAAAGCTGCTACAATAATCTTAGGATCAGATTCCTCAGCTAACGCATCCAACACATCTAAGAACGATTGTTCGTTATATTTACTCGATGCAATTTGTACATAGAAACATTCCTTTGCATTTAAAGAGTTGAGCTTATTGCTGTACTTAATAATCCATGGAGCAATAGTGTTACTGGCAAAGAAGGAATCAAGCTCTGTATTTGGAATAGCCATATCATATACGCTTGTATCTTTGTTAATGATTGGAATATCATCATTAGTAAGCACACCTGAGTATTTAGCTAGGTTTCTAATTTGAGTGTCCCACATGGCAAACGATCCTTCGTACAAAGTGTAGTCAGATATGATTGCCTTGCGAGCTTCTAAGAACATTGAATACATTATCTTTCCTTCCCCACCTCCTCTGACTGAAGGTATCGTCTGGGATAGATGAACTTGCCAAGGTGCGACACCAAAGTACTCTTTATACCTTTTAACGTCACTCAGCTCAGCAGATATCATTCCGAGCACCTGTCCATTAGCTTCATCAACAAGTATATGCTTAACGTAGCCACCATCGTAGCTCCTGTAGACATATAGCACGTAACCGTCTTTACTAATTAAAGCTCTCAGCTTCTTACCAGGCTTATGCTTCAAGAGCCAGTAGTATGCTTCAGGCGCTCCAGCCTTTACAGAAGCGTATATGTTGTATGGATCAGACTCCACTGCTGCAATCCGTGGAGCAATCTCACTGCCATCTAAAAACTCTTTGAACTTATTAGCATCTACATTGTTCCAATCGACAATGTCACCTATGTTAATGAAGTTATCTACGCCAGACATATGTCCCTTATTAGGCTTTAGCTCTTCAACGAGTTTATCAAAGATAGAACGGAATGTGATCATATGTATATAAATAGTTCGCAAAAAGGAAAAGCCCCAAAAGGGGGCTTCACCATTTACACAAAACACAAAACTATATAATTGTCAGCTGCTTAATTGCAATCTCTAATAACGCTTTGTATGCTGATAGTGATAGCTTCTTGGCAGCAAGGCTTGTTAGTGCAGTAGGGACTTCGTCTGAGTCTCTATACAAGACTTTAGCTAATTGTAAAGCTCGTCTACGCAACTGCTCCTCAGTACGACCTGTCCACTTGAGCACTACCTTACTGAAACTATCA
>Ga0181358_1001582_pt1 | contig 10421 bp, 19 predicted proteins | sample Fa13VDMM110SD_FD_130096 | JGI IMG/M metagenome (GOLD analysis project Ga0181358, IMG submission 130096) | Freshwater viral communities from Lake Michigan, USA - Fa13.VD.MM110.S.D | ecosystem: Environmental > Aquatic > Freshwater > Lake | place: USA: Michigan | collected 2013-09-24
ACTTCTCTTTCCCAAAGTTCTTTGTCATTCTCTAATGACTCAATAATACGATTAACATATTTCTCGTTAATCTCCTTCATAGTCAGATTCTTCATATCCTTCACTTTTTTTAATTGATGTAGGTTTTTCATACTCACCAATGGTTTCTAATTTATTTTTTAACACGTCAACATCCTCCTGAGTATACATCGGAGCAAAGGTTGGTCTTGAATGGAACGGAATGTTCTCTCTATCTTCCCATTTTTTTAATCTATCCTCATAATCTTTTATGTCAGACACTAATGATGTTGCGTCTTTCCACTTACGATAATCCTCCTCCGATTTGATGTAATTAACCTCACCATAGTTACTAATTTTAGCATCCGGATTGGTTGTATAAACATCCACAATACCATCGTAACCATCATACTCAATACATAAATCATTAACAGCAAGTTCGTTGGTTAATACATTCTTCCATCTATTGCCATACGACCTAATCTGACAGATATATATAAATCCATCAGTCATATTGTGTAAGTAACTACCAATTCTGTTTTGAAGTTCTCTTAATTCTTCTACCGAGTGTTGTGTGAAGTCCATTTCCATTCGACAAAAGTAGGCATAAAAAAAGGAAGTAACAACTACTTCCTTCTTTTTTTTTATTAAACTTTATTAAAATCCTTATCGACAAATTTAATTGATTTAGGTTCCTCTTTATATATTGATTTATATTTCTTGGTATACACCTTAAAAATTCTTTTAATTAAATCTTCTTTAATCACATCGTAAACTTTCCGAGAAACCCAAGGTTTAACCAAATCATAAAACTTATCATCGAACACAATTATGTAATTCCAATCAAAATCATATTTAGCAATCATTTCTCGTCTTGTTGTCACAGAAGCAAAAAATTCCAAATAACTCATTCTTACTTGGAAATTGTGTGATAGACGATTGACATCTACACCCAAACCATCAAAGATAGTATCCATTAAAAACTCTAACTTTTCCTCACTAATTTTAACATCCATATCTATAAATATAACAAGAAGGTAAAAATTACTCTCGTTTATATTACGAGGGTAATTTTATCAATTATTTACTCTCCAAAATAAAACGAAGGTAATTATTTCAATTTTTTACTCTCGTTAAATAAAAAAACCCATCCGGAGATGGGTTTGATATTAGTACTTATCTTTGTTGTGCTTTGGTTTTCTGTTGTAAGCTTTTTTGCTTTTTTGAACAGATGGACGAGAAGCCGCCCATATCTCTTGCATTGTGAAGGTAATTGTTTTCATAGTTTCTGTATGTGTTAAGGTTATTGTTTCAGTTTGATAGGACAAAAGTAACACATTTACTTTAATTGCACAAGCATTTATTATTTTTTTTAATATTTATCACTATGAAGGAATTAATTAGACAGATATTAAGGGAATATACAGAACCAAAACCAATTTTAATATACGAAATTGTTGTAAATAATATCTTAGGTGAACAAGATTTTATTAGAAGATTACATAGAAGTGAAAATAGTTTAATTAACTTGTATAAAAACCCTCATTCTCAGGAGTCAGTAGGTTCTAGTAGTTCATTTCAAAGAGTTGACCCAGATGAAATTAACGATTCTATAATGGATATAGAATCAACAATAATACAATCAGCAAGAAGAATAATGCAAGAATGTGTTGTTAGATGTTCAATTAATGTTATCGACAATGTAGCGGGTATTGATTATCATATGTGGTTAAATGGAACACATAATAGGATTAAAATAATTATAAATACATCAATTCAACACCCTAACCATCTTAAATTTAGAGTTAACGAATCTCCAACAATAATTGTTGATAGATATGGTGATGTGTTTACAAGAAATATACCCAATTAAAAAGGTTCCCGAAGGAACCTTTTTTTGTTTCACCATAAGTTGAGGTTGTTAACCCGAATCATAACACTTGATTCTTAGCAGTTAGGTTTTAGGATTGCCTAACATTCCTTGTCACCATCTTTCGACGTATTTGGGTTTCCGCCCCTCTTTTTCGACATAATCTTTTATTCCTTATTTGTTTGACAAAGATACAACTTATTTCTATACTGCCAAACTTTTTTTAATCTTTTTTTATTTTTGTTGACTTACTTATTAAAGTCAGTAGTTATACGTAGTAGACATTAAAAAAGTTACACATTCATTCATTTTTTTTTCATTAATTCTCGAACAAATTCGTGAGCCTCTAATAACTCAGGGTCAGTTTCCAAAAGATAACGAGATTTTATATTATTATAGTTCACTCGGATATCTGATACACACCATCCAAGGAACACAAACAATAATTTAATCTTTATTTTTATCTTTTTTAAACTCATCTCTTATTACTATTATTGCAAACAAACAAATTACACCAATTAATAGGGGTAGTGGTGCGGAAGGGTCAGGAGTCACCATTAATTTTAATGATTATTTATTACAGATTAAGATAAACAATTATGCCATCTTGCGATAAATATGTATCAATTTTAATTTGTTAGATTTTTAATCAAATTAAATGTCTTTTTTTTCTTTTAATCGTCTAACAACATTCCTAAATAACTCAAACATTATAAACATCCAAGACCCGAGTCCAAAAACAACAAATATTATAGTTAAAATATAAATCCACATAATTATTTTATATTGAATAAATTATGTGACAAATAATTGCTGTTAACACAATACCTACAAGTAATCCTTTGATAAACAAGTATTGATTTACAGGTTTAGGTAGAAACTTGAAACTCTCTACTTCTATGTTTTCATATTTTTTTGGAGTAACGTCCTCAACAGGTTTTGGTTTAGTATATTTCTTTCTGTAATATGGTTTTTTCTTTTTAACCGGATTATCCTCAACTGAACCCAATACAGATTCTTTCACAATTTTAGGTGTTGTTTTTATAACTTTTTTAGGGTCAACACCTTCATTTAATTTCACTCTGTATTCAGGTGGAACACTTGGTATAACTCTTTTTTCTTTGTTAAATAATTCTTCTTCAAGGCGTTCATTTAATTTTTTTGAACTCATTTTTTTTGATTTTAATTTGTTTGATGCCACAATGGCGGGAATGATGTTTGGTCTCATTTCTTTTGGTTTTAAATGTTCAGGTGGTAAAGGTATAAATTTACTTCCACCTTTGGATGGTTTTAAGAAACTCCAATAATTATTTTGGAAGTTAACCAATTGTTCCCGGTATTCACTCATTGATTGTCCGGGATATGGGACAGGTAATAACTTACCCATTAATTTTTTGATTCGCTTACTCCGATTACAAGAAAAACAAGTGACGGTATGGCAAATACCGCACTAACAAAAAACATTAAAATTATACAACCTAATGATAAAAGGTCGTATTTATTCTTTACTACAAAGTTTATTAAATTATCCATAGCACAAAGATAAATAAAAAACCCCAATAATTCAACTATTAGGGTTATTTTTTTTAACATTTACAAATTCCGTCACCACCTTTGGATGGGTTACAAATACATTCTTTCTTTGCTTTACCCGTAATAAGTGTATAATCGGGAAACAAAGTCATCAATAATTTAATCTCATCAACTCTCCCGGCACTATCAGTTATTGTGATAGTTTTATCTTCCGTATTAATTTTATATTCCATTTTATTTTTTGTGAAATTCAATTATTTTCCACTTTCCTTTTGTTGTTTCAACAAGTGCGGTACAGTTCTCACACCAATCCCCACTGTTCATATAATTATCTTTTAACTCCGGTTGATGAATGTGTCCACATACGGCAACATCACACCCTTTTTTGTAGGTTAATAGTATTGCGTTATGTTCAAAATCATTAACAAAACTAACGGCTTTTTTAACACCATTCTTAATATCTTTGGAGATAGAATAATAAGGTAAACCTCTCATCTCACGATATTTGTTGTAAACCCTATTCAACCATAATGAAATATCATAACCTATTGAACCTATGTGAGCTAACCATTTTGCTTTGGTAATAAATACATCCAACACATCTCCGTGAAACACATACATCTTACGACCATCTATTGATGTGAAGGTATAATCCTCAGTAATTGTTAGATTAGATAATTGGAATGGAATGAAATCATTTAAGAACTCATCGTGATTTCCTCTGAGCCAAATAACATTAACACCCTTCTCGCTCATCTTCATTATCTTTCTTAAGACTTTGGTGTGACTTTCGGTCCATTTCCCACCTCTTTTGAGAGCCCAACCATCAACGATATCCCCATTCAAAATTAAGGTCTCTGTGGTGTTATTTTCAAGAAATTCTATTAAATCATCAGGTCTACTTGATTTTGAACCCAAGTGAATGTCTGATAAAATTATTGTTTTGTATTTCATTATGTCCAGTAATTATGTTCCTTTGTGAAGAACTCATCGTTATTTCTATTAAACCAAGATTTAATCATCATCTTAACCATATAGAATAAACCTTTGTTCTTGAATCGTCTTGATGTGGTATAAACAATTTTGTCATCCACATAAAACTTATTTGGTTTTATCTTTGAACTTAAATGATAATCCTCAGCAAACTTATCATCCGGATTAAATCCTCCCAATGAATTGAATACCTCTAAATTAAATAACATAAATCCACCGACGGCAAATGGTGTTGAGAATTTGGTTAGATATTGAATAACATCAAATGACTTAAACACATAATTATATTCACCATCGTCAGTTCTTATTTTAGTTGTGGATAAATGATAATCATTTTTTTTCATTATCTCAACAATATCTTTTAATAAACTAAATTCTTTAAGAAATATATCCGCATCCAAAAATAAAACATAAGGTGTCTTTATTTTCTTCGTTCCATTGTTTCTAGCTTCAGCAGGAAATCCACCCTTAACAATCTTTACATTAATATTACTACGAAATGAATTAAGAATACATTTCTGTGTGAATCCATCGTCCGTTGAAGAATCGGCAACTATTACATTCACACCTTTGATATTGGTTTGCAAGTTTATTAACTCCAAAGTTTTCTTTACGATTAACCCCTCGTTTTTGCAGGGTATTACTATTGTTAAATCTTTACTTAAACTCATATATTAATATCATCTAACCTATAATTAACATTCTCGTTTACATATCTATCATCAGGTGATGGATACCATCTGTCGTCATAATCAAAATTAGGTTTGTCAATATGACCTATATATATTAATTCTCTAAGAATACCATCTAAATTATACTGTCCATTTCTTTCAATAAAATCTTCAAATAACGCATCAATTTCAGGATTATCGATATCAACCAAATTACTTAAATCAACTTGTATTTTAGCTCCGGTATCATTAAATTCATATACATTACCATATTCTTCTAAAGCAGATTTCACTTGTTCTTGTAAATAATCAACATAATCGTTAGCATCAGCGTCATTTATAGCACTACCAATTGCGTTTCTAATTTCCCAATTATCGTCCACTTCTTTAACAGCATCTTCCAAATCTAAATCCTCATTTAATTCCACACCATCTCTTTGAGCCATTCTTCTAACAATACCCCATAATCTTTCTTCAGTTTCATTATCTATCGTATATTGAAAGTAAGAACCTATATCTTCATTATCGTGATGTCCCCACAATTCCCAAGCATCACCCATCATTATCTCAGTGAATATACTAACTCGTTTTTTAGTTCCGGTTGTTCTATTGGTATACGTATTATCCCAACCTCCATCAATATAATCCTCAAAATCCTCAGGACTAATCTCTAATGTGAACCCTGTTGGTAATGGTTCAACCTCAATAATACCCATTTGACCCAACAATCGTTGCATTGGTCTTGATGAGAATAATTCAGGTCTGTTTTGATATAAATTTTTAAGTGTTTCTTCAGGTAGGTCAGATAGTTTAAAATCTTGGTCTGCCGCGTATTCCGTTCCAAACCCTTGAATGAGGTAATTATCTTCTTCACCCGGACCACCTAACACAAAGAACAATGGTTCAATATACTGATGGTATTCATCTTTTGGTTTAGAATTCTTAACCCCCTTCAATTGATACAAAATACCATCCTCACCAATTGCAGCTGTTAGAACTGATTTATTTAGTTTATATTTGTTATTGATTGGTATCACTTGTCTTAATGAATAAAGATACCCATAACTACTTCTACCACAATGACCCATACGATTACATTCTTCAGGTGAGTTCTTTGTATTCAAATCAGCCCAATAAAACCCATTTCCGTTTTCATCTGTAAAATCTAATATTGTTGGGTTTTGTTCTTTATAATTAATATCACCCTGACCAATTTCTAAACTATCGTGCCAATCTTTTGATTGTAAAACCAAGTCAATAAAAGGTAAATCTTTATATTCACCCAAATTACCATTTAATCCAACACGGACCCAATCCATTATAGATTGGATAGAACTCTGTTTCATTCTTAAAACACCATTATTATTCATTTGGTCTATTAATTCAGAACCCGTTTTTACTTGATTACCCAACCTTCCACTACTATATTGTTGGAATTCCATCATTTTTTTACCCATCCAAACAGATAATGGACCACACAATTTATCTAATATGTCAGCATTATCTTCATTAAAACCAATCTTATCCATTAAGATTTTTTTCTTTGAAGCCTCCGTTATGATTTGTTTAATACTTTCTAATAATTTCATACCTCTATAAATATAACAAAAACAAATAATGGTTACGATATTTATAGTAAAACATTATTATGAAAAACATTTTATTAGTATTAATTACCCTAATCACATTTACATCATTTTCACAAAAAGTATTAAGAGATAGTATTGTGGTTAAAACACCAATGTTTGAAATTGTATATTCAGAAAAATTGGAACAACCTAAATTTATTCGTTACACCGTTCAATGTCCAAATGGAACTGCGTCAAGAACCGGAATGGATTTTTATGTATGTGATTCAATTAAAACATCTGACGCTAAAGATTACGAAAAAAACCCTTACGATAAAGGTCATCTTGCTCCTGCTGCCGATTTTAATTGTGACAAACAAACTCTATTCAAAACATTCACTTACCTGAATTGTTCACTACAACAAGAGAACCTTAACAGAACAACGTGGCGATTACTTGAAGTAAGAGAACGTGAACTAGCAAAAACAAATAAAGTAGTTGTTGTTGAAATCAGATGTATCTTCGGACCAAAATCAATTAAACTTCCATCCGGAGCAACCGTTCCAACCGCTTACAGAAAAACAATTAAGTATGATGGGAAGACAGAAGTATATTACTTCAAAAATGAAAAACCCACATCAACCGATTTTACCAAGTATGAAGTAAAATAAAAAAACCCTCCGATGTGGAGGGTTTTGTTTTATAATCCTAATTTTTCTTTTTTTGTTTTACCACTCTTTGCTCCCAACTCAGCATATAGTTTTTTAATCTCACCATACGACTTATACCATCTTGGTATTGCACCAACATCATTAATATAATACCCCATTAAACAAGTATTTAAACTTGAAGAGATATACGGGTTACCACTTGAACTAATCATACTATTCGGTTTAGCACCATCCAATAGAAATGGATTACTCTTTCTAACTTTCTTAATGAACTCTAAAACATCCTCATCTTTTGGGGGAAACCCACATACGTTAATGTTTACTAACTCAAACGATATAAACGCTATCAAAACAACAATCAAAAATATTACTAATACTATCATAACTTGTTATTTTAATCTTTTTTTTCTTTTTCGTCTTTATATGTAAAAACACCTTTCATATTCTTCAAGAACATAACAATATTATCAACAAAATAGAATATTGGTCCAACAGTTATTAACGCTAACGTAAAAAACCCAACATAAAACCATAACGTGTCAGATAAGTTCATCAAGTAGAACGATAATTTAATCAATTCTATCCAAGCGAAGATTCCAATTAGAACCCCCATAAATTTTAATAAGTTTTTCATAACTTTTATTTTTTAAACATTTTTTTTAAATACAATATCATTTTTGATAAATTATCTTTCACAACATTCAATAATGTGTGGAAATTATTTTTAACATAGTAAACAATACACAATAGAGATAGACAAAGGATAAAAACACCCAAATAGTTTTGCCAATCAACTTTTTGATTAAGAAGATTAAGACCAATAATTGTGGTAATAAACCAAGTTATCCATAACAGAAGCCTAAATACAAACTTTAATAAATTTTCCATATTTTTAATCATTAAATAAATTATTCAAATAAATAAACATATCCCCATATTTAATACTTGTTCCTTGTCCTACACCCAATTGACGGATGAACTCGGAGTTCTCTTTTTTATACATCTCAAACATACGAGATTTAGTCATCTTACCATATTGAACGTTTGCAATTCTATCACATAGTTTTACAAACACAGCTCCCGGAGTATTTCTAATACCTTCGTAGTATCTGTCTCCCGCTCTCTCTTTACGATTCTTACCTTTGTCGTTGGTAACTGCGTAAACGATATCCGCAACTTCATCACCTAATTGATTTTTCACATCATTATAAGATACTCGTGTGTCTTCTATTGTATCGTGAGCCCAAACAGCTTTACCACAATAATCATTTAACTCCTCATCTAATAGGTGTTGAAAATCCTCATACACATTGTTCACCATTCGTAGGTGAAATTCATACGGCAAATATCTGTCGTAGAAATGATTTGTTTTACGGTGTTGTTCGATACACCAATCTACGTAGTTCATATTATTTTTGAATTAACATATTCGTATTCGCTATTGGTACTCTTAACACAGGAACCACTCCTCCGTTTTCCCCTGATTTTTGCATTACCTCGTAATACCCGTTCTCAACCTTTACTGTCGGAACATTTTTAAAGTTTAGTAATTCCGTTCCTCTAAACCCTTCTTGAAGCACAGCTGTTTTCTCTGTACTGTTAAACACTAATGTTTGCATATTTACCATTTTATTTTATTTTTTATTCTTGTTATTAAACTTTCTATTGGTCTTTTAATTACTTTTTGTTCTATAGAATCACTCATTTGTTGTCCACCACCAATATATCGATTCATCCGTTCTTTTTTTCTAAAATTTTGAACAAAATCATCTCTTAACTGAAGAAACTCTCCCTCTTTTCCACCTCTAGCAATACTAGAATATGGGTGGTTACTCAAAACAGTTTTTCTTGTTACTCTTTCATATTCTCTATATCTTGTAACCCATTCTTTCATTTGTTGAATTCTTGGGTGATTAAGAATCACATCTTGAGCTGAGAAAAATCTACCGTTAGATGCCATCGTAACATATTCATATAACAAATCCAAATAAGTTTTTCTAATTGTTCTATGTGGCGTGATGATAATAATATTAAAATTAACTATAGTAGTCAAGTCATACCATCTTAATACTTCATCCGTTGATTCCATAATAGCCCCAATAAGAACTTCAGTTTGATTATATTCTTCTCTCATTTTATAAACAAAACAATAGTTCCCAATACCCCAATACTTTGTGAAATAAAACTCTGACAACATTGTTCTTTCTTGGTTAATGTAATGTCCTAAAGTCATATCCAAAATTCCATTAATTACTTTGGTTACCTTATCTTGGTCCTCACGGAAATTCCTGTTCCAATCGGGGTTAATTTTATAACCTCGGGAAACTAAATCTAATTCATAATACGTTGCTTTTCGTGCCATATGAGGCAAATATAGACATTTTTTTTGAATCCGTCATATTTATAATAAAAAACTTTTATGAGTGCAAGTATCTTTGACACAATACCCGACAAAACCCTATTCAAGTTCATTAAAATGGTAATGGAAGAGGTTGATTTTGAAACGTTGGAATCATCTCAAGATTATGAATTACAAGAAGGTGTTGAAACTATTGAGTCAACTCTTGGTATTAGAGGTAATGATAGTTCACTTGATTGTGATTACATTTATAATGTTTGGAAATTGAATGAAAATTTGTTTGAAGAAGATAGATTAACCAACAACATTAATAAACCAACATTTAAAAAAGTAGAATTTGATTGGTATTTGTGGGAAACTCAGTGGGTTAAACAAACATATAGACATCAAATTGAAACTTATAGTTCAGGAAAAGAAGATATATTTAACTACGCTCGTGGAATGAATCAAGATGCCGACCTCTCAGTTTGGGATGGAAATTTGATTGATACAGATGTTTATAATGCCGAAGTTACTGACGATTCTATTGACGATTCTAGTTTTACAATTCTTTAAATATTATGGAAAAACACAAATTACTTTCATTAGTTAAAAAAACATCAAACTACTTTGATGATTACTCATCACCTAACTCCGTATACCAATCTTTATGGAACGATAAACATTTCAAACCATTATTAGATAGAATGTCACCCGAAGATGTTATTTTTTATAGTTTTTTAATCCCTATCAATAATAAGGAACAAGACATTGACGAAT
>Ga0181358_1001586_pt1 | contig 10411 bp, 16 predicted proteins | sample Fa13VDMM110SD_FD_130096 | JGI IMG/M metagenome (GOLD analysis project Ga0181358, IMG submission 130096) | Freshwater viral communities from Lake Michigan, USA - Fa13.VD.MM110.S.D | ecosystem: Environmental > Aquatic > Freshwater > Lake | place: USA: Michigan | collected 2013-09-24
CAACTGAGCTATAAGGGCGAAAACTTATTTATTCTTCCAACCACTTCTTGATAGAACCATACTTGAGATCTAGGCGATACTCAAGAGATTCCCAACCATAGAAGCGCATTTCTTCGTCATCAATGCCTTCTGCTTCACAGATAATGGCGACTGCTGCCGCATTATCCCAGCAGTTCTTGACCAAACCCATGATGCCTTCTACACGACAAACGAACTCAGCGAAGTTACGATCCTGACGAATCTTTTCTTCGTCGATCTGCACAGAGAGTTTCCCGACGAGACGCTCGTATTCAGCATCAAACTCTTCAATTGAAGAGAAGGTTACGTCACGAGGACGGAAACCATACACATCTTTGTGCAGGTCCGAAAAGATGTCACCATCTTTCGAGTTGGTAGCGGCATTAATATCACGAAGAGTCAACATAATCAAAGTTCCTTTTCACATCTTATATTCCACTATACCTCGAAAATGGGAAAATGTCAAGCCCCTAAATTTATTTTTTTGAAATTAATCTCGCGGACGATATGGGTCATATTTCATACCCCACAACCATCCTCCTGGTAATATGAACGTCAGAGGGTCAACAAGGTGGCATTTACCATTCGGTTCAACACACCACTTGCGACGTCTCATACTTGCTTTGATTGCCATGAGTCGACGAGTCTCCCAAGTATGCCTTCTAGCATACATCGGGTTGGCATCCCTGCGCCTAGTTCCACGCATGGTTCGACTTATCGATGCTTTATGCTCTGGAGTCAATCCACCCCAACAAGGATTCTTTTCACCAGTCAATGCTTCTGAAATCTTTTTACGAGTCTCAGGACTATGCCCCGAAGATTTCTTTCTGGTAACTTTATCAACAATCGTCAAACCTTTTCCGAGAACTTCTGCTTTGTCTCGGAGGATTTCTATCTTACTGTTTTGTAGCAAGAGTTCTCTTGGTTTCGGAACCTTGTTAGGATCGTTGACAATCCACAGTTCTTTCTTATGTTGAAATAGAAAGAACCTCATTCACCGTCCCTTTATCCAAGAGTGTCAGATTATGCTCTCTGTCAATATATGTAAATTCCACATGACGTGGATCAAATTCCTCCAGAGCAGCAAATACATCAGCAGTATTAAGAGCGCTGCAGGTATACACATCCAGTTGCATGAGAGCAGGAGAAACCTCATCCCAAACATGCATGGCAATATGCGATGTTTCGATAATGGTAACTGCAGTCAAACCTCGATTACCAACCATGTCACTGTAAACTGCATATGGACCCATTAGTATCTTCATACCAATTTTATCAACTAGAGTCTTCATCCAATCCTGGATTGCCTCTGCGCATTGCGGCGGATTGTTCAGTTCTGCTCGCACAATGAGATGCTTGTGCTCTAAAATTGCTCCCATCGAATTCCCTTACTTCTTACATGGAAATATTATTTATATGGGTTCCACCATATACTGTCTATAAACTCTCCACCGAAGCGAGAGACTGCAAAGTCATAGTTTTCGCGCATGAATGGATACTTGTCATATAATTCATGTTTGTCATCATCACTGAATTCTGGATGTTTCCCAAAACTGAAGATCTTACGAGAAAAATCTATTTGATCAGACGTTGTCCATATACTATCGATAAGTTCTTTACCGAAGCGGGAAACTGCATAATCATAATTTTCCTGCTTGAACGGATATAGTCCAAGTAATTCTACGATTTCGCTCGGGTCCAGTTGTAAATTCAGATCTTCGTTGGTGGACTCCACCACATCAGTATATGGTAGTTCTAAATATGAGAAAAATTTAGTAATAGATTCATTTGTGAATAATGTTTCATAGAAATTAAAATGAATTTTCCCAAACACTTCAGTAACATTCTCTACTGTTTCTCTCCAAGAGACCAGACTTTCCTCGAATGCAGGTATCCCTGCCTCTAGTATGTCAGTCACTGAACCTGGAGATATACCTGGAGTATTGGTTACCAATTGATTGATATACCAAAATTTCACTTTATCCATAGAATTAGTTTCTAGGAATTTTCTCGTTGACATGTTCATCATTGTATATGATATGACTTGTGAGATAGGATCTCTGAGTGTCATGACAGGCAACACGGTAAGACCAACACTCTCAGCATCATCCTTAAACACTTGCAGTTGCTCTTTCGAGGCATTTGCATTTGCTGGTGTAAGATCTCCAGTCAACCGAATACCATCGACATTTACCAACAATGCCATGTTCTCGAAATATTTTGTTTTATCAAACCCTTCTGGTCCTGGAACTGGGTTGAAATCTTGGAAGATATAAATTTCTTTTTGCGTAGGAAAATTACAATCTATTCTTTTGCTTAACTCCCCATGCAACCACGTGCTGCCTGCTCTCGCGTTTCCGAAATATAGAAGAAAGTTTTTCATAACTAACTTTTATACTACTAAGGATTTTTTTGGCGCTTTCTTCTTCTTAACCTCTGGTGCTTTCCAACCTGTCAGAAAACTTTCAAGAACTTCCGCAAGACGAGGGTATGCTTCGAGTAAGGTTTGATCCTTGATATGATCAAGTAATTTCGCTTCTTTAATCTGCAACCCCTGACATGTTTGCATCCAAATTTCCTCGCGACGGAACTGCGGTACTTTACTGGCGCTGCCTTCTGGTAAGAGAGTTAAAATTCGACGAAACTCTTGGGTGATGGTTGTATCTGCCATGTTAGCAGGTAGTCCCTCATCCTTATATGGAGTTGGACCATCGGGAAGATTAATTGGACCTTGCTCATATCCGACACCCCATGCAACAAATCGCATGAGGATAGAATTGCCGAGAGAAATTGCTCTCACACGTTCGCGCAACTCGTCAGTTGTGTCTGCTTCACATGCCCAATCAAGTGCTTCATCTATTTGCTTAAATTTCTTTGGTGGTAATCTTTGTGCCATTTCAAGTCTTTCTTTTAAAATTCATCAACGAGTTCAATCATCTGCTTCATACGATTGGCGATAAAATAGTTCAACAGACCTGAGCGATCTCCGCCAAGTTGTTTCTCATAACTATCTATAATCGCTACTTTGATGTCCTCAGGAATGCGCGACAGGTCAACTAGTTCACGGTTGCGCTGGAAATTGCGCCACATTTCATCATTGGTGATGAAGTCTTCAGGTTTCTGGTACTTCCACAATGCAAGTGCTTCTTTGCGAATAGGACGCTGACGTTGACCATTGATAAACGTATCATCATCAGACATGATATTGGGAACACCGTCACCCTTATCGCCCATGATAATATGTTCCATGAGAACTGCTTGAGGAGATTCCTTCAACTTACAGAACTTCTTTTGAACAGGAGCATACTGTTTAACATTGTCCCACTTCTGTAGTTGCTGGAAGTCATGGTCACCAGACAAAACAAGGAATGGTTCGGCGCTAGGCATGAGACCATCAGTGTTCATGGTCTGACTATACTCGGCGAGCACTGCGATAACATCATCTGCCTCTGCACCATCAACGTCGATTACAGGATACGGGAAGTGTTCCTGTAACTCGCTACGAATTTGGTGTAGTGCTTCAAAGATAGCAGACCAATCAAACCCAGACTCCTGCCGTGCTTTCTTACGATTCGCCTTATAGTTAGGAAAATACTGACGACGCCAGTAGTGACGATTGTCACAAGCAATCACAATGTTGCCGAACTCAGCACCAAACTTCCGCTTATATGAACGAATGGAATTGATGATCATGTGCCGAATCAGCGGAAGATTTACCTCCACATCACGACGACCACCTAGTTCTGCCATCATACTGCTGATAGCAGTCTGGTTAAAATCAACAACAATCATTCTGTATCTTCTTTCGTAATAGTTAATGCCTCACGAACATCATTAAGCATGTTAATCTCAGGACAGTCAACTCCTGCCTGACGCATGTATAAACCAGTGATCATAACAGCGATAACAGCAGCATCAGAATGAAAGTTCTCATTGGTTAGACCAATCTTTTTTTCCGTCGCCAGAAGAATACCTCGCAGACAGGCCTGCGCGAATGTTTCTGCATCCTGGTATGCTGCATATTCTGTGGCACCTTGCAGGAAATAACTCAGAGATTCTTTGTCGATCTCCTTAACCGTATTTGTCTTTAGGTAAGTAACATTATCACCATTATCGTTCATTAAAACACTTTCAAAATTAATGTAGTAGGAGTCAGTCGTGCACGCACAGGTCCACTCTTACTCTTAACGGCTGAGTACCATTTTGTCAAGTCATTTTTCTTCAATTCAGAAAATTCTTTTACTTGAGTCTCTGGTTTACGGAGCAGTCGTGAGTTAGAGAAGTTCTCATCAAACCCGACGAGACTCGCACCCTTGACAGTAATGCTTCCACTGACTGGACTAAAGTATTTAGAGATCTTTCTTGTCTTAGTATCAAATGTCCACACTTCACTGCAGTTTAGCAGATTGATAGGTTCGACGCTGGTGACACCAAGTGCAGTATCTTCCTTGAGGAACTTTAGATTCTGAACCAACTTGGACTTATCCTTTGGTTTCTTCTTACGAACCTTAGCAACCTGCTTGCTGACATATGACTTCTTAAGATCGCTGACATATGACTCGAGGAGTTTAACAATATCTTTGACAGACTTCATAGTTGTCAAATGTGAATAACTCTCGAGCAACTGTTCTTGCGAATCAGTCAATTGAGTCTTAGGCAGTCGACGAACTTCTACAAGTTCAGCGAATTCTGCAAGGATAGGTTCAATCTTTTCTACGCAGTCAAGATAGTTCTTATCTGTCAGACGGTATGGGATTAGAATCTGCGAGACGGTGCGAGTATCTTCACCATTGATAAGTTTTTCAATCTCATCATCAACATCAGATACAATGAAATTCATCGCAATCAGTGGTTTCTTAGCAACCTTGACAACAGGTTCAGGAGTTGAATCTTCATCATCAATCAGAACAGTTTTCTTACTGATTCGTTCTTCAACCTTTTCCCAGATGCGTGCCTTATGCTCATCAGTGAGAGGGAATCCACGCATAGCGATACGTGCGCTGTTGGCATATGTCCGAGGAAGCATCTTGTCAGACAACTGGGACAATGCCTTGAGTTTGGTTGCATCACCCTTGAACCAGTCGACGAGAAACGCACGGCAATCTTTCTGGTCAACAATGAAGTTATACCAGTTCAATGCGTTACCATATTCAGACTGATAGTTTGCAGGTTCATAATCTTCGGACCAGATAGGTTCTACACCCATAGCCTTAGAATCAGCAACAGGAACTTTCAACTTATACATAGATTCACCTTTCTTCATAATATATCCAATATACTATATTTTGCTGGAAAAGTCAAGCCCTAAAATTTAACAGAGGTAATGCGGTCGTAACGGAATGCTCGCCACTCACTCTTATCCAGATCCCAAACTGCGAGGGTTTCGCCACTAGGTGGTTTTGTCTTTGTTCCCTTTTCACTGTATGGGGGAACAACACCTTCTTGTAGAGTGCAGCGCATTACACGTTCTTGTCCATTCAGTTTAGTAAAACTGACAGTCGCTTCGCCCTGAGCAAGAGTTACCTTCAGACCGTCACGCCATTCTTGATTCATAATATCCATCACATTTTCCTTATATTGTTCTCATCAATAATAATCTTACCATCCCTCCAGGATCTCCTCGGAGGATCTGGCGCTGGTATGTCATGCGTTGAAGCAGGTGTATTCTCATGTTTCTCGAAAGCAAAGAAGTCTGGTGTTTCAACAACAGGTTTCTTTTTTGGTTTCTTAACAGTCTGAACAGTCTTTTTTGGTTTAACCTCATCAACAACGACATAATCAACTATACCCGATTCTTCCTTCTTTGTCAAGCTTAAAAGTGTCATGTTGGCAGCAATGATTAATAAAATCGCCAGCGGGTCGAACACGAAAATAAGCATGATGATCATCAAGCGAACTGCTTTATCCACGGTAGCGGTATCACCACTACCATAGAACAGTTCTGCGATATATTTTATCGGACCTACTTCTGCTTCGAGTTTGAGGTTTTCTGTTTTGAGCGGTATGAGATCAGTCTCAATAGTCTCAATGTCTGTAGTCGCACTCTTAATTTCATTATCAAGGGACGCACGTTCCCGTTTCTGTCTGTTTCTAATGAAATTAGCATCGAGCACATCCTCTGCAGTAGTGAGTCTGTCCAAAGTATCCAAAGATGTTTGTGCATTTTTGAGTCTCCTTTCGGCAGATGCCTTCTTGCTTTCGAGTTGTTCTATTTTAAATACTGCTGAACCACCAACAGTAGTGTGTTCAATATGCGATCGACTAAGATAACCGAACACGCCCATGCTTGTAATAAATGACAACACACAAACTGCAATCGTAAAGTATGTCTTCAACAGTTTGTTGGCACTTTTCCAGTTACGATACACCCAACTGGCAGTAATGAGTTTGGCGACTTCAAGCACACCACCCATCACTGCAACAGCGATAGGAGATGCAGGAAATATTGCCATCAAACCCAATATTGAGAAATACCCAGCGACACCAGTAATCGCAAGTGCAGTTAGCATTAAGAGTGCTGCGAAAAACATCCAGGTCTCCAATCAGGCAATTTTAAATCTTTCAAGTGATCAAGTCTCAGACGCACATTCCACATTTGATTGATACAATTATCGTTGAGTCTATGCTCCCACTGCAGGATATGCTCGACTGCTTTGGCATGCGATTTGCTGTCATATTCAGCGACAACTTCTTTGCGCATTTCACCAGTATAATTGGCCACATAAGAGGAACTGCCGAAATATGATTCGAACAGTTTCTCTGTCTTACATGAATACCCAATATAAAATTTGCCGTCGTCGAAGTAAGTGCAATATACTCTATGCACCTTCTTCGGCAACGGCTTACGTTTTCTCTTAACTATCATAATCTACTCCGTAAGTAGATTATTTATTCGTCCTCAACCCAATCATCCCAGGACAAGTCTTCTTCGTCTTCAGTTACCTTTGTTCCGCAGAAGGGACAATGTTTTACTTTGTAATAGTCATCGTCCAAGTCATGGTCGACTGTGAACACTGCATCACATGAAAAACACTCTAACTCATCCATCAGATATCTTCCGTAACTACATCAATAGTGATATTATTGTCATCACAATACTGTTTGTAATCGCTCTCGATATCATTGATAATTAATGTTTGAAACTCTTCTTCAATTTGTTCATCATTGAATATGAACGTCACAATCATTGTATCTCCTGTATTGTATGCATATGTTTCCATCCTGCTACTATTTTCATCAACAAAATTGTGCATGGGAGATAATGTATCTCTAGAAGTCACTTGCCAATACCAAGGAGTATCTGCGCTTTGCCTAGTATATGTAATTGTAACACGTTTCATGGTGTTTCCTCTATTTTTAAGGTGGAATCTTTGTTATTTATTCGATTGTCCATTTAGATATCTCTGTATTTACTAAAATTATTCTAAACGAATCTAGTTCTTCTTGGGTCTCAGGGACTTTCAAACTGGTACCATCTATGGTTATTTTTTCTAGATTACCAATTTTAATAAAACCCAATCTCATTTTCGAATCATCTATATCATATCCAAAGTAATCTTTACCTCCACGACGGTCATAGAAATCTTTCCACTGAGAATATAGATAATTCTTTTTTTCCTCAGTGTCTGAGAAATTGTCAGTAAAATATAATCTAGAACTCGCACAGTATGTATGCTGGGGAACGAATTGATTCTTGGGACATTCTAAATCATTCGTAAAGAATAACTCGTGTGCATTTTTACCCACATGGGTGTAGTGTAGCAATAAATCACCGAAGTTCCCTCCAAACTCAAACAATTCGTATGCATCTTCAGGTATTTCCTTAAATACTGTATCTGCTTTATTGAAATCTAGATTTATAGAAAACAAACCAGACTCAGATATTCCAGGAGGTTTTCCCCAAACAACTGCTAAAATAGTTTCTAACCAATGAATAGTATCATTATACTCAGACAGATATGGGTGAAGATGTGCATAATCAGGATCTGTTTCCAAATCAGGAAAATGCACATGCATCACATTTAAAGTTTGACTAAAATTCTCAACAGACAATCTCGTGTTTACGATTTTCTCGGAAACATGCTCGTTAATAATATCTGCGAGATCATGTAATCGGTCTATTCTTTGGTTTATCTTTTCTTCTGTCGCATATCCAAAATAGTGATTATGTTCACAGCAGTCTTCAACAACATGAGAACTAATCAACTTTCCCCAATCATTGGCCAATGGATGCTCGATCAAGGAATATTGTAACTCTATATTGTCAGTGAAACTGACTTTAAAAATCACGCAGCGACACCCCAAACGTCATCCCATTTACCTGAGAGCGCACCCTTCGCATAGTCAGTTGCGCGATTCTCGAAGAAGTTCGTATGCGTAGGAGCATTGATCATTTCCTCGACCCATGGTAGAGGATTTTTCTTAACCTTGAAGATACCCTTGAGACCAAGACTAATTAGTCGACGGTCGCAGATATAACGGATATACTTCTTAACATCATCTTGTGTTAGATTTTCCATCTCCCCCATCGAGAATGATAGTTCGATAAATTTATCTTCAAGTTCAACCATCTTTTCTGCGATGGTATAGATCTGTGACTTTAGATCGTCATTCCACAATTCGCGGTTTTCTTCAACATATGAGCGGAACAGTTTAATCATGCCTTCAGCGTGTTGAGTTTCATCAACAATTGACCAAGTAACGATCTGCCCCATACCCTTCATCTTTCCGTGACGAGGGAAGTTGAGGAGCATGATGAAGGATGAGAACAGTTGCATACCCTCAGTGAATGCACTAAATGCAGCGATATTGGTCGCGACTGATTCAGGAGTTCCATTTGCATTCGACAAATCTGTAAAGTAGTCGTGTTTTGCTCGCATTGAGTCATACTCAAGGAATTCTTGATATGTCGTTTCTGGCATACCCAGTGTTTCAATAAGGTGAGAATACGCTGCGACATGTAGTGCCTCCCTCGCCGCAAACCCCATCAACATCATACGAACTTCAGGTTGTGGGAAATATGGAAGATAATTCTTCACATAACCACCAGCAACATCGATGTCACCCTGCGTGAAGAAACGGAAAATGTTGGTTAGGAAATGTTTTTCACCATCATTCAGTCGCTTCTTCCAGTCATTGACATCTTCCGACATCGGAACTTCGGTGTGCAACCAATGTGACTGTTCATGTTTTAACCATGCATCATATGCCCATGGGTAATTAAAAGGTTTAAAATATGCTCGTTCTGTCATTAAAGTCATGCGGTTTCTGCCCATTTTACTAGATCGTCGTATCCGCCAACATGATCACCATTGATCCAAATTTGCGGAACTGTTTTTACTTCAGGTAATTGTGCGGTAATGTCTTCCCAGAGACAATCTTCACCGACTACCATTTCTGTATACTGAATGTCCATCCCCAGCATAAACTCTTTGGCAAGATCGCAGTATGGACAATCAGGTTTCGATACTATTTGTGCAAAATAACTTATCATTTCTTATCCTTCGCATGCAACACAGTTATCACCGTCGATCATTGCCTTGAAGTCAATCTCTTTAATTGCTTCGCGCTCAATGCGCTTAGAAACCTTGTCTGCTTTTCCTATTTTTTCTGAACGACAATAATATAAAGTCTTCAACCCCTGCTTCCATGCGAGGAAGTGGACAGCATGAAGATATTTGATATTCGCATCGGGGCGGAAGAATAGATTGAGAGACTGTGCCTGATCAATAAACTTCTGCCTGTCTGCCGCATGCTCAATAACCCACCGTTGGTCAATTTCCATTGAAGTCTTGAACACTTCCTTGGTAATTGCATCCATCCACGTAAGGTGTTGCACCGAACCATCATTGGCGATAATCGAAGACCAAGTCTCATCATACCAACCATCCTTGTGATTCGCTGCTTCTATTTTAACAATAAAGTCAAGGTATTTATTCTTATTGAGAAATGAACCCGATAATGTATCCTGACGATATGCATTTGCTCGCCATGGTTCAATCGACGGACTGGTGTTGCCCATGATGATTGATGAAGATGCATTGGGTGCGATTGCCTGTGTATGTGAGAATCGGCGACCAGTTCCTGTAGCATCAGGTGCTTCACCACGTTCAGCACCAAGTTCTAGGTTTGCCACATCAAGACGTTGCTTGATTAGTTTGAAGATACGCATGTTCGTTCCCTTGGCAACTGCCGACTCCCACGCAATACCCTTGCGCTGAAGATAAGCATGGAAACCAAGTGCACTAATACCAATTGACCGTTCACGCATTGCTGCATACTTGGCACGTTTTACTGTGTTCGGAGCATTGTCAATGAAGTATTGCAGAACATTGTCAAGCATCTCTGCCATGTCCTTGAGGAACAACGGATCCTTGGACCACGCATCATAATA
>Ga0181358_1001587_pt1 | contig 10410 bp, 10 predicted proteins | sample Fa13VDMM110SD_FD_130096 | JGI IMG/M metagenome (GOLD analysis project Ga0181358, IMG submission 130096) | Freshwater viral communities from Lake Michigan, USA - Fa13.VD.MM110.S.D | ecosystem: Environmental > Aquatic > Freshwater > Lake | place: USA: Michigan | collected 2013-09-24
ATACGAAAACGAATCAGGACAAGAACAAGATATAATTGTTTGGATTCATCGATAAACTACCCTCCCGAAAGGGAGGTTTTTTTATTTAAACCTATTTATTATAACAAACGGATTCTCAATGTCAAAAAAAACTTATGTGCTTGATACTAGTGCTTTACTTACCGATAGTGACTGTATAAACTCTGGATTTAGCAATAACGATATCTTAATTCCTCTAAAAGTATTAGAAGAATTAGATAAGCATAAAAAAAGACAGGATTTAGTAGGTTCAAACGCAAGAACCGTAATTCGTTGTCTTGATTCTTTCCGTGCAAAAGGTTCTTTGTACGAGGGAGTCAGAATAGGAAAAGGAAAAGGTATTTTAACCGTTAGAGGTTATGACTATTCAAAAGAATTTCCAAAAGAATTGGATCTATCGATTGCTGATCATATTATCATTGCTACTGCATTCAACGAAAAACAAAATGGCAAAAATGTTATTGTTGTTTCAAACGATATCAATATGCGAGTTGTTTGCGACTCAATAGGAATGGGCAGCGAAGATCTAAATCCAGAAAAAGTAGTTGAAAATTCTTCAAATTTATATAATGGGTTTGTAGATGTTATTGTAGACGACGAATTCGTTGATAGATTCTACGATAATGAAGCTCTTACCTTACCAGAGCAGAAATTTGCTTTATATCCAAATCAGTATTTAATGCTTACCTCTTCTCTCAACAACAAGAAAACTGCATTAGCTAAATATATTAGCCCAAATCTACCATTATCCCGTTTAGCCACTTTCAGCAAAAAAGGGGTTACTGGAATAAAACCCAGAAACAAAGAACAAAGTTTTGCTTTAGATCTTCTAATGAATTCTGATATTCCACTTGTTTCAATTGTCGGTAAAGCCGGATGTGGAAAAACAATGATGGCAATAGCTGCTGGTCTTGAACAAACCATAGGTCTTGATGCTAAATATTCAAGATTAATTGTTTCAAGACCTGTTCAACCAATGGGTAAAGATATTGGCTTTCTACCGGGAACATTAGAAGAGAAAATGTCTCCTTGGCTACGTCCTATCCAAGACAACTTACAGTTTCTTTTAGGAAATGACAAAATAACTCTTGAAATGTATATGCAAAAGGGAGTTATTGAAGTAGAAGCAATCACCTATATCAGAGGTCGTTCAATCTCTAATGCTTATATCATAATTGATGAAGCACAGAACTTATCTATGCATGAAATCAAAACAATTATTACCCGTGTTGGAGAAAACTCAAAAGTTGTTCTAACCGGAGATATTGAACAAATAGATAATGTTTATGTTGACGAAATCACGAATGGTCTTACATATGTAGCAGAGAAATTCAAGCCATATGATTTAGCTGGTCATATTACATTGATGACCGGTGAAAGATCTAAAATTGCAACAATTGCTTCAAAAATCTTATAGTCCTCGATGATATCAATTATGGAATCGATGAAACAAAAAACTAAATTCAAGCCAAAAGAAAGAAAACTGTTCAATAAAATCTATGTCTGGGAAAAAGATCCATTCTCAGAAGATGTGGATCTTGATGTAGCATTGGAAAAAATAGTAAAAATCATACCAAAGCATTTTTTCCGAAATGTAGAGGGAATTTACATTGGTCAATTTCCAGAACTTATAGATAGAAGCTTGAATGCGATGTATGCTGATAATGCCATATATATATCAAGTTCAATTTTGAATACAGAGGAATTAGTTATAAATATTGTTCATGAGATAGCTCATTCTATGGAAGAAACAATAGCACAGTTTGTTGGGACAGAAGATCAAATAGCAAATGAGTTTTTAGTGAAAAGAAATCAACTTAAAAAGATTCTTCATGCAAATGGCTATAATGTTTCAAAACAAGATTTTGACAATTTAGAATATGATGAAAAATTTGATGAATTTCTGTATAACGAAGTTGGTTATCCAGCTATGAACACAATTACTGCAAATATCTTTGTTTCTCCTTATGGTGCGACTTGCTATCGTGAATATTATGCAAATGGATTTGAACATTATTTCCTAAATGATTTTTCTTCTGTAAAAACGATAAGCCCCAGACTTTTCGATTTATTGACTAAAATACAAAAAACATCTTTTTTCAAGAATTATTAGCTTTTCTCCCAAAAGCATGATATACTATATGAAACAGGTGCTACTTGGCTCACATCTCCTTTTCGGAACTAAAAACTTGGAATGATTGTCCCTACAAACGCAAATTAATCTATCAAGATAAAATTAAGGTGTTTACTTCTAACGAATATACAATTTTTGGAACTTGTATACACGAAACTTGTGAGAAATCACTACTTAAAGAAATAAAGGAGGATGAATGTGGAAGTTACTTCGAAACATCCTTTACCAAAGCGATTGAGGAAGCTAAAAGCAAAGCTAAACTTAACGAAAGTATTGTTTCGGATATGGTGGGGCAGGGTAAAGAAATCTTTAAAGACTTGTTTACGGCAATTGAACAGTATTTGGGAGGATACGAAGTAGTATCCTCCGAAGAAGACCTTTTTGAAGCAATCAACGATGATTATAACTTCAAAGGATTCATCGATGTAGTATTAAAAACACCAGATGGAAAATATCACATCATAGATTTTAAAACTTGTAGCTGGGGTTGGGATATGCAAAAGAAAAACCATCCCATGACCACCTATCAGCTTACCTACTATAAGCATTTCTTCGCAAAAAAACACAATATTCCATTGGAACAAATTGAGACTCATTTTTGTCTTATGAAAAGAACTGCAAAAAAGAACCGTGTTGAGTTTTTTAAAGTTTCAAGTGGAAAGAAAAAAATGGAAAATGCAAATAATCTCTTGACAAGAGCGATTGGATGTATTATAAGTGAAAAGCACATTAAAAATCGTCTTTCTTGTAAGGGATGCGAGTTTTATAAAACAGAACATTGCAAATGAGATATAAATGAAGAAAATTAAAATACTTACGCTTTCGGATCATCCATTTAGTCCAAGTGGAGTCGGAACACAAACTAAATACATTATCGAAGGGATGTTAGCAACTGGAAAATACCAGTTTATCTCTTTTGGTGGTGCTTTGAAACATCAAGATTATAGACCCGTCAAAACAAATGAATGGGGTGATGATTGGGTAGTCTATCCTGTTGACGGATATGGAACCCCAGAGATGATTCGTTCTATTCTACGTTCAGAAAAACCAGATATTCTTTGGTTTATGACCGATCCTCGATTCTTTGGTTGGCTATGGCAGATTGAGAATGAAATACGTCCAAATGTTCCAATGGTTTACTACCATGTTTGGGATAATTATCCTTATCCAACGTTCAATAGAAAATTCTATCTTTCTAACGACCATATCGCAACCATTTCTAAACTTACGGATGATATTGTAGCAACAGTTACTCCCGAAGTTGCAAGAACCTATGTTCCTCATGCCGTGGATACAAGTATTTTCAAACGTTTACCCGAAGAAGAGATTACAAAGTTCAAAAAAGAACAACTTAAAATTGAAGACGATAGATTTGTGTTTTTCTGGAACAATAGAAACGCAAGAAGAAAACAATCGGGTTCTATTTTATGGTGGTTTGCCGAATTCCTCAAAAAAGTAGGAAAAGACAAAGCAACTTTGGTCATGCATACAGATCCAAAAGATATGAATGGACAAGATTTAATTGCAATCATGGAAAACACTGGTCTAACCAATAGAGAAGTGCTTTTGTCACAACAAAAGATTCCCCCACAAAATCTTGCATTCTTTTATAATGCTGCTGATGCTACAATCAACATTTCTGATGCCGAAGGCTTTGGATTAGCTACACTTGAATCACTTGCTTGTGAAACACCCATTATTGTGACCAAAACAGGGGGTTTACAAGAGCAAGTCCGCAACGGTGAGTCCTTGTATGGTATTGAGATTATCCCTGCTTCTATGGCTGTTATAGGGTCACAGGAAGTGCCTTTTATCTATGAGGATAGAATCAGTCAAGAACAGTTTGTTGGTGCATTAGAAACCTTCACAAGTATTCCAAAACAACAAAGAAGACTTATCGGGCAACAAGGCAGACAACACGTTATCGAAAACTTCAATTTTGAAAATTTCATTGCTCGTTGGGATAAAATCTTCACCGATACTCATAATAAATGTGGATCTTGGCCCAATACGAGTTATAAAGCTTGGGAAATAAAGGAAATAGAATGAAAAAGAAAATATTAGTCTCTGCACCTATTCTTACAGCAAGTGGATACGGAGAACAAGCACGCTTTGCTATAAGAGCATTACGTTCAAGAGAAGATCTATTTGATGTATACATTATTGCTACCCCTTGGGGCAATTGTGGATGGGTTCATGAAGATTCAGAAGAACGTATGTGGATCGATTCGATGATCATGAAGAATATTCAATATTCACAAGCTTGTAACGGGCAACCACAATATGATATGACTTTGCAAATTTCTATTCCAAACGAATGGAAGAAAATTGCTCCAATAAACATTGGCTATACTGCCGGAATCGAAACAAACAAAATTTCTCCACATTGGATTCAACCTTCCAACCAAATGGATAAGATTATTGTTGTATCTAACTTTGCAAAAAAAGGATTTGAAAATGGCGTTTATACAGCACAAGACCAAGCAACTGGTCAACAGATTCCAAATTTTAAAACAACTACTCCAATCGAAGTGGTCAACTACCCTGTCCGAAAATCCAACCCTGCTGAAATTGATTTGCATCTTACAACGGATTTCAATTTCCTTGTCGTAGCACAAGGAGGGCCAAGAAAAAATCTTGTCAATACAATCAAGTGGTTTGTTGAAGAATTCAAGAATGATGCAAATGTAGGACTTATTTGCAAAACTCATTTAGGTGGTGCTTCGCAAATGGATCGAGAAGCAATAGCAAAAAACTTAAATGGAATTTTAAATGATCACAAAGGAAGAAAATGTAAAGTATATCTTCTTCATGGAGATATGAACGAACAAGAAATGGCTGGATTATATACTCATCCAAAAGTCAAAGCACTTGTCTCACTTTCTCACGGAGAAGGATTTGGATTACCAGTATTCGAAGCAGCTTATTGGGCACTTCCAGTTATCACTACTGAATGGTCAGGCCCAACAGATTTCATGTATTGTCCCAACAAAGAAGGAAAAATTAAACCACACTTTGCAAGAGTAGAATATACCCTACAACCCGTGCAGCCAGAAGCAATTTGGGGAGGGGTAATCGAGAAGGATACCATGTGGGCATTCCCTGTCGAAAACGCTGCTAAAACGCAAATGAGAGAGGTTTATAAGAACCATGACCGCTTCCGTGGACAAGCAAAAAGATTGGCTTCTCATATCGAGACAGAATTTGAAGAAAGCAAGATGAAAAAGTTTTTTATAGACACTCTTTTAGGATTTGATAGTTCTATGGTTTTGAAAAAGCAATCAACAATTATGGAGATTGATTAATTATGGAAAAATTGGTTTATATTTCTGATTTTTTTGTACATGAAATCAATGGTGGAGCAGAAATATGTGATGATGTTTTGCTACAAGAATTATTTGCAAAAAATATTCAAATAGTAAAAATTAAAAGTATGCAATTAACTGCAAAACATATTTTACACTACATTCAAAACGATTATAATTTTTTAATTTCTAATTTTATCGGATTAAGCGAAGAATGTAAAAAAACATTACAAGTTTATAAAAAACGTTATTCAATCATGGAACACGATCACAAATATCTGATCACAAGAAATCCAATTTATTATAAAGATTTTTTAGCTCCAGAAGAACATATTATTAATCGAGAATTTTATGAAAATGCTAACTATGTTTTTTGTCAATCTCAAAAACATGCTGATGTTGTTAAACAAAACATAAAAACATCTAATATTATAAATCTTGGATGTTCTTTATGGAGTGACCAACAATTACAATTAATTAGACAATATTGTAATAATGAAAAAAATGATAAATCAGTAATTTTAAGTTCCTCAAATCCTATAAAGGGATTTGAGGAAGCAATAAAATACTGTAAAGAAAATACAATTAATTTCTCAATCTTAGAAACATTAGTATACGATCAATTTATCTTAGAATTAAGTAAATATAACCAGATTGTTATGTTCCCAGAGAGTTTAGAAACATTTAATAGAACTTTACTTGAAGCAAGAATGCTTAATATAAAAGTTGTAACCAACAGCTTCAATGGATGCACATACGAAGATTGGTTTAAAAGCCTAAAAGGAAATTTACTTATTGATTTTGTTCAAAAAAAGCGTTCTGAAATAGTTGAATTAATAAAAGCTAAAGTCTTTGAGAACAATACAGCCAATCAACAACAAGGTGATATAACAGTTATTTTAAATTGTTATAGAAGACCTTATAATTTAAAAATGCAAATAGATGCAATAAACTCTCAGACAATCAAGCCAAAACAAATTTGGTTATGGATAAACGATCATGAAGATAATAGAGATTTTGATTTTTCAACAATAAAAATTGATAGAATATTTAAAAATAATTATAATTGGAAATTTTATGGAAGATTTGCTGCCGCCTTGCTCTGTGATACAAAATTTATTTCTGTATATGATGATGATACAATACCCGGTTCTAAATGGCATGAAAATTGTTTAAATACAATGAAAGAAAGCCAAGGTATTTTAGGCTCTGCTGGTGTGATTTTGAATAGCAGTACATATTCAGATCATCAAAGATGTGGTTGGCCTACTCAAAACGACCAAACAACAGAAGTTGATTTGGTTGGTCATGCTTGGTTTTTTAAAAGAGAGTGGTTACAACATTTGTGGAAAGAAAAACCTTTCACTTGGGATAACGGAGAAGATATACAGTTTTCGTATATGGCAAAAGTCCATGCAGGTATAAAAACTTATTGTCCACCACATCCAAGAAATGATAAAGAACTTCACGGTTCTATTCTTGGAAACGAACTTGGTATTGATAATAAGGCGACATCAAATAATAATATAGTTTCACATCAACAATTTTTTACACAAAGAGATTTATGTGTTCAGAATGGTATCAGGAATGGCTGGAAAACAGTAAATGGAGTTAAAGCATGATGTTACTTATATGTTTCGGAACAAGACCAGAATATATAAAAATAAAACCAATATTAGAAGAATTCGATAAAATTAATTTTAAAAATTATAAGATTGTTTTTACTGGTCAACATAAGGATTTAATTTCTTTAAATAATGTAATTGTAGATTATACATTAGAAATTGAATCTGGGCCTAATAGATTAGATTCTATTTTTTGTTCTCTTTTAAATAAAGAACACATATTTGAAAATATCACCCATGTTCTTGTGCAAGGCGATACTGCTTCCGCTGCGGCTTTAGCTCTATCATCATTTCATAGGAATATAAAGATTATTCATCTTGAAGCGGGTCTTAGAACCCATGACATTAATAATCCATATCCAGAAGAATTTTATAGAAGGATGATTTCTAATATGTCTAATATTAATTTTTGTGTATCTGATATAAATAAAAATTGGTTAGAACAAGAAAAATGCCCCGGAATAAATTATGTTGTCGGAAATACTGTTCTTGACAATTTAAAAGATACAGAAACTTGTTATGAGAATAAAATATTAATAACATTACATAGAAGAGAAAATCATGAGATTATGGAACAATGGTTTAAAGAAATAGAAAATCTCGCTAATATGTATGAAAATTATGAATTTGTTTTACCAATACATCCAAACCCAAATGTCTTAAAATATGTTAAAATATTAAATCGAGTAAAAGTTGTGAATCCCATGCCACATACAGAATTAGTTGATTATATGAGTAAATGTAAGTTACTCATAACTGATAGCGGTGGTCTTCAAGAAGAATCTTCTTTCTTAAAAAAGAAATCTATAGTTTGCAGAAAAGCCACAGAAAGGGTGGAAGGATTAAACACCTTCAGTTTTTTATGCAGGAATCCGTCAGAATTGAAAGATATTTTCTCTAAATTATTGACAGATTACGAAATAAATGATATATGTCCATACGGTGATGGAAACTCATCTCAAAAAATATGTAAAGTTTTAATAGGGAAAGAACTATGAAAGTTGTAGAATTCAGAAAATTATTTATCTCCGATAAATATAGTTTAAAATATGATGATGGTTATGCTTGGTCTAGAATCTATGAATATCCATTGGTTATAGATATCATTAAAAAATATTATCAACCAAACAATATTGTTCATAATAGCTCTTGGGGATTTGAAGGCGTACACACTATTTTTAAAGAACAGTTAGATAACAATTTTAATTGTGTTCATTCTGATATTCGTCCATCAAATCTTAAAAATACTTTTGTATATGATATTACCAAATATGATATCTCTTCGAAAGAAAAATATGATTTTGTCATAAATATTTCTACTTTAGAAGAAGTAAATGCGAATCATATTGATGTTTTTAATAATTTATTAGACCAAGTAAAAATTGGTGGTTATTTTATTTCTACATTTGATTTGCCGGGATTACAACTTGAATCCTTTGAACAACTTTTTGATTGTGATATTCAAGTCGATGGTATAAGTCTAAATGGCACAAATTCTGTTTTGAGAAATTCAAATTGTGCAGATTTGAATGTAGGAATTATGGTTATAAAAAAGGAATAAAATGATATCAAAAGATTTTAAAAAATCCTTTCAATATTTTATCAACAAAATAGAAAATAAACAAAATTTTGCTTTTGCAAGATATGCAGACGGCGAAATGATGATATTAAATAATTTGTCGATTAAGGATGGGACACAAGCCTACAACATTGATAGGTGGAAGTTTGAAAATAATCAAATTTTCATGAATGATTTATATGCTTCATGTATGCATACAGAAAAAAATTATTATTATGCTATATCATGCGCTTGTTGTGATCCCCAAGGAAACAAATATTATAAAAATCTTTTGAAGACAGAAAATATTACTTTTTCAAATTTATTTATAAATTCAAATTATAACGATTTTATAAAATTTTCTAATCAACTTAGAAGAAGTGTCGTTCTTATAGCCAATAAAAACTGTATCGATTCAGAATACCCATTTGAAGTGATTAGCAAAATACCAATACCAGATGATTGTGTTAATTGGTATGAAAAAAATAAAGATAAAATACTAAACAATTTAATTAACATCTCAAAAACATATACAGATCAATTATTTCTTGTAAGTGCTGGGCCTTTGTCAGAAATAATAGTTGATGCATTGTATAAAAGTAATCCAAATAACACCTATATCGACGTTGGTTCTTCTTTAGACATTTATACTCACAAAAAAATTACACGACCATATCAAACTATGAATAATGAATACAGTTATAGAATTTGTATCTTATAAACAAAAGGAATAAAATGGAAAATATTGCTTTTATCACTTACACAAATCAGAAATGTGCTGATATTTGGAAACCATATTTTGATTCATTGGATATATTTGCTAAAGATGTTAAAAGTTATGTTTTTAACGATTTATTTAGCGACAAGTATTTAAATCATAAATTTTTAATTTATGAAGAAGATTCAAATTATTGCGATCAATTCTGCAAATTGTTAGAGCAAGTTGAAGAAGAATATGTTATATATATGCAAGAAGATTTTATCTTATACGATTACATTAATAAACAAAAAATACAAGAATTTAAACAAATTCTTTCAAATTCTGATTTATCTTTTGTTAGATTGATTAAGTGTGGTGTCGTAACTGATATAGAATACAATACAAATCTTTTCTATATTACAAAGCCAAATTCATTTCATATGTCTATAAATTCTTTTTCTATGCAGCCAACTTTGTGGAAAAAACAAGATTTAATTAAATTGTATCAAAATGTTAAATCACATAAATTTGGTGAATGTTGGGCATTTATTCAAAATATGAATTTATTAAAAATTAATGGTTTATATTGTTATTTTAATGAACCAAAAAGAGGTTCTAATCATCATGATAGCTCTGTTTTCCCATATATTGCAACAGCAATAGTAAAAGGTAAATGGAATTATTCTGAATATACAAACGAGATTAATGATATATTAGATAAATATAAAATAGATAAACGTAAAAGAGGCTTTGTATGAAATTTATAGCATTGACATTCGATTATAATATTAAAAATTTAGAGAGTATCGGAAGAAAATGGGCACCAAATGTTTATAAAAACAAAGACTTCATTTTTGAATATTCTGCCGCATCATATGCCAGTTTTATTTACCACAATCCAGATAAAAAATTAGATATATTAACTGATGATATTGAATTTATGAGGGAAAAAATGTCAAAATATTTTGTCTCAGCACACAACATCAATTATATTGATTGGTCTACTGAATTGAACGAACATAAAAAACATAAATATGCATTTGAACCTCTAATCCAATTGATAAAAAAAT